>Ga0302326_10014674_pt1 | contig 16554 bp, 1 predicted proteins | sample Palsa_T0_3_FD_202264 | JGI IMG/M metagenome (GOLD analysis project Ga0302326, IMG submission 202264) | Peat permafrost microbial communities from Stordalen Mire near Abisko, Sweden - Palsa_T0_3 | ecosystem: Environmental > Terrestrial > Soil > Palsa > Peat permafrost | place: Sweden: Abisko...
TTACGATGTCTCCTGGGGCACCAATGCGCTGGGCGCCAGAGTGGATGTTCTATCGGCTGAATTGGAGGATCTGGCGACTGACACTCCCGTCGAAGTGGACGAGTTTGAGCCAACCATTAGTTTACTGCGAGGGGAGCTTGAAGCGATTCTTCCTTGTCCGATTAATCTTGAAAACGGCCAATGGAGCGTTACTGCTTATCTATATACAGGGGCCAACAGCAGCAACATTTATTATGACATCGTCTTAGTAAATACTAATTTTGCAAACACCAATATCACGGCCACCGTGGCAGCCTATTTTCCTCTTGGTTATGAGCAGGTTGGCGCCAACCTCGACCTGTTTGGGTTCGAAAACATCGTGCAGTTTGCCGAGCCTGTTTATGATGTCATCACGGGCCAGACCGTCACCAACGGCATCTATCTGATTGACGACGGGGCCGTTAATTCCGCCGCCTCCGCCGCCTTTGGCCAAAATTCCAGTGTGGCCGACGACTACAAAAGACCCATTGCCTTTGAAGTGACGACAGTGACGCCGCCCGAATGGGAGGATTTGGTTCTGGAGGCACCTGGATTTGTTTCTGCTTTTGGGTACGATCCGGCGGCGATATATAGCGCCGGAGTTTTCAACAACAACACGGAGACCATAGCGCTTTCGCAATACGGCGCCCAAATAGGCCGAAACCCGTCGCAGGTGGATGGATCGTTTAGTTCACTCCTTGAGACGAACTCATTGGACTACGACATCGTGAACGAGGACTTCCACGTGAACCTTCCGGATCCGACCAATGATCCGGCGCGCATTGAGATTAGTGCGGATAATCTGAACGTCACACAAACGCGCATGCGCGCCGAAGGCATGGTCATCCTCAACGTGACTAACCTGATCGGCGGTGGCAACGCGGTGGTTGATTTCGGTGAAGCCAACGCCACAATTGGTGTCAGCAATAGCATGCTAAATATCTCCAACGTTTTTCCCACCACCTTTAAACGTATCCGCGGCGACATTTACGCCTGGTCGGCGTCCTGGGAAAACAACCAAACAAATTCATTGCCAGTTGGAGGATTTGTCATCACGGGCACCAATACATGGCATTACCATGTGACGATTGTGGACCAAAACCTGTTCGGCACCTTTACCCCGACGGTGCGCAATCTCACTTTGACGGGCACGAATTCGATTGTCTTGCAGGATAATTTGAATGTGATCAACCAAGCCGTGATCAATACCACCAATCTGACTATCGAGTCCAGCAACTATTTCAGCCAAGGCGCGCAAAATTTCACGCCCACCACCACCCCTCGCATGAAGAATCTTTTCATCAACACGAACGGATTTTTGGGCGCGGCCAATGTTCTGGACGTAGGCTACAACCAGACCCAAGGCCAAGCCGCCCCGGGCGGACGGGCCTACACCGTCAACACCATCACCAATTTCGGCCAGATGATTTCCGCCGCGCCGCTTTTGCAATCGGCGATTTTTGAGAACGACGGGAAGATTACGGCCAACACCGGCGGCTCCATTCTGATCGAGGCCAGCAATTTGAGCATGGGCCTGGTGCTGACCAATGTGACCAATTCGCTTATCGCCGACGGAAGCACCGATCTTTCCGGCATTTCCATGCAAATCCGCAATTCGGTCATTTCCAATGGAATGGCCGAGCCGGGCTCGCTCACGCTGGATGCCACGGCGCAGTTGACGGATTTTGTGCCCGGCACGGCGACGACCAACACCAACAGTGTCATCATCAACCACTGGACGGTCACTCGCGGGTTTTCGCTGCCGGTCAAACCAGTCACCGGAGATTTGTACGGCACGGAAATTCATACCATTGCGACCGGTCAGCAATATGTCACGCATACGTGGGCCGCGACGGACTGGAGCAACAACATTGCCAAGGGATTTATTGACAACGAGGTCATTGGGCGTCTGGTGTTGGACCGGGTTTCCAACAGCGCGACCTTGCATTTCAGCGCGGCCGGAGTCAAGAACGCCATGTATGTGGACTTTCTGGAGCTGACCAATTACGCCTACTCCGATTACCGCACCGGCTTGGCCATTGATCCAAACTTTACCATTTATTTCGCCGATTCCAATTTCGATCCGCAAAAGTTGCAGGAGATTTATCCGAATCTCGTTTGGGTGACAAATTTTGTCGGCCCGAACAGTGTCCAGGTGGTGCCCTATACCAATAGCAGCATCGTCTGTTTGATGAACGCCGCGGTGGCCAATAGTGGAGAGATAGCCTTTTGGAACAGCATACCCAACTACAATTTTCTACAGACGTACGGCCCTTATCTTCTGAATGGTCCGTTCGGCACCAATTTTATGGATTGCCCGGGAACTTACACCTTCCCTTGTAACTGCACCCCGGGGACCAACGAGTATCAGGTGGTTTATACCAACGGATCCAGGGCGGGAGGGGCGTCGAACCTGGTTGTCCTGACCGTCTCCTATGATGGCCAAGGCTCGGTCTCGCCCACCCTGACCGCAAGTCAATTAACCCTGGGGAACAGCTACACTTTGACCGCCACACCGGCCACGGGCTGGGTCTTTGATTCGTGGACCACCGCGATGAACGGGAACCTGATCACTTCCTACTCCAACAAGCTTACGGTTGCGTTCGTCACCAATACGGTCGTCACGGCCTATTTCATCCCGGTTCCATTCCCGGCGGAAGCGGGCGCCTATAACGGCTTGTTCTACCAGACCAACGGGGTGGAACCGGGCAGTTCAGGAGCCGTTTCCCTTTCACTGACCAAGAGCGGCGGTCTTTCAGGCAAATTGACCATAGGGTCAACCAATTATAGCTTCTCGGCCCAGTTCTCCGGCTCCGGCGCCGCTCAGTTCAAAACCACCAGCGGCGCGCAGTCTCTGACAGTCAATCTCCAATTGGACATTACGAACCAGATCGGCCAGATTTTTGGCGAGGTAAGCAACGCCTCATGGAACGGGAGCGCGGTCTTGTTAGCCAATCTAACGCCGACATGGACGAGCAAGAATCCGTCGCCGCTGGCCGGCAGCTACACCATGTCGCTGCCCTGGAGTACAGGCACGGTTGTCACGCCTGGAGGGGACAGTTATGGAGCGGGAACCGTAAGCCCGCAGGGTGTCTTGACGCTGGCCGGTGCGCTGTCAGATGGATCCACTTTCAGCGAGTCGGCCCCGGTGTCCAGTGGCGGCCAATGGCCGTTCTACGTCTATTCCGCTTCTGGAAAGGATTCGGTTTTGGGGTGGGTGACGGTCAGCAACGGCCTGACGGCAACGAGTGTCGTTTGGAGCAAGGCGCCCCGCGCGGGGCCGCTTTACGCGGCCGGCTTTACCAACCAACTCCAAATGATCGGATCGACCTGGCAGACGCCGCTCTCGCCGCGCGCCGCCGTTTTGAGCGTGACCAATCCCAGCGTGGTGCTGAGCGGGGGCAATTTGCCGGAATCTACTTTAAGCATTCCCGTTAAATCCCAGAATTCTCTGACCTTCGCGGCCACGAACGCGAATGTGAGCATTAAATCTTCCACCGGCGTTTTTACGGGGTGGTTCGAGCCACTGAACACAAACAAGAAAATAACGATATCAGGCGTGGTTTTGATGAACACCAACAGCGCGCTGGGCTTTTTCCTTGGCACCAATGAGAGCGGCACCGCCCTGTTGGAGGGCCAATAGACAGACGCACGGATCCAAGCATGAGAATAAACTTAGACCTTATGTTTACAGTTCCAAAAAGCAGCACGCGGCGGGCGGCCGGAATTTTATCGGCGCTTTGGGCGGCGGCGGCCATCTGCGGCGGCGCTTTCAACTGCCATGCGCAACCCGCTCCAGCCAACGACAATTTAGGCAATGCCCACGGCATCAATGGCGTCAGCGGCTCGGTGCAGGGCACCAACATCAACGCGACCGTCCAGACCGGGGAGCCTCTTCCCCTGCCGACTTTGCCCGCGCAATCAACTATTTGGTATGTTTGGACGGCGCCGACCTCTGCGGAGTTTGATTTCAACACGCGCAACAGCACCAGCTCAAGGAATGGCGGGACGCTCCAAACGACCCTGGCCGTTTACCAACTCAAAGATACCGCCGGCGGCCTGGCCTTCAGCAATTTGACCGAAGTCGTGGGGGACGAATTCGATTCCAATCCGAATTACAAGACCAGCCGCGTGTCCTTTTCGGCCTCGTTGGGGACGACCTATTACATCCAGGTGGGCAGCGCGACCAATGTCCAGGGCTACCCCGTCGTGAACTGGGGGCCGAGTTTGCAGGCGGGTGGATTTGCCTTTTCGTCCTCGACTTATATGATGAGCAGCCTGGAAAACTGGCTGCCGGACAATGACGCGAACGGGAGCATAACGCCCAGCATTTACGGCCTTCCTCAGGGCAGTGCCAACGCCCGCTTTACGGTCACGCGCTACGGCGGCAACGTGGGACGTTGCGAACTGACTTTAAACGTTGGGTCAGCCAGTTACACCAATACTTACTTTACCAATTCCGTGGGGACCAATGTCTATATCACGAATTATTCCGCCTTCCCGGCAATTCCGGCAAACGCCATCAGCTTCACCAATTTTTTCGTGACCAACGTTGCCTATGTGAACTTTTTTTCAGACTTCCAGGGTGGGGGATTCCAAAATTTGCCCTCAGAAGGCGCGGAGATCGTGTCCATAACCAACTTCGGGAACCTCCCAACCGGGCCTCTGAACCCCGTTTTTACAAGCGGGCTTATCTTCACCCCTGTGCCCTACACCGGCCTAGGATTGACCAACTTTTTAACCAATTTCTCTTGTCCCATAGATCCGCCACTCGTTCCGGCCGTTTCCAGCAATCTTGTGCCCAATGCGGCTGGCAGCTCCAACGGTCTTTATACCGTTATTTGGACAAATCGTTTCTGCGAACTGTCGATTACCAACGTGGTGGTCCCCGCCGCGATTGCCGGCGAGCAATTTACGCCATTCACCAGAACCTTGACCTTCGATGACTACCAAATGAGCCAGGACGTCTATGTGCAGATTTATCCAATCTTGAACACGATTGCCAACGGCGGCCTGAGGGATCCAGAACTTTATCCTTCAGTGGTGGACTATCCATTCACCTACGGTTCGGAGGAGAACACCAACTTTATCTTTGAGGGTGAATTGGGTTACACTTATCCTGGGTTGAATGGCGCGGTGCAGTTGACGTTAAGCAATGTGACTTTGGATCCGCAGGAGAACCAGGACATCATTCCGCCGACTATCACCCAGACCAACGCTTATATTGACATTGAAAATTTTTACGGAAATCCGAACGAGGATTTCACCAACGCGATTTCCGAGATGGGGCTGCCAATCATATTGTTGAGCTTGGAGAGAGCTACCTGGCGGTGCGATAAAGACTGCGATACCGCAGTGGTTTGGGTTCAGCGAACCTATCGCGATCTGGCGGCGGCGGCCACTCATGTGATGCATTACACCATTGATTCCAAACACTTTGGCCTCACGTGGATCGATGACAATGGTTTTGCCACCCTTGCCGGCTCGGACTACGCCGTGCCCTCGGACGGCCAGGCGGATTATGATTTCCTGCCGCCGCTGACCAGTGGAGACGTCTATGACGGCAATCGCATTGTGCCAACGGTTACGACCTGGGCCGCTCCTGACGGCACGCTCACGTTGCCGCTGAATTCCACCGCCGCCGCGGGCATTTACATACCTATCATCGCGAATGGGGCGGTGGAATTTGATGAGGACATTGAGGTTCAGTTGTATTTTACAGTTCCCGACTATAATTCGGACATGGGAGCCATGCCGCCTGCTCAACCAGGTGCCATCCTAACCGCGAACTTGACGATCAACTTCGACGGTGACGGCATAGGAACGCAACCGGGAGGCGCGGCGGACAAGACCTACAATGCCTACCCCGGAGACATCCTTAACCCCGGGGCCAACTCCTCGGTCAACGCGGTGGTGGTTGATTCCATCGGAAGGGCGATCATCGGGGGCGACTTCGATTCCTATGACAACATATTGGTCAATTACATCGCCCGCATTCTACCCAATGGCTTGATTGACAACACCTTCACAAACGGCCTGGGACGCGGCCCGAATAATTTTGTTAATGCCATCGCGCAAGATAACAGTGGACGAATCATCATCGGGGGCAATTTCACCTCCATTAACGGCACCAATGCCTATTATATCGCGCGGCTGCAGGCCAACGGGACGCTGGACACCAGTTTTGCCACCGGGTTCGGATTCAATGGAAATGTCTATGCCCTGGCTGTGGATGCCAACACGAACATCCTGGTGGGCGGCGATTTTACCTCGTTCAACAAGACCAACTGCAACCACATCGCGCGCTTGCTGCCCAGCGGCGGGCTGGATACCAACTTCCTTCCCAGTTCGGCCACCAGCGTGAGCCTTGGCACGGACAAGGCCGTTTATGCCCTGGCCATTGACAATCTGGGGAACGTGATCCTGGGTGGAGATTTTGCTTATATCAACGGCACCAACTGGAACCACATCGCCCGCTTGCTGACCAACGGAGCGGTGGATCCTTCGTTTGCTCCTGGTTTTGGAGCCGACGGGGATGTCCTGGCATTGGCCGTGCAGTCGGACAATTCGATCGTGCTGGGCGGCGCCTTCCAAAATTTCAACTTAATCGGCCGCAATTCCATCGCCCGTTTGACTCCCGGCGGCGTGTTGGACACATCCTTTTTGCCTGGAACGGGCTTCAATGACATTGTCTATTCGCTGGCAGTTCAACCGGCGGATGGCAACATTCTCGTTGGGGGGCAATTCACAACCTACAACGGTACGCGGAGAGTGGGCTTGGCGCGTCTGCTGGGCGGTCAAGGCAGTCTGACTGGTGAGGGAGGCTGGCTGGACACCAGCTTCATGGACACTTCTTACAATCAATTTGCCGGCCTGGTCAATCCTTATTATAACACCAACGCCATCACCACCAACGTCTCAAGCCGGTTCGGCTATTACCCCTCGCCGTACAATCAGAGAAACAAGGTGCTGGCCATGGCCTTGCAACCTGACGGCAACGTGGTCATCGGCGGAAATTTTACGCGCATCGGCGGCGGCTTTACTCGCGATGACGTGCAGGTGCGCGTCAATGAGGCGCGGATCATAGGTCAGGCGACCGTGGGAGCCAACGGCACCACCAGCCTCGCGGGCGGCCTGGGCAACTGCCCCGGCAACCTGGGCTTGTCAGAAAACCCCTATACGGCGGGAGACACCGGCGAACAAACTTACATCTTTGTGGATCGTGTCAATGGAAGCCTCGGCCCGCTGGAGGCTACCCTGGCCACCAACACTCTGCCGCCAAGTTCTACGTCGGCCACTTCCGCCGATTACGGACTTCTGGGGTTTGGCCAGGGGGAGACGGTCAGCTATTACCGCGCCGTGCTGGGCCAAGGCGCGCCGGACTACGGCTGGCGCACAAGCGACGCCTTGTTTGGAGTTAATTTTGCCCCTCAGCCTTATCCTAACCTCGGCGGGGCGGCCAATCTTTTTCTTCAAATCAACAATGATCCCAGTGCCGCGCCCATCATTTATGCGGATCTGAGTCTGATCAACCTGAACGCCAACAATCTGTTTATTTTGGGCGGAGTGCCGATCCCATTTGGTCCCGCCCTTGGGCAATACTCTTCGCAACTGAACATCATCAACGATAATTTTCCGTCTGGCACGCTTGGTTTCACAGCGACCAATTTTAACGTCCTGGAAAGCGGCAGTAATGTTTTGCTCACGCTGCAGCGCGTCAACGGGTCTAACAACCAGGTCACCGTGCAGGTCAACTATATTAACGGAACCGCCATCGACAACGTTGATTTCGTCTGGCCGTCGAACAATTATGTCACCTTTCCAAATGGCGTAAGCTCGGCCACCTTCCCGGTTACGATCATCGACCACAGCTCGCAGCAAAGCAACAAGTTCTTCTCCGTTTACCTTTCCTCTCCGACGGGCGGCGCCAGTCTGGACACCAATAACCCGCCCACGGTGCCGTCCAACTCCGTCGTTACGATCATCGACGACCATTTCCAGCCGGGCTATTTGTCGTTCAGTTCGCCGACTTACAGCGTGTTGAAACCGGGGTTGGCGACCATCACGGTCAACCGTAGCGGAGCCGCTTTGGATCAGGTAAGCGTGTATGTGGGCACCAGCAACGGCACTGCCATCAATGGCGTCAATTACATAGGCTCCTCAAATCTGCTGTCTTGGAACCAAAACGACATAACTCCCCGGACGTTTACCGTGCAGACTCTCCAAGACGGCACGGTGGACGGGCCTAAGACAGTGAATTTGTTCCTGTATGACCCCCAAGTGGCCAGCTTGCCGGCCGACGATTCCCAAGTGCTCATCTCGCCCAGCAATGCCGTGTTGACCATCATCGACACCGATACCAACGGTTATCTTAATTTCCTGAGCCATAATTTCTCCGTCTTCCAGAACGGGGGCCAGGCGATCATCACCGTCACGCGCTCCGGCCTCGGCCCACTCGTCGGCAGCGAGACCGTCAATTTCACGACCTATACGACCAATCCTCAATTGCCTTATCTGCCGGCGGTGGCCGGCTCAAATTACGGTTTCACCAACGGGCAATTGACCTTCCCTCCGGGAGTGACCAGCGCCAGCTTTGTCGTGCCTGTTTATCAAGTCAGCGAAACAAGCCCGGCTGACCGCATCGTTGGTTTGGAGCTTTTCAGCGGCAGCCCCACCAATGTGGCGGGCTTGTTTCCCGAATACGCAGTCTTGACCATCCTAGACCCCGCGTTGCATATCAACTCGGCCGGCTCGGTGGATACCACCACTCAAAATGGCGCTGGCTTCAACACATTCGTCAATTCCCTTTCGCTCCAACCGGATGCCAGCATCCTGGCGGGGGGTGATTTCTCTTCCTATGCCGGCTTCCCCTTTGGCTTTGTGGCCCGCATGCTGGCCAACGGTAGTTTTGACTCGGGTTTCTTGGCTGGTTTGACCGGAGCCAATGGCACGGTTTGGCAGGTGTTGAGTCAGCCGCCTAATGCGGGCCAGGTCGATGGCAACATTATGGTTGTGGGCAACTTCACACAGATGGACCAGGTCAACAGCTCCCGCATTGCCCGGTTGGACCTCAATGGCGGATTGGACGTTTCCTTCAATCCCGGCTCCGGCGCGGATGCCACGGTCTATGCCATTACCAACATGCTGCTGCCAACCACAACCACCAACGTGTCCACGAATTACATCATTGGTGGCGCGTTTGCCAACTATGACGGAAACCCCGCAGGCGGCGTCGCCCGGGTGACGTATCAGGGACAATTTGACCCTACATTCAACCTTGGCTTCGGAGCGACTGGCACCAATGCCGTCGTCCATACCCTGGCCATTACGCCCAACAACCAAATCCTGGTCGGCGGCGACTTTACCTCATTTGACAACCAGAGTCACCACTACCTGGTGGAATTGAATCCGGACGGGACGTTGAACACCAACTTTGCCGCGTTCGACGGCATCTCGTCTGACATCAACGGCTCGGTCCGCGCGATGGCGGTGCAGCCGGACGGGCGGATATTGATCGGGGGCCTATTTACTGCAGTGAACGGCGGCAGTTTCAATTACATCGCCCGCCTCAACACCGACGGGACCACAGACACCAATTTCAACATCGGCGTCGGATGCAACAACAATGTCCAGGCTGTGGTGCTCGATGATCAGCTTCGCATCTTGGTCGGAGGATCCTTCACGCAGGCCAGTGGGGTGACGCGCAACGGTATCACGCGGCTCAATTCCGATGGCACAGTGGATCCGAGCATCAACTTCGGCTTCGGGGCCAACGGCTTTGTGGACACGATTCTCCTCCAAACCAATGGTGAAATCAATGTGGCCGGCGGGTTCACCACCTTTGATAACCTCCCGGAGAATAATTTCGCGCGGCTTTACGGCGGGGCCAATGCCGGCAACGGCATGATTCAATTTGCTATGCAGACTTACGGAGTTTTGGAAAGTCCAACCGGTTCGACCGATGCGATCATCGGCATCCAACGCGTGGGCGGCACGTTCGGGACGCCGTCGGTCAGCGCGGTCTTCTCCACCTCCAATAATACGGCGGTCGCCAACGAGGCCGTTCCCGGAGTCAATTATATCGGCGTGACCAACACGGTCAACTTCCCGCTGGGGGAGACGTTCGAGTATGTGGAGGTGCCCATTATTGCAAACGCCGGCATCGGGCCCGACCTTTACGTCACGCTGCAATTGACCAACCCTCCTGCCAACCTCGAGGAGATCGGGCCGCAGGTCACGGCGACCTTGATCATTACCAACAACAACGATGGGGTTGAGTTTGCGGCCCAGGGATTTAACCAGACCGCCACCGCCGGCACCGTGGCCATCCCCATCGTGCGTGTGGGCAATACTAACACGACCGTTTCCGTCACCCTCTATACGGGGACCAACGGGACGGCGGCGCCTTTCACCAATTACATTCCTACGACGAACATTTTGGTCTTCTACCCGGGGGTGGTCACCAACTACTGGCTGATAACAATACTGGATTCCCCGAATACGTTTCAAGCCACGACAGTGGACTTGGAAATGGAGGACGCCACCAATGCCATCATCGCCTCGCCCAGCAGCGCATTGCTGACCATCAACACCGTCCTGACCGGTCCCGGCTATTTGACTTTCTCACAAAGCAATTACACCGTCAGCGAGGGGGCTGGCAACGCGGTCATCACGGTCCTGCGCACCAACGGCAACTCCGGGACTGTGCAGGTGACCCTCACCACATCCCCCGGCACGGCCCTGCCGGGAGTCAACTATTCCAACGCCACCACGCTGTTGACCATCGCCGACGGACAAAACTCTGTCACCGACAATATTCCGATCATCCAATTGACCAGCCCCCAGCCTAATACGACCGTCATCCTTGGTCTTTCCAATCCCATCGGCTACCCAACGCCTCCCATCCTGGCCAGCCCGACGCAGGCGGTGCTGACGATTGTCAATGATATTCCCGCCTTCAACTTCAACAGCTCCAGTTACTTTGTCAGCGAAGGCTCCGGCACTGCGACGCTGACCATCTTGCGCACAGGCCCCGCCAGCGCGACCAACAACACGGTGTATTATTCGACCTATTCGCCGACCAACGCCTCGGAAACCAACGGCTTTGCCGTGCCGGGGGTGGATTACGTGCCCATCACCAACGGGACGGTGACGTTTCAGCCAGGCGTGGGTTTGGAAACGATTCCCATCACCATTTTGCAAACGACCAACGTCAATCCGGTTTTGTCTTTCCAAGTCCAACTTTCGACTAATGCCAGTTCCGGCGCGCAAGTCGGAGTGCCAGGCACGGCCACCGTCGGCATTATCAGCGATGTAACCGGGTTTGCCTTTGCCACCAATGTTGTCGATTTCACCAACGGATCCTATTACGTTGGCGAGAACGGCAGCAACATAACCTTCACCGTCAACCGCCTCAACGCGAACACGGGGTCGCTCTCCGTCAACTTTGCCACCACCAGCAGCGGCACGAACGACAATGCCATCCCCGGCGTGGACTATGTTGCCACCAATGGAACGTTGAACTTCCTGGAAGGACAAACCACCAACAGCTTTACCGTGCAGATTCTCAACCCCAACCTGGTGGAGAGCAACAAGATGTTCAACATCACCCTTTCCAGTCCAACGCCTAATTCCTACGTGGTGGCGCCGTCCAACGCCGTGGTGACAATCACCAATGTCTATGTGGGCCTGTCCTTCGGCAGCCCCAGTTTCACGGTGAGCGAATGCGCCACCTCGGCTATCATCCCGGTGGTGTTGAGCGGGTTGACCAACAACATCATTAGTGTCTCTTACGGCACCGAGGACGGATCTGGAGTCGCCGGGGTGAATTACGATCAAGTCAATAGCAACTTGACCTTCCTGCCCGGCCAGACTGTGGCCTATTTTTACGTGACTCCCATCAACAATCACGTCATCGGCCCGGATCATACAGTGCAACTGAACCTGACCAACAATTACCCCGTTCCGCCCGGCGTGGCTGGCGTCCAGTTGCTCAGTCCCAGCACCGCCCTGCTGACCATTGAGGAATGCAACGGCGCCGATATCATCAAGTCGGGCACGGCGTTCGTGACTGGCAGCATCCAACCGTCCACCGGGGTGATTTATTCCAATGACACGGTGACCATTCTGATGGGACTGCGCGACATAAGCGGCAGCAATGCCAGCAATCTGGTGGCCACCCTCGTGCTGGCCAATGGGGTAACCTCCAACGGGATTCCCAATTTCGTCTCGTCCAACAGCTATGGCACGTTGATCCAGAACGGACCGACCGTCTCCAGACCGTTCACGTTCACCGCGGAGGGCAGCAACGGCCAGAACATCACCGCCACGCTCAACTTGCGGGACGATCAGAACGCCACCAACTTGAACCCCGTTTCGTTCGGGTTTACGATCGGCGGCAACACAGTTTCTTACACGAATACGAACACGATTTTCCTCTATGAGAACCTCGTTGCGCCGACTGTTGCGAGCAATTCGATTCCTCCCGGCTACGGTTATCCTTCCCTGATCGACGTCTCTGGCGTATCCGGTCTGATCACCAAGGTGACCGTCACCTTTGCCAACTTCGGGCATAGTTATCCCGAGGACGTGGATGCAGTGCTGGAAGCGCCCAACGGCTCCAATTCCATCCTGATGTCCCACGTCGGCAGCGGTTACGGAGTTGGTTACGGCCTCACTTATTCTCCCGTCTTTCCCCCGGTCACCCTGACGTTTGATCAAACGGCGCCGGTTTATTTGCCCTTGAGTTCCAGGTTAACCAATGGAACCTACGTGCCCACCACCAATTCCGAAAGGATGCCCAACCTGCCCTCGGTTCCGACCAACGAGACCGTCCCGGTGGCGCCGCCTGAGCCTGCGTTGGGCGCCACGTACGCCGCCAATCTTTCCACCTTCCTGGCCGCCAGCCCCAACGGCAATTGGTCGCTCTGGGCGCTATGCGACGAGACAGGCGACTCCGGCTACATCAGCAACGGGTGGATTCTCAGCATCAGCACCGGCGTGGCGGTGGAGAACGATTCCGACCTGGAAGTGACTGTCACGACCAACATCCAGCCCACCGTCAATAATCTGCTGACGTACTCCGTGACAGTGACAAACTTTGGCCCATCGTCCGCGACCAACGTCGTCATCACCGACTACCTGCCCACAGGCATCGAATACCTGAGCAACAGCCTTAGCGGCGCGTTAACCAATATCACTGTGACCGAAGGCGCTTTGACCATCATCGTGACCAACGGCGTCTTGACTATTGACTTGGCATCGCTGGCTACCAACGCCGGAACGAGCTTCGAGCTTTATGTGACGCCTACCAATGTGGGCAACATCACCAACATCGTGACTGCGCTGGCCATGCAGGCGGATCCCAATTCCAACAATATGGTTACCAACGTCAATCTGGTCAACCCGGCCAGCGCCGAGTTGGCCATAAACTTGACAGGCAATCCCGATCCGGTTTACCTCGGCGGAGTGGTCACTTTCGTCCTTGCGGTCACCAATAACGGACCTTCCGATGCCGGCAGCGTCACCAACATCCTGGCGCTGCCCTATGGCTTTATGACCAACGGCGGCGGATTGTTGCTATCGACTGGAACGGCGAGTTATACCAACGAGACGATTACCTGGATCATACCCGACCTGCCTAACGGCTCGAACCAGACATTGACGGTGGCGACGATACCGACGGTGGCAGGCATCGGGTTGTGCCAGGCCTCAGCCAGCTCAGGGGTCTATGAGCCGCTCAAGGGCAGCGAATTCGCTTCTGTCAAGATAGAGGTGGATCAAACCTCGTTGAGCATCACCAATGCGGCGCAGGGCTATCAATTGACCTGGAGCACAAATGCTTCCAATTATGCTCTCCAAGGAGCGATCCTATTGCCGCCGCCTGGAGCGACCAACCTATGGCAAAACATCCCCACTCCGGGGGCATCAGGCGGATTCTACACATTCACGATTTCCGCAACCAATATCTATCATTACTTCCGCTTGAGTGCCACACTGCCTTGATGTAACCTCCAGCAGCGAATGAACATGAAACAACCTTATCCCAATTTGCGCCCTGCGGCGGGCGTTGCGGTGTGCGCCGTTTTACTTTTTGTGTTTCCGCCCACGGGTCGCGCGGCGGACCATTATCTGTTGAGCACCCATGTTCCGCCGCCTGTGGCCAATGGACTCAAATCCACGGGGCATTTGCCGGATACCAACCAGCTCTATCTGTCCATCGGCCTTCCCATGCGCGACCAGGCTGGGCTGGATGCATTTTTACAGCAAATCTACGATCCAAAAAGCCCGAACTACCGCCATTACCTCACCGTGGCGCAATTCGCCGACAAGTTCGGTCCTACTGTGGCTGATTATGAGGCATTGCGCGCGTTCGCGAAGTCCAACGGCTTGACGGAAAACAAAACCTACGAAAACCGCCTGGTGCTCTCCGTCCGGGCCTCGGTGGCTGACATCCGCAAGGCCCTTCACCTCAATATTCTCACCTACGAGCATCCGACTGAAAACCGAACATTCTATGCGCCTGACAAGGAGCCAACGATGGATTTTTCGATCCCTGTGTTGCATATTGCCGGCCTGGACAATTACCAGTTGCCGCGGCCGGCTGACCTTAAATTGGGTAAAGGCAAGCTGCGCCGGCACGGACCGATAGGCTCGACCACTCAGCCTTGGACCAATCAGCCCAATCCTAGTCCTAATGATGGCTCCGGCCTGGGAGGTTCCTACATAAGCGCGGATTTTCGGAATGCTTACGCTCCGGGAGTCGGCCTGAATGGCGCGGGCCAAAGCGTGGGACTGCTTGAATTTGACACTTTTTACCCGAGCGACATCCTTTACTATCAACAGACAACGGGTTTGCCGCCTCAGAACGTGGTCATTGTGCCCGTTGACGGCGGGGCGACCACTCCAGACGGCGGGGAACCGGAAGTCTCGTTGGATATCGAGATGGCCATGGCCATGGCCCCGAACCTTGATGCCATTTATGTTTTCGAGACTTCTTTCGGAATCGGGACTGGTGACGATCTTCTAAGTTCTATGGCAAGCGCCATCGCCACGAAGCAATTCAGTTCTTCATGGTCCTTCGGCGGCGATGCTGAGACCGACAATCTCTATAAGGAAATGGCCGCGCAAGGGCAGACTGTCTTCTTTGCGTCAGGCGACCGCGGCGCGTTCGACGGTGCGAACGGGCCGGGCGGCTTTGGCCCACAATCGTCCGAAAGCCCCTACTTTATTCTGGTTGGCGGGACGCAGTTGGAGATGAACGGTTTGGGAGTTTCCTATGCCTCGGAATCGGTTTGGGGAACTGGACAGTACGTGGAAGACGAGAATTGGGGCAGCAGCGGCGGCATCTGCACCTTTTACCCAATTCCGTCCTACCAACAAGGCATCAACATGACGGTCAATAAAGGATCCACGGTATATAGGAACAGTCCGGATGTTGCGCTGACAGCAATAGGAATCTATCAAGATTTAGCCGATGGTTATTATACAACCGATTCAGGAGGCACGAGTGCTGCTTCGCCGCTTTGGGCGGGATACAACGCCATGATCAATCAGCAGGCCGCCATCTATGGCTTGCCTCCCGATGGCTTCATCAACCCGGCCATTTATTCCCTGGCCAAAGGCCCGAATTATGCCGAATACTTTCACGACATCACCGTGGGAAACAACACCTGGCCAGGCAGTCCTAGTCTCTTTTATGCTGTTACTGGTTACGACCTTTGCACAGGGTGGGGGACGCCGACAGGCAGCAATATCATCAACGCGCTGGAGCCGCCTATGGCCGTACCCGTGCTCGTGGTGCAGTCAGAATCCATCACCAGCGGCAACGGCAGTTCGGTGTTAACTTATGACGATTGCGCCAATGTGACATTTCTCATCACCAATCAAGGCCGCGCCTCTGGCACCGGTATTCAAGGTTTTCTTTACTCGACCACGCTGGGCGCCATCGTCGCTCAATCCATCGTGACTTTTCCCGATTTGCCACCGGGCACCGAAGCCTACTCCTCCGCCTCGTTTACCCTCAGTACGGAGCCTTCTTTTATCTGTGGCACGCCTATTGATCTGGTTTTGGTCTTGAAATACGACCAAGGGATTGAAACCAACAGCATTGAGCTTCCCACGGGCATTATTGGGCCTCCCGTGGTGTTTGCCAATGCAACGCCCTACGTGATTCCCGAGGGAAACCTTACGGGCATTATTTCGCCGGTGACCGTTTCAAACTTGCAAGCCGCGGACAAAATTACGGTCTCGGTTTATGCCACGGCGGTATATGATGGGGGCTTAAACATGAGGTTGACTGGACCCAATGGCACCAATGTGGTGCTGACCGCGTATCCCAATGGCTACGAAGGCGCCAATTTCGGTTCCGGCTGCTCCACCAACGAGCAGACCACCTTTGATGACGACGCGGTGACCCCGGTCACAATGGGGACGGCGCCTTTTGTCGGAAGTTATCAGCCGGAACAGCCTCTATCCACCTTTCTTCCGCTCTCAGGCACCAACCTCAACGGCGTCTGGCAGTTGACCGTGACGGAC
>Ga0302326_10014675_pt1 | contig 16553 bp, 8 predicted proteins | sample Palsa_T0_3_FD_202264 | JGI IMG/M metagenome (GOLD analysis project Ga0302326, IMG submission 202264) | Peat permafrost microbial communities from Stordalen Mire near Abisko, Sweden - Palsa_T0_3 | ecosystem: Environmental > Terrestrial > Soil > Palsa > Peat permafrost | place: Sweden: Abisko...
TACGGCGCCATCTGGATCTGGATGGGCGACGCGGATCGCGCGGACGCCTCGGAGATTCCGGAGTGCGCGCGGCTCGATCCCGAAGGACGCGATGGATCGCGCATCTATCTTTATGTCAAAGCGAACTACATGTTCATCAATGACAATCTGTGCGACCTGCTCCATATCGCCTACCTGCACAACGCGGATCGGCGCAGCGAAGCCGCGATCGGCGCAGACGGGATGGAGCTCGGCGCGCTGGATGTCGGCGAGACCGACGGCCGTATCCACGCCAACTGGACCTGGCACAATATCCCGCCGCCGCCGCGATGGCGTCAGCTCGGCAACATCAAGGGAATGGCCGACGGATGGGTCCTGTCCTCATTTGTGCCGCCGTCGTTCTTCGTCAATCCGACTGGCTTCGCCGATGCCGGCACCGGTGGCCCGGAAAGCACGGTGCCGCAGGGGGCGGGGCAGTTCAGCTTCACGCTCTATCAGTGCATCACGCCCGAGACCGAGCGCAGCACGCACTTCTTCAAGCTGATGGCCCATCGATGGGACCCGGCGATGGCGGAGAATGGGGTCGAACTTATCCGCACGGTTAACGCCGAGGATATCTGGGCGATGGAGCTGCAGCAGGAGAGTATCGATCGCGATCCGACCGCGCGGACCCATCCGATTCCCACCGACGGCGGCGTGGTCCGGATGCATCGCGTTATCGACGAATTAATCAGCAAGGAAAAAGCGGCCGGCTGAACTTATCGGCCTGGACGATCATGGCACCGACGGACCGAAACTCAGCAGCACGGGCTCGTTGAGGTTCGAGCCGGTCGAATCGGCGTCGATAAACACGGCCGGCGCGGGACTGCCGCTGGAGGCGAGCTGATCGGTGGTGAATTCGGCCAGGCTGCCGAAGGTGTCGCTCTGGAGATTGGACACCCACAGGTCGCCCCTTTTGTCGAACGCGAGGCCTTCGGGACATGAGACGCTATCAGCGGATCCGCCCGGCGTCGTCACAGTGGTGCTGCCGATCGTGACCGCCGGCGTCGGACTGCCGGTCGCCGTGATGTCGGTGGCAAGAAACTTGACAACCGTGTTGCTGAAGCAGTTGGCGACCCATTGATTCTGAGCGGGATCGAAGGCGACCGCCGTAGCGCCGTTAAGGGCTGATGATGAATTCAGAATATCGGGAACCAGCACCGTTTCGGTGCCCGAGGCGGCGGCCAGCGTTGCGGCCTTGAAGCCGTCGACTTCCGAGAAAAAGACGTCGGTAATCCATAGGGTGCCGTTGGTGTCGAAAGCGATTCCTTCGGGATCCTGGAAGTCGTCCGACTGGATGTTGGTATTGGGTATCTGTGGACCGCCAGCCTTGAGCTGACTCGGCGTAAATTCCACCAGGTTCGGAAAGAAGCGGTTGACCACCCACAAGTTACCGCTAGTGTCGAATTGGGCACCATAAGGGCAATCGAGCAGGTTAAAGGTGCCGTCGTCGGTCAGGGCCTGATTGGGTTCCGGGTTGGAGCCGAGCGACGACAATTGGCCCCTGGAGAATTCGATTATCGTGCCGGCATCGTTGATCGGATCGGAGCAATTCGTCACCCAGAGATTGCCTTTTTTGTCGAACAGAGTGGCTTCGGGATTGACGACCGGCGCCGACGCGTTGGTAATTTGCGGCGCGGTATCACCGCTTAGGTCGAGCTGCCGGGCCAGGTACTCGACCAGGTTGGACGCATAAAAGTTCGGCACCCACAGGGCTTCCGATGACGTCGAGGGCTTACTGGCGATCGAGCTGCCGCCGCTGCATCCGGCGACCGATATTATCAGGGCTGCGAGGCCCGCCAGCCCGAACAGACTGGTGACGATCGCGACTATCGATGCGCCTGGGAGTTTAGTCGTGCCGGTCAGTTTCCTGTTCAAGTTGTCCCCCTGCCTCATCGGACGGACGTATCAAATCATCCTCGTCGGTCTTTCTGGTAGCAAAGCTACTACGCATTTGCCATAGGTGACTCCGAGTTGCATTGAGACACTTTTCTAGGTCCCACAGGTGTGCTATCTGCGACGTTGGCGTTGAAATTCGTCGATGAGCCGTCAGTTATTGACTCCGACGAGAGTGCGCGTTGAGCAACGATAGCTAGCTACAGTTCGAGCGACGTCATTCGGTTGTCCGGGTCGCCTTCGAGATACAGCGGCCGGCATCGCTAGCCGGTGGAAAGACAGTGATTTGCCGCATCGGTAAATTGACGGAAGGTGGGAAGAGACGGCTTATGGCTCATTACGTGCGCAATAGGTATCTGAGGGGTGGATGGCTCGGCGCAAGTATCGTCTTTGCGGCGCTAGTCCTGTGCGTATTGATCAGCGGCGACGCCTCTTCAGCTATCCGCATTGCACGTCCTGCCGCCGCGCCTTCCCAATTATGGCTCAGCGCCGATCAGGATGGACCGTCGTGCGAGGCGCTCAGCGGTGGTCTGGCACCGATCAATTACACCTACAATCTCCCCGGCTTCGAACTCGCGGTTCCCGCGGACGTCAATCCGCAGGCCAAGGAAGATCCGCCGTGCACCGGCACCATGGGTAGTCCGGGCACGCTTCCGTTAGGCGCGGGCGGCGATATCGTCATATCGGGATTCTGCAACGTAAACGGCAACGCCAAGCCGTACCAGTATCACAACATCAATGTCATCAAGGGCGGCACGCTTAACTTTACCGATGCGCAGATTACTTTCTGGGCCGAATCGATCCTGGTCGAAAATGGCGGGAGTCTGATCGCGGGAACCGCCATCACGCCGATCGGAACCGCCAAGGGCCGGATCATTATCAATCTGTGGGGTCAGGATCAGGGTATCCACGGCGAGGGAATCCGCTGCAAGCAATCGAACTGTGGAATACCGGGCAGTGTGACGATCAACAAGATCGACACGCGGGTGATTAACCCCAAGTCCTGCACGAGTTCCGATCTGCTCAACGGCGTCAATGACTGCTTCTATCAGTATCAGCCGCTGAACTATGACGACGGCGGCGGCAACGCTCCCGGCTTTTTCGGCTACAAAGTTATCGGCGTCGGCTTCGGCGGCACGCTCCAGATGTTCGGCTTGAAGGGCGCGACCTATCCCGACAATCTGCCCGCTTCGAGCAGCGGATCGAGTTGGGTACGGCTCAACAACTGTCCGAATCGATCGAACACGAAAACCCCTACGTATACCTGCCAGGATGGCGTGCTCCAGATCGGCGCAACCCAGCTTATCGTGAGTTCAGCGGTTAAGACGTGGGCGTCCAACGACAATATCGTTCTGACCACCACCGATTATCTGCCCGACCATTCCGAGCAGCTGCAGGTGAAATCGGTCAGCGCTGACGGCCTGACCGTCACGCTGATGAAAGCCACGGTTAATCGGCATAATGCGAGCACCTACGATCTGACCAGCCGGCTGCCGACCGATGCCAACGATCGCGGACTGACCGATCTGACGGCGATCGATACGCGCGCGGCAGTGGCGCTGCTGACGCGCAGTATCACGATCCAGTCGGGCGGCAAGAAACTGCTCGATCCATTCCCGGCGCCCGAAAGCGCCTGTCCGCCGAAAGATCCGAATGTCTACTTTGGCGGCCACGTGATTTTCCGCCAAGGCTTCAAGGTCGTGCAGGTTCAGGGCGTCGAGTTCTACCAACTCGGCCAGGGCGGGAAGATTGCCCACTATCCTGTGCATTTCCACATGGCCCGGACAGCGCCGGCGAACACGTTCATTAAGGATAGTTCGGTCTGGGACTCGATGACGCGATGGTACGTCGTCCATGGCACCCACCGGGTGCTGCTCGCGCGTAACGTGGGATACCGATCAATCGGCCACGGCTATTACATCGAGGACGGCACTGAGATCGAGAACCAGCTCTACTCGAACATCGGCATTTCGGCGCTTGCCGCCGTCTGTTCGCCCGACAACAAGCGTGGCGTGCCGGGTATCTTCGCATGGGACAAGGCCTCGACGGATCCCAAGGATGTGCCGTTCTTTCCTCCGCTGCAGGTGGGCTACGTGCCATACCGCTCGGATTTCCATCAGCCGACTATTTTCTGGATCATGAACGGCTGGAACGACTTTCAGTACAACCTCGCGGTCGGCGCGCAGACGTGCGGCTTCTGTTACTGGTGGCCTCCCGCAATCGTCAGCGGCCCGTCGCAGTACGAGGCCTGGTTCGGCTACGCGTCCGAGCAGGAGCGGGGCGATCATTCCGGCAGCACGCCGCTCGAAGAGTTCTACGGCAACCAGTGCGCAACCTCGCAGAACGCCTTCAACGAGGTTGGTGACTTGAACGCGTGTTACGGCGTGGGAGCGCCAACCAACGACGTCAATCTGAAGCCGATACACAACGATCTTACCGATAAGATCGTGCCAACGACTCCTTCGGGGTCCAGCTACTATCCGCGGATTTCGGGTGGCTTCCGCACGGCGACCAGGTGCCCAGGCGGCGCCGATACCGGCGACTGCAGCAACGTTACGGTATGCGCCAACGGCGGTACGCAGGCGGGATCGCCGTCGGCCAACTGCGAGGTGACGATCCTCGACCACTTCACCACGTCGTTCAATTGGTCGGAACAGAATTTCGCGGCAGTATGGCTGCGCAATCAGTGGAACATGGTCGTGGACAGCGCGATCACCGACGTGCAGGCCGGCGGCGTCAACTTCGTCACGGGCGGCGGCTATACGCGAGCCGACGCCATCCTGGGGCTCTGGCAGCTCGCGCGCAAGGACGTCTTCGTCGGCAATACGCAAACGGCGGCTTCGGATCCTTATGCCGAGAACGGCGGTCCGTTCAATTCCGACAGCGGACTCAAGTGCGACGATCAGAAACAGGAGTCGATCAACTACTGCCTCAACGCCCAGGGCGGTATCGTGATGCAACTGTCGAACTGGGGCGTCGGCCAGCGCCTGTTCAGTATCTACGATGGACCCTCGCTCGAAGACTCGAACGCGTTTTTCGATATAACGCCGACCACCTTGAACGACTGTGACCTGACTACGCCGAACTACACCAACCGCTGCATGAAGAGCGCGTCGCCCTATGGGCGGGTACTCGGAATCCGCGGTATCAACAAGGGATCGGGCAACCCGCCGGGCGGATGCTACCTGGCCAACGCGGCGATCGGATGGAAACAGCCCAACGGATTTTATTATCCGCCCGCCTTCGATTCGCAGAACCTCTTCTTCAAAAACGTCACCATCCGGCACTACGTGATCGAGCCGATTTTCACGCCGAACACCCAAACCACCGACCCTGCCGGTACCGCCGCGCAGTTCTGCAACTGGAACCACGGTACCTGGACTGGATACACGAGTATCGATCGGCAGACCGAACTCAGCGATGACGACGGCACGCTGACCGGGCTCGACGAGACTACCTCGGTCAACGAAGACAACTTCTTTAACGCGCCGAGCGAGACCGTCGAATGCGCGTCGGATATTCCCGCCAATCCGGCGGGTACCGCGAAGACTAGTCCCTACTATTATGTTTCGCTGGTGGTTTTTCCGGAGTGCGCCTCGGGTATCGTGGTCGGGAAGCCCGCTCCAATCAAATGCAACTCATCGTGGGGCCTGCCGTGTTCGAATGAGCGATGCTACGGCGTGCCGTTGTATCGTCAATTCCTCAATCCGGACGAGTATACGGCCTATCAGTCTAATCCCTTGACGGCGCCTAATATCCGCATGATGGGAGGCGGTAACGGTCAGCGCAGCACGATGATCCCCAACAACGGCCGCTATTACATGGATCTGACCGTTCCGAAGAGCGAACAGCTAAAAAGCGCCGATCAGCTCAACGTGTTCCAGGGGGGCGCAACCTACCATGTGTTTTTCGTCTATGCGAAACCGGGCACCAAGGAGGCGCTGCAATTCTACGTCGGTACGAACTTCAACATGAGCACGCTCAAGCTCGACGTGGCGAACATCAACACTGGCGCCTATACCTTCACGACCGCGTCGATACCCCCGCAGTGGGGCACGCCGACGCTCACGAACGGGGTCCTGACGCTTAACGTCAATATGAACTTCCCGGCGTTCACGACCGACTACAACAATTCGTTCGCCACCCGATGCCAGCCGGTCAATTTCTGCTCCTGGAATTCCTCCACCAAGACCTGCGGATGCAACCCCAAGGATCCCCATTACGCCGCGTGCGTCGGCGGTTCGAACAATGTCCCCGCCTGCTACTGGGCGACCAAGGCCATGGATTGCCCCGATGGCGGCTGCTACGGCTTCGAGTTCACGCTGCCATATCCGTATACGCCGCCCACTAATTCGAAGCCCGCTCCGGGCTGCTACCCGATGCCGGTGTGGAATGAGGAGCTGGAGCCGGTATCGATGGATTTGGCGGGGAGTTGCTATTACAGCGCGCCGCCGCCGGTCAGCGATTTCTGCTCGGCGACGCCGCAGACTCAACCGGAGTTCCCCGGCCTGCTGTAACGCGGATGCGCGGTCCGCCGCCTTCGGCGCCGGCCCAAGCGCTCCGGTCGATTCTTCTGCCTTGTACGAGCAGCCGGGCGGCATCCGATGCCGCTCGGCTGCGCAACACCGCCCGCGATGGGACATGCGAGACCGGTCGCGGCCTACTGAGGGAACGCGCTATCTGCTAGCTTCATCAGCGCCGATCCGGCCGTTCAGCCTCCCACGCCGGATAGCGTGATGGATCCTGCGGCAGTCCCGAGGGCGTATGAAAGAAGTTCATTTCAACGATCTCTACCTGAACATCGCCCGCGCGCGCATCGTGCTCTCGCTTATCGCGATTGTTTCGATCTACGTGGATCCGACGACCGCCGGCGGTTTTCTCTCACTCGATCGGGCGGTGATAATCGCCCTAGCGCTTCATCTAACATACAGTCTCGCGTTCTACGTGGTGGTCGCTCGCGGTATCGCGGTCGAAAGCCAGGCGATAGCCGCCACCGTGCTCGATCTCACGTTTGCCACCGCGATCACCTTTCTAACTGAGGGGCCGACCAGTCCGGCCTACGTCTTTTTCGTCTTTGCGATAGTCGCGGTCGGGATTCGCGGGGGTTTTCGCGCGACGATCAACGTGACTCTATACGCGGTGGCCCTCTACGCGATGGCCATCACCTTTTCATGGCGCGACGTTGCCCGCGTCTACCTGATGCGTGCGTCGTATCTCGCGATTGCCGGCTACCTGATCGGATTTCTGAGCCAACAGCGAGACAAATTCGAGGAGCTTGCGATTGCGCTCGAAACCCGCGCCGAGCGCCATACGATCGCCCGCTCGCTGCATGATGGCTATATCCAGGCGCTGGCCGGCGTGAATCTCCGTCTGCAAACCTGCCGTGAGATGCTGATGCGCGGCGAATCGGAACGCGCGCTGGCCGGCTTGAGCGAGCTTCAGCTCGGCGTGACGCGCGAGTACGACCAGGTGCGGGCATATATCCGCACGCTCGCCGGAATCGATCCGTCCACTGCCAACGGCACGTCAGTGGTCGCGCGCGCCAATCGATCGGGCGCGCGGCCGACCTTCAGCATTTCGGCGCAGTTCTCAGCCGGCAGCACGGACACCGAGCATATCCTGCAGATCATGATCGAAGGGATGCGCAACGTCGGGCGCCATAGCGGTGCGCGCGCCGCCGAGATAGAGGTGAGCGAGACTGCGGGGAGTATTCGGATTACGATTAAGGATGATGGCGAGGGCTTCGAGCGGGACGATCCGCCGTGGGCCATCGCCTCGCGAGTGGCCGAGATTGGCGGTCATCTGCGAATCGCCGATGCGGACCCGTCAGGGGGGCATCTCGAAGTCGTGATGCCGCGGGCATGACTATGGACGCACCTTATAGGTTGATAATTGCCGACGATCACGCGCTTTTCCGCCAGGGCCTCAAGTCGCTGCTGGAGGCGCAGCCCGACGTCGTCGTAGTCGCCGAAGTCGACAACCTCGACGCCCTGGAGCCGACGCTCGCCGCCACGCCATGCGACGTCCTGCTGCTCGATCTGCAGATGGAGCGCTGGGCGCTCGAAGATATCGAGTCGCTGGCCCGGCGCCTGATCGTGGTTGTCGTGACCGCCAGCGAGAGTCTCGAGGATGCCGCCAATGCGATGCGCATGGGGGCGCGCGCGATCGTGCAGAAACGTTTCGCTGTCGAGATGCTGATGGTCGCGATACGGGCCGCCGTCAGCGGGATGGTATGGATGCCGCCGGCGTTGCAGGCCGAGCTCGCCTCGCAGGCCGGTATCTCCAATTCGCGGCGGTTGACGGCGCGCGAAGCCGAAATCGTGCGCTACGTATCGACCGGGCTACGCAATGCCGAAGTCGCCCATCGCCTGTCGATAACCGAAGGAACGGTCAAGACGCATCTGAACAATATTTTTCAGAAGCTCGGTATCCGCGACCGCGTCGAACTGACCAATTATGCGTTGCGGGGCGGCTTTCTGACGCTGCGTGAACGCGGCCGTTCCTGAGACTGGCATACTTAGGTCCTGACGAGTCAAGACGCGCCTGGTTTGTACTTGCAATAATTGCGTCATATTTGCGTATTTGATAATGACTTTCATTATTATGTACAGAGCCGGCGCGTCACGTTCCGCTATTCGCAGACACCCTGCGATATTCGCGATGACCGTGATGGCGCTGCTCATCGCGGGTCTGCTCATTACCGGCCTGCTCATCACAAAAGCGGCCGCGTCCGCACAGGACGGCCCGGACAAAAAGGTCGCCGCTCCTTACAGTAAACTCGCGGTCGCGCCGCTATCGGTGACTCTCAAGGCCATCAATTTGAGTAAGGGCCAGACGCCGACCTCCAGGCAGATAACCTTGAGCAATCCCGGTACCGAGACGCTTCACGTTACGGTTCATAGCCCGAGTGCTCCGTTCGTAATCTCAAGCGGCGGCGGACAGGTGACGATACCCGCAAAAGCGAAGAGCGAGGTCGTCGTGGCTTTCGCGCCTGCCGTGAAAGGCGCCTATAAATCGGCGGTCTCGATCACCAGCGATGCGACCAAGGGCAAGGATTCGGTCAACGTCACGGTCAAAGCCAGCGCCACCGGAGCCACTCCGGTGCCGCCACCGACGCCGACGCCCACCGCCACGCCGACGCCGACCTCCGATGCGCGCATTTTCGTCTACCTCGCGAACTACGCGACTCCCGATCCGGATTGCAGCGTCTCCAAGGATACCAACAGCATCTCCGGCTACAGTGCCAATACGATCACCGGCGTGCTGACGCCGATTCCCGGATCGCCGTTCACTTATACCGGATGCTCGCCGGTCAACCCGGTTGCCGATCCGACCGGACGCTTCCTTTACGTCCCGGACCTCGGCAACAACCCGACCTACCTCAACACTATCGAGGCTTTCACGATTAATCCGTCCAGTGGTGCTCTAACTCCGATTCCGGGAGCACCGTTCGGCAACGTGCCGGAAGCATCGGGCCTGGCGATGGATCCTACGGGCAAACTGCTCTACGCGTCCAACTACTCGAGCAACGGCATCGACGACCCCGGAGCGGTTTCCGTCTTCACGATCAATCCAGCCAACGGCGCACTGACGCAAACCACCGCGAAAGGGATCCCGGCCGGTAGTACGGGCATTCAAACCAACGCCGTGGCGATCGATCCGGTCGCCAGCTTCCTTTACGCCGCCAACCAGGGCAGCGACGACGTGTCGGCCTTTTCGATCGACAAGACCACCGGCGACCTGACGGCTCTGACGGGATCGCCGTTCGCGGCCGCCCCGGGGTTCGCGTCCTACGTGACCGTCGATCCGACCGGGAACTTCGTCTACGCCACCAACGCGTCGGGTTCCGGCGACGGCCTGATTACCGGATGGAACCTCAATTCCATAAGCGGCAACCTGACGCCGATTACCGGCTCGCCTTTCGCTTCCGACGATTACCCTTATGGTCTAGCCGTCCATCCGAAGCTGCCGGTTTTGTACGTCGCTAACGAGGGCAGTGCGACCGGGGCCGTGTCGGCTTACAAAATTAATGAGACAACCGGAGCGCTGAGCGAAATCGCCGGGTCGCCGTTCGACGCCGGATTGCAAACCAATGACGTCGCGATCGATGCCACCGGCAAGTTCCTGTTCGCCAGCAACGCAGTCGACGGTTCCGTCTCCGCCTTCACGATCGATCAGACGACCGGCGCGCTGACGGCGGTCGCCGGATCGCCGTTCACAGACGGTTATTATTTGAATCCGATCGGAGTGGCCGTGGTGAACACGATCGCTCCCTGACTGGCGCCGCGATTCGTCAAAATTGATTACTCAATTCATTAGTCAATTATCGCGCGGCGATATGACCGGCCGTTTCGTCGCCATTCAGTAAGCGTAGTCCGGGCTTGGTTCGGTATCAATTAAAAGAGATCAACTGAGAATGTCTCGTTCCTCGAAACCGCCGCGTCTGATCGAGCGGCGCCAGTTTATCCGCGAAGGCGGCCTGCTCGCCGCCGGGGCGCCGCTCGCATTCCAGGAGTTCTGCCGGCGCGGCTCTATCGTGATCGCCGGGCATCTGAACGTGGCTGGCGAACATCACAAGATCGTTCAGAATTTCACCAAGGCGCCGATGGATCCGAATCGCCTGAAGCAGTTCGTCGATCCCTTGCCAATCGTCGCCGTGGCAAAGCCCGACGGACTGCGTGAGGCGCCCGATGGCAGCGGGCTGGTTCCGTACTACCTCTCGACGATGAGCGAGTTCCACGCCAAGCTCCATCGCGACCTGCCGGCCACGCGAGTTTGGGGCCATAACAAATCGATTCCGGCGCCAACTTTTGTGGTGCAGAGCGGCACCGGCCTGATGGTCGAATGGCGCAACGAGCTTCCGCAGCAGGCCTTTCTGCCGATCGACCATACGCTGCACGGCGCCGAGCTGGGCAAGCCCGATGTTCGCACGGTCGTCCATCTGCATGGCGCCAAGGTGCAGCCCGACAGCGACGGCTTTCCGGAGGACTGGTTCACGCCGGGCGAATCGGCGGTTTACTATTATCCGAACCAGCAGCGCGCGACGACGCTGTGGTATCACGATCACGCCCTCGGTCTGACGCGGCTCAATAACTACGCCGGCATGACCGGCATGTTCGTTATCCACGATGATTTCGAAACCGGACTCAATCTGCCGTCCGGCCAGTTCGATAACACGCTGATGATCTATGACCGGACTTTCGACAACAACGGTCAGCTCAACTATCCGATCTCAGGCGATCCCGCCGCGCCGCACATTCCCGAGTTCTTCGGCAACGTCATGCTGGCCAACGGCAAAGTCTTTCCCTACATGAACGTGCAGCCGCGCAAGTATCGCTTCAGGATTCTCAATGCCTCGAACTCGCGATTCCTCGGACTGAGCCTGTCGAGCGGGCAGTCGTTCATCCAGATCGGCACCGATCAGGGGCTGATGCCCGGGCCGGTGGAGCTTCCACATTTCATCCTGGTGCCGTCCGAACGCGCTGATATCGTGATCGATTTCTCCACCCAGGCGGGCAATAAGGTGATTCTCAACAACGACGCGCCCGCGCCATATCCGGGCGGCGGCGAATTCGTGCCGCCCAATATCATGCAGTTCAACGTGGCCAAGCGCCTGAAGCATCCCGACACCAGCGTCGTGCCGCCCGCGCTGCTGCCGTTCCCGGTTATCGATCCGTCCACAGCGGTGCGCACGCGCGAGCTCGTCCTTATCGAATACGACGACGACTTTGGCGTGCCGTTCGTCGATCTGCTCGACAACGCCAACTGGGATGCGCCGATAAGCGAAGATCCGGTTATCGACACCGTCGAAATCTGGGACCTGCTCAACACCACGGACGACGCCCATCCGATCCATATCCACCTGATCGGGTTTCAGGTTGTCGAGCGAATTCCGTTCGACGGCGCTTCGTATCCTTCGACCGGCAAAATCGTATATACCGGTCCGCCGAGGCCGCCCGATCCGAATGAGGTCGGATGGAAGGATGTCGTGCGGGCGTTGCCGAACTACGTCACGCGGGTGATCGCGAAATTCGAGGGATTCACCGGCCGCTACGTATGGCACTGTCACATCCTCGAGCATGAGGACAATGAAATGATGCGTCCGTTTGAGGTGCTGACCGAGGAAGCGGCCGCCCTGCGCGGTTCGCGTCCCGCGAAGACTGTCGCGGCGCTGAAACTGCGCCGGCGCTCGGCCGATAAATTTGGCAGAGGCTAAGAATCGTGGCCGATGTCGACCGGCTGTTGACCGATAACCCGCCGCAACTCTGAAAATAGTCATGATGGGAAAACGGGCCGCAGATGGAGGTCGCGCGACGGCCGCGATGATGGTGGCCCTGTTGGTCGCGATTATCGCCGGGTTTTCGGGATGCGGCGGCAGCGGGGGCGGCGGCTCGACGACCGCATCGAATCCCACGCCCGCGCCGACTCCCGCGCTGCCGCAGGCCTGTTCGGGACAATCGCTGGTCGGGATCGATCCGGTCAACAATATCGGCTACGTCTCGATCTACGCCCTCGATGGTGCCGGCAATGCGCAGCTCGCCCTTGTCGATTTGACGATCGGCGCCGCCAACCCTGTCCTGCAAGCGATCTCACTGACAGGTTCGATCGAGCCGCTAGCGGTGGTTTACAACCCGGCAAGTCAGACGATGCTCGCGGCGGCCGCCGACGCTGACGGCAATGTAAACGTCTACGTCATTCCCACGGCGAGCCGCGCGGTCGCCAGCGTGGTTGCGGCCACCGGCCTTGCCTATACGGGTTCGAGCGGCGGCATTATCGAGGACGTCGCCACCAACAACGCCTATGTTGCCGGCACCAACTCCTTCGGCGTACTCGATACGTCGAAGAATCCGCCGGTGTGGCATCCGGAGACGGTGATCACTCTGAGTATCAACACCGATTCCTACACGATCAATTCGACCACCGGCTGGCTGTTCGTTTCCAACGCGGGCGCCAATTCAATCGTTGATACGACCAAGGCGCCATTCACTGAAATCGGCTTCGTCGGCGATCAGAACGAGCAGGGCGCCAACGGCACCGCCTTTGACGTGCATACGAATGTTGTTATCCAGAGCGAAAACGATCGCGCCGACGCCGCTTACGCATACAACTTCACGACGCTCGACCTCACTCCGACTCCGGCCGAGGCCGACTACGTGCTGATACCCGGACTCGGCACTCTGCCGCCGGTAGGCAATGGACCCGGCGGAATGCTGACGATCAATTGCACGACCCATCAGGCGATTATCGCGGATGATTTCGGGCAGAACTTCAAGCTGATGCAAATGCCCAAGGTTCCTCCGCCGGGCCCGCTCGACAATAACGGCCAGCCCGGCAGCGGTACGCATGCCGACGCCGCCTCGATATACACGATCGCGGCTGCAATCATTCCCAAGGGAATCGTCAACGGAACGCCGACCCAGCTCGGCGCGTTCGACTACCCGTCCTCACTGGCGGTCGACCCGGCGCGCAACCTCGCCTACATGCTGGCCGATACCAATCCGAATCCGCACATCTGGACGCCGGGAGATCCGACGCCACTTTTCCTCGTGCGAGAAGATCTCTCCAATCCGGTTTTCGGCGCCAGCCCAACCGGCGGAGTCGACGGCAAGACCTTCTGGAACCCTACTGGCGCCGCCATTCCGATGCCCTGAATCGCGCCGCTTGATTGCTCCGCTGGGGTTGGCTGGCGTATCGTTGAGCGGCGTCAGCCGGGACTCGATGCAAGATGGCCCCGTCGCCACCTGCAGGGCTGGAGGAGCGATTATGGACAGCGAATCCGCCGAATCCACCGAATCGAGCGAATCCACGAGATCTGGGGAATCCACGCAAGCTACTGTCATTCGTGGGGCCTGTCCCCATGATTGCCCGGACACCTGCGGGTTCCTGACCACCGTCGAAGGCGGTCGCGCTGTCGATCTGCGGGGCGACCCGGACCATCCGATCACGCAGGGCGCGCTATGCGTCAAAGTCGAGAACTACCTCACCCGCGTCTATAGCCCCGACCGCGTGTTGTATCCGATGCGCCGCGTTGGCGCGAAGGGCGAGGGCAAGTTCGAACGAATCAGCTGGGATGACGCCCTCGGTGAGATCGGCGCGCGCTTTCGCACGATCATCGCTGAAGACGGCGCGCAGGCGATTCTGCCGTACAGCTACATGGGGGTCGAAGGGATCCTGAACGGGCTCACGTCGGGCGATCCGTTTTTCAATCGACTGGGCGCTTCGATCGGCGAGCGCACGTTCTGCGCCTCTGGCGTGCTCACCGGCTACATCATGACCGTCGGTCTCACGCCCGGCACCGACCCCGAGAGCATCGTCAATTCGCGTTACATCATTATATGGGCCTGCAACGTTATCAGTACGAATCTTCATCTGTGGCCCACGATCGCGGAGGCGCGCCGGCGCGGCGCCAAGGTCGTCGTGATCGATCCGCTGCGCAGCCGTACGGCGCAACGTGCCGACTGGCACATTCCGATTCGTCCGGCGACTGACGGCGCGCTCGCGATGGGCCTCATCAACGTGCTGATCGAAGAGGACCTTATCGATCACGACTACGTCGCGAAGTATACGGTCGGCTTCGATGAGTTGAGCGAGCGCGCGCGCAAGTTCACTCCGACATACGTCGCCGAAATCACCGGCGTGCCGGCGGAAGATATTCGCAAGCTCGCGCGCGAGTATGCGTCCGCGCAGCCGTCGGTGATACGTTTCGGCGTCGGTCTGGAACGGCAGCCCGGCGGCGGCAACGCCGTGCGTGCGGTATGCTGCCTGCCGGCGCTGGTGGGAGCGTGGCGCCATTCCGGCGGCGGCCTGGTCGGCGGCGCGACGCCGTTTGCATTTCCGTTCAAATGGGACGTACTGCAGCGGCCCGATTTCATCCGGCCCGGCACGCGGGTAGTCAATCAGTATCAGCTCGGCGCAGCGCTCACCGGAGAACTCGGTCTCGATCCGCCGATTAAGGCAATCTTCATCTACAACACCAACCCGGTCGTCGTATGCCCCGACCAGGGCGCGATCGTGGAGGGGCTCAAGCGCGAAGATCTCTTTACTGTCGTCAGCGAACAGTTCATTACCGATACCGCCGATTTTGCCGACATCGTCCTGCCCGCCACGACGCAGCTCGAACAATTCGACCTGATGTTTTCGACCGGCCATTTCCATATGGCGGCCAACAATCCCGCGATCGCGCCGATCGGCGAGGCAGTCTCGAACTCGGAGCTTTTCCGGCGGTTGGCCGCGACGATGGGCTTCGAAGACGAATGCTTCCGGATGAACGACGAAGAGACGGCCCGGGCCGCGGTCGATTGGTCGGCGCCCGTCCTGGACGGGATCACGTTCGAGTCGCTCAAGCGCGACGGCCATGCGCGTCTGCGGATCGGCGAGATCGACGATTACATACCGCACGCCGAGGGTAACTTTCCGACCCCGTCGGGCAAGACCGAATTTGTGTCTTCGGCGGCCGCTGGCGGCAATTTCGTAATCCCGCTGTTTCGGCAAGGCTCGCTCGAATTCCAGCCCGGCGATTCGATCGATCCGCTTCCTGACTACGTCGCGCCGGGCGAATCGGCGGCCGGGTCGAACCTGGCCATGCGCTATCCGCTCAATCTTATCTCGCCCAAGTCGCACGCCTTCCTGAGCTCCGGCTATGGCAACTTCGCCCGCCAACAGCGGGTCGCCGGGGAAGCCTCGGTAACGATTCATCCCGACGACGCCGCGCCGCGCGGGATCAGCGATACGCAGGCAGTGCGCGTGTTCAACGATCGCGGGTCGTTCGTTGCCGTCGCCAGGGTCAGCCCCGCCGTCCAGCCAGGGGTTGTCGCTGCGCCGGTTGGCCATTGGCGCAAGTTCAGCCGCTCCGGCAGCACAGTGGGCGCGACGACCCCGCCGGCCTTTGCGGACCTGGGCCGCGCGCCGACGTTTTCTTACAATCGGGTCGAGATCGAGGCGGTCTGATCAGTTTCTAAAGTATCACTTGAGATAGTGTCGCGCTACATGCGGGCCGTTGAGTGCCGAACAGCAAATTCTCGATGGCGAATCGCTCCTGAATTGTGTATACACATTTACGCTGGGGTCGCGCGCGGCTCCGCCCGACTATGGATGGCGATTCAGTAAAGGCGCTCACCGCGAAGCATCGCATCCGGCTCAAGACCGTCACTGGAATTTATCTGGAATTGCGCCGCCTGATTCTCGACGGCACGCTGGCGCCGCGCGCCATTTTGCCGCAGACGCAGCTAACCCGCAGGCTCGGAATCGGCCGGACTCCCCTGCGCGAGGCGTTGCGGATGCTCCAGCAGGAGGGACTGATCACGGCGGAGCGCAATCAGCGCGCGCGCGTGGCCGCGATGGATCCCGAGGTGCTCGAATCGGTGTACGCGCAGCGAATTCTGCTGTCGTCGCTCGGAATCGCCGTGACGGTGAACCGGCTGAGCGCGCATGAGCTTGGCGAGCTCGATCGGCTGCTCGGCAATATGCGCGAAGCCGGCGAGTTGGACGAACTCGAGGCGTGGGAACGGGCCCATCGCGCATTCCATCGCGGTTTGGTGGAGCATTGCGGCGAGCAGCTCAAGAGCGCGATCAATCGGCTGGCCGATCGCAGTGCGCTCTATCGCCGGATGTGGATCAAATCCGAGCCGTATCATTGGGCG
>Ga0302326_10014676_pt1 | contig 16551 bp, 13 predicted proteins | sample Palsa_T0_3_FD_202264 | JGI IMG/M metagenome (GOLD analysis project Ga0302326, IMG submission 202264) | Peat permafrost microbial communities from Stordalen Mire near Abisko, Sweden - Palsa_T0_3 | ecosystem: Environmental > Terrestrial > Soil > Palsa > Peat permafrost | place: Sweden: Abisko...
CACCGCGGCCTACCAATTGCGCCAGACCAAAGCGCGCTATGCGCTGTGCACCATGTGCATCGGCGTAGGCCAGGGCATCGCCACAATCATCGAGCGCAGTTGAAAAGCAGCATTTTTCGTGTGCCGCATTAGCCTGCTGCGAACTCTTTTCATAAAGCCTTCCATGTTCCCTTCAAGAAGAGTCGCGCAGAATCTTCTTTAGCATTCCCTTCTCTACCGCCTTGCATAATCGACCTGCGTCGAATGTGGTATCGTTGCACCGGCTTCGAATTTTCACGCCCAGGAGAGCGAACGAGTGGCAGGCTGCTCCAAGCTTCTGCAGAATTACGTGAACGGCCGCTTCGTCTCCGGCGCAAAACAATTCGCGGACATCAACCCGGCGGACGGCTCCGTAATCGCGCAAGTCGCCGAAGCGGATCAGCCGCTGGTGGATGAGGCGGTTGCGTCGGCGCGCCGGGCGCTCGGCGGAAAATGGGGCCATCTGTCAGTGCCGCAGCGTGCGACGATGCTGTACAAAATTGCTGACGGAATCGAAGCGCGCTTCAGCGAGTTTCTGCAGGCCGAAGTCGCGGACACCGGTAAGCCTGTTTCGCTGGCATCCAAAATTGATATTCCGCGCGGAGCGGCGAACTTTCGCGCGTTCGCGGATTTGATTAAGTCCGCCGGCCTCGAATCGTTTCGCACCGAAACGCAAGACGGCGCAGCGGCGCTCAACTATGCGGTTCGCAAGCCGCTGGGCGTGGTAGGAATCATCACTCCCTGGAACTTGCCGCTGCTGCTATTGACCTGGAAAGTTGCTCCCGCGCTCGCCTGCGGCAATTGTGTCGTCGCCAAACCCTCGGAAGAGACTCCGGCAACCGCGACTCTGCTGGCGGAAGTGATGCAAGCAGCCGGCATCCCGCCGGGAGTCTTCAATCTCGTGCATGGATTCGGATCCGGTTCCGCGGGCGAATTTCTCACATCTCACCCGGAAGTCGATGGCGTCACCTTCACCGGCGAATCGAGCACGGGCGCTGCCATCATGCGAGCCGTCGCCCCTACAGTGAAACCAGTTTCCTTCGAGCTCGGCGGAAAAAACGCGGCGATCGTTTTCGCCGACTGCGAATTCGACGAAACCATCAACGGGCTAGCAGACGCCGTCTTCATGAATACGGGCCAGGTCTGCCTGTGCGCCGAGCGCGTTTACGTCGAGCGTTCGCTATTCGACCGCTTCGTTGCCGCGCTGAAGCAAAAGGCCGAAAGCCTAAAGCTCGGCTGGCCCATGGACGAAGGCACCACGACCGGTCCGCTGATTTCGAAAGAGCACCGCGCCAAGGTCATATCTTACTATCAGCTCGCGCGCCAGGAAGGGGCCAGTGTGGTCACAGGCGGCGGCATCCCCAAATTTGGCGATGGCCGCGACAACGGCTTCTACGTGGAACCGACTATTCTGACGGGCCTGCCAGAATCCGCCCGTTGTGTGAAGGAAGAAATCTTCGGGCCGGTGTGTCATGTTGCGCCGTTCGAAGCCGAAGAGGAAGCCATCGCCAAAGCCAACGACACGAAATATGGCCTGGCCGCTTCGGTGTGGACCACCAATTTGAACCGCGGCCATCGAGTTGCGGAGAAGCTGAGGGCCGGGATTACCTGGGTCAATTGCTGGTTCCTGCGCGATCTGCGCACCCCGTTTGGCGGAGTGGGCCTCTCAGGCATCGGACGCGAAGGAGGCCTGCACTCGCTGAATTTTTATTCTGAATTGAACAATATCTGTGTCAAGTTGTAGCCGGAAAATCATCGAGGACGGTCCGTTGCGATGGATAGCAGGGTAGTTGAAGGCAAGGCCAAACCGCGCGGGCGCTTTCCGCACATCAAGCGCGCGGGAGATTATCTTTTTGTGTCCGGAACGAGTTCGAGGCGTGCCGACAACTCGATCGCAGGCGCGGAGACGGATAAATCCGGCGCCACGCACCTGAATATCGGCGAGCAGACGCGCGCCGTGATTGAAAACATCCGCGACATTCTGGCCAGCATGGACGCGAGCTTGAAGGACGTGGTCGAAATCTCCACCTTCCTCGTGACCATGGACGATTTCGAAGGCTACAATACGGTGTACTCGGAATTTTTCGATGACCAGGGGCCCGCGCGCACCACGGTCGCAGTTCATCAATTGCCGCACCCGCATCTCTTGATTGAGATGAAAGCAGTGGCCTACAAACCGTACGCGGGACCAGAAAGGAGAAGGTGATGCCCTCCGTCAAGACGCTGAAGGCTTTCAACTTTCAAGGATGGATCGACGCCAACCGCGACAAGCTGAAGCCTCCCGTGGGCAACGCGCAGGTCTGGGAAGACGGCGAAATGATGGTGACCGTGGTTGGCGGCCCGAATAATCGCAACGATTACCACGACGATCCCACCGAGGAATTTTTCTACCAGTTGAAGGGCGATATTTTTCTGCGCCTCATGCCGGAAGCCGGAAAACCACCGGTTGAAGTACCAATCAAGGAAGGCGAAATTTTTCTGTTGCCCAAGCACGTGCCTCATTCTCCGCAGCGTCTGGCGCCCGGAACCATTGGGCTGGTGGTGGAGATGCCGCGCCCCGATGGCGCCGTGGACGGCTTCGAGTGGTACTGCGGGAAGTGCCATCACCGTGTGTATCGCGCCGAAGTGCTTTTGAAAAGCATCGTGAAGGATCTGCCGCCGCTCTTCGAGCGCTTTCACAATAATCCGGAATTGCGGAAGTGCAAGAACTGCGGAGAAGTTCATCCAGGGAAGCAGCCGGCGCCGAAGTAACGCGACGCGAGCGATATGCAAGTCATCGATATCCACACACATTTTTTCCCCGAGTCCTGGCCCGATCTTGCCGCGCGTTTTGGCACGCCCGATTGGCCCTGGATCAAGCACACCGAGCCCGGCAAAGCGGACATCATGGTGGGCGAGCGCATGTTTCGCCACATCACCTCGGCGTGCTGGGACGTAAATTTGCGGCTGGAACAAATGGATCGAGACGCCGTGGACGTGCAGATTATTTCCGCCACTCCGGTTCTTTTCGCATACGGCCGGGACCCGAAACACGCGCTCGATTGCGCGCGGCTGTTCAATGATGCCGCATTGGAAATGTCCGCGCGCGGCAAGGGGCGGCTGAAAGCGCTGTGCCAGGTTCCCCTGCAGGATATCGATGCTTCCTGCGCGGAGCTTAGCCGTTGCATGCGCGCCGGCCACCTCGGCGTGCAGATCGGCAATCATGTGGGCGAAAAAAATCTCGACGATCCCGGCATCCTGACTTTTCTCCACCATTGCGCCGACGAAGGCGCGGCCGTTCTGGTCCATCCCTGGGACATGATGGCCGGGGATCGCATGCCGAAATACATGATGCCGTGGACCGTGGCGATGCCCGCGGAAACGCAATTAGCCGTCGTCGCCATGATCCTGAGCGGAGCGTTCGACCGTCTGCCGGCAAGCCTGCGAATCTGCTTCGCGCACGGCGGCGGAAGCTTTGCTTTCCTGCTCGGGCGCCTGGAAAACGCGTGGCGGCATCACGAAGTCGCGCGCGGCTTTTCGCAATTTGCGCCCAGTCATTATCTGAACCGATTCTCCGTCGACTCCGCCGTATTCGAGGAGCGCACGCTCGAGTTCCTCGTCGAGACCATGGGCGCTGACCGCGTGTTGCTCGGCTCCGACTACCCGTTTCCCCTGGGCGAGGCGCGCGTGGGTGCGCTCATCCGCGAAAGCAAGTTCCCCGCGGATGTGAAGTCGAAACTGCTGGGCGCTAACGCGAATAAGTTCTTCGGCCTCGCATCCCGGCCGGATGAGGCCGCGACGGCCCGCGCAGCGCAGAGCGCATCCGAATCGCAAGCTTCCGCCGGCTGCCCGTTTGGCGCCGGCCAGCCCGCTGCGTCCGTTAGCTCAAGCGCTACGAGCGGAACACCAGGCGCGTCTCATGACAGGAAATTAACCTACAGCTCGTATCTGGCGATTCCTGAATTGCTCCGCCTTCAGCATCCGGTGTCTTCGCCGGAACATCATGACGAACTTCTCTTCATCATCGTGCACCAGACGTATGAGCTGTGGTTCAAGGAATTGCTTCACGACCTCGACGCCGTGGTGCGGAGTCTGCGCGCGGCCGGCGCGAATCCCGATTCTCGCGACGGAGTTTACGAAGCTGCCCGGCTGCTTCGCCGTTGCACCGAGATCATGCGCGTTCTCGTGGAACAGTTCACTATCCTCGAGACCATGCTGCCCACGCACTTCCTCGCCTTTCGCGGAAAATTGAATCCGGCCAGCGGTTTTCAATCCGAGCAGTTCCGCGAGCTCGAATTTCTTTGCGGCCTGAAAGACGAAAAAATGCTGCGCTACCACGAGCTCACGCCCGAGACCCATGCGATTCTCCATCGCAGGCTTCAGGAAGATTCCCTGCACGACGTATTTTTCGCCACGCTGAAGTCTCTGGGCAAGTTGCCCGCAACAAAAGCCGGCGCTACCGAACGCGAGAAGTTTCAAGCGCGCGCCCGGGCGGTCCAAGCGCTTTACCAGGACGAGCGCGACAACCGCGACTGGATCGATGTTTGCGAGCGCCTGACGGAATTTGACGAGCTCGTGGTGAGCTGGCGCCTGCGCCACATTCAAATGGTCGAACGCACCATCGGCGCGCGCATCGGCACCGGCGGCAGTGCCGGAGGTTCGTACCTGAAACTCACGCTGGAAAAGAAATTCTTCCCGGAGTTATGGGAAGCGCGCACGATCTTGGAAGAATGATGCCCTCGCCGCGATTTGCGGCGCGCAAATCATCGTCCCGGCACATGCCTAGCTCATCCGAAACAATCACGCTCGTCGGCTCGGGTCTCACCGGCCCTCTGCTCGCAATTTCTTTGGTGCAGCGTGGATTTCGCGTTCGCATTTTCGAGCGACGCCCGGACATGCGGCAAGTTCGCCTGAGCGCCGGCCGCTCAATCAATCTCGCGATATCCACGCGCGGAATTCACGCCCTGCGGGAAGCCGGCCTGTGGGAAGCCATGCGCAGCATCATCGTCCCCATGAAAGGCCGCATGATGCACTCGCCTGCGGGCGATCTCACCTTCCAGCCTTACGGCAAGGATGAAACCGAGGTCATCAACTCCATCTCGCGCGCGGACCTGAACGCGGCGCTGATGAACGAAGCGGAATCGCGCGGCGTGAAGATTCACTTCCATGAACGATGCACCGGCTTCGATCTAAAGACCGGCGCCGTGCGGTTGCGTAACGAACAGACTGGCCTCGAACAAGTCGCGGAATCTGAAGTCGTAATCGGCACGGACGGGGCGGCATCTGCAATCCGCCTCGAGATGCTCAAGCTTCCCCGCTTTAATTTTTCGCAGCAATATCTCGACTACGGTTATAAAGAGCTGACCATCGCGGCAAGTCCAAACGCCAAGCATGTGCTCGAGCCGCACGCGCTGCACATCTGGCCGCGCGGTTCTTACATGCTAATTGCCTTGCCCAATATCGATGGGACCTTCGCATGCATTTTGTTTCTGCCCTTCGAAGGCCAAAACAGCTTCGCGAGCCTGGACTCGGATTCAAAGACCGCCGCATTTTTCGAGGAGCGCTTCTCCGACGCGGTTCCCTTGATGCCACACCTGATGCAGAATTATCGCGACAACCCCACCGGCGCGATGGTCACGATAAAATGCTCACCCTGGCACGTGGACGGAAAATCTCTTCTGCTCGGCGACGCGGCTCACGCCATCGTTCCTTTCTTTGGGCAAGGCATGAACTGCGCGTTTGAAGACTGCACGTGTTTGCTCCAGCTGCTCGATCGCCACGGTGCCGACTGGGCCAAAGTTTTTCCCGAGTTTGAGAGCGCGCGCAAGGTGGATACCGACGCCATCGCCGACCTGGCACTCGAGAATTTTGTCGAAATGCGCGACCGTGTGGCGGACCCGCGGTTTCTCTTTCGCAAGAAAGTGGAACGAGCGCTCGAAACGAAATTTCCGCGGCACTTCGTCCCGAAATATTCGATGGTCACCTTCCACCGCATCCCCTATTCGCTGGCGCATTCCCGAGGCGCCATTCAGGATCGCATGCTCGGCGAATTGTGCGACTCCGTCGAACGAATTGAGGACCTTGACTGGAAGAAGGCGGAGTCCATGATCCAGCGCGAGTTGGTTCCGTTGGAGCAGCTCTAGATGCCGCGCGCTGACTTCAAGGCATCGAAGGATTTTGCGGCCGCTATGACCGCCGCCGATCCCCTCGCAATTTATCGGCAGCGTTTTCACATCCCGCAGGTGCCGGGCGGCGGCGACTCCGTTTATCTCTGCGGCCATTCACTCGGCCTTCAGCCGAAAGCAGCCGCCAAGTATGTCGAACAGGAGTTACAGGACTGGGCCCATCTGGGAGTGGATGCGCATCTCCACGCGCGGAATCCCTGGCTGGCCTATCACGAATTGCTCACGAAGCCTCTGGCGCGGCTGGTCGGCGCGCTTCCGCACGAAGTAGTGGCGATGAATTCGCTCACCGTTAATCTGCACTTGATGATGGTTTCGTTCTACCGGCCTACGCCGCAGCGCTACAAAATCCTGGTGGAAGCCAACGCCTTTCCCTCCGATCAATACGCCGTAAAATCGCAAATTCGATATCACGGCTACGATCCGGCCGCTTCTTTGCTCGAAATTGCTCCGGGCCCGGGAGAAACATCCGTTCGCACGGAGGAAATCGAAGCGCTCATCGACGCCGAAGGCGAACGCATCGCCCTCATCATGCTCGGCGGCGTCAATTATTACTCCGGCCAGGCCTTCGAATTTTCGCGCATCGTGCGCGCCGGACACGCCAAAGGATGTGTCGTTGGATTTGACGTGGCCCACGCCGCCGGAAATCTGCGCCTGCAACTGCATGACTCGGACGCCGATTTTGCCGTTTGGTGCAGCTACAAGTATCTGAATGGCGGGCCGGGAAGCATCGCCGGATGTTTCGTCCACGAGCGACACGCGCACGATTCGCAGCTACCCCGCTTCGCCGGCTGGTGGGGACACGACAAAGAATCTCGTTTCCGCATGGGTCCGGATTTTCGCGCCATCCCCGGCGCGGAAGGCTGGCAGCTGAGCAATCCCTCGATTTTGTCGGCCGCCGCTCTGCGCGCCTCGCTGGAGCTCTTCGACGAGGCGGGGATCGAACGGCTGCGCGCCAAGAGTGAGCTGCTCACCGGCTATCTGGAATTTCTACTGGATCAACAACGTTCCGCAAGGTTTTCGATCATTACTCCGCGGGATCCACTGCAGCGCGGCGCGCAACTTTCCCTGCGAATATCCAGAAATGGCCGCGCCATCTGCGACCAACTAGCCGAGCAGGGCGTAATTTGCGACTGGCGCGAACCCGACATCATGCGCGTCGCGCCCGTCCCGCTCTACAATTCGTTTTCCGATGTTTACGCCTTCGCGGAAAAGTTCGCCGCGGCGCACGGCGAATAGCGGCGAGTACTCATTCAATTTTTCGCCCTTCGATTAATTCTAACGTCGCGCAGCCCAGTCGGGCGCCTCGATCCGCCAGCCCGAAGACAATATCGAAATGATTGATCCCCGCGAGTTCGAACGCTTCCACCGGAAACCCGGCCGTCTCCAGCAGCGCTGCATAATTTCGGCTCTGGCGCTTGAATTCGACAGTTTCATTCTCGCCCCAGGCAACGATCGAGCGCACGGGCGATCCGAGCGGCAGGCGCATGGGGCTCACCGCCGCAGCATCGGCAGCCGTAAGATGCAGCGGCGCGTTCACATAAGTATCTACCAAGGGCTCCAAATCATAGATTCCGCTTAGCAGTATCGCGCCGGCCACGGCATCCTCAGGCGCTCCGGCCGCGGCCTGCCACCCGCGCGCCAGCAGCATCGCAGCCAAGTGGGCCCCGGCCGAGCTTCCCGCAACATATATCCTGCGGCGATCGAAGCCGAGCGACCCGGCTTGGCGATGTAGATGCGCAGCCGCTCGACGGCATTGATTCACGATGGTTGCGACGCTCGCTCGCGGCGCGAGAGTGTAGTTGATAGCCGCAAATGCGATTCCGTTCTTTACGCAATCGGGCGCGGCGAAGAGCGACTCCTCTTTCGAAAGCTCTTGCCAGTAGCCGCCGTGAATGAAAACGAGAAGCGGCGCGTCCGTGGACGCGGCAGGAAAATAATCGAAGGTCTCCTCCGGCCCCGCACCCCACTCCAGATTCTTGCGGCAATCGAGCGTCCGCTCCGCTTCCCGGCTGCGCGCAATGTATTCGGCCAGAAACGGAGCCTCCGACGCCACGCAACTGCTCGGCGAGTATTCCGTCTCAAGGCGTGCGCGCGACCATTCCCGCCAAGCCTGATCGTGCTGGCTCATGCTTCCCTCAGGAGTTGTCGTCTCGAATTTGTGCCCATCGAGATTTCAGAAAAAGCGCGAGGATGCTAGCAAATTTTTGGGAAAGTGACGAGCAGGGCAGGTTGCGTCCTTAACGGGGGGATGGCAGCGTGCTCCCCGTTTTCCAATTCTTGGGCGGAGTATCAACGCCCCAGAAGTCTGGTGCGGGCTTGATGAATTCGACGGCTACCTGTGTCTTCCCCATCAGGCTCGGACCGACCAAAGTCACACGGCACAGCAATTCCTCCCCGGTCTTGACGTTCTGCACGATCACGAATTCGTTGACCGCGACGTGCGTCGCCAGCAGAAGCAACGCCCCATGAGCGTTGACCACCAGTGTTTCGGTCTTCTCCGCTTGAACGTTTTTCTTCAGCGTTTGCGGGCGCACCACAATGGGAATCCGCATCCTGACGCGTTGGCTGCGCCGGCGGAGTTCCGGACGCTCTTTTTGAAGGGGATAGACCGCCACGCGTTGAAGTTAGCAACTCTGCGCGCGATTCTCAACCTGCAATGCAAGCAGTGTGTCAGGAAAAGTAATCCGGGGTCTTGGGCGCTGCATCCGCTCACGCCTGCTCACGGAGCGCCCGACGCCCTGGCTCGCGGAACAAACGCCGAAGAAGTCCACACAGAAGCCCCCACAATGGACAAATCGGCGGGCAAATGCATAACCACTTAACTGCTTTGGAAAGAAGTGGTGAGCCGGGCAGGACTTGAACCTGCAACCCGCTGATTAAGAGTCAGCTGCTCTACCAATTGAGCTACCGGCCCGCAAAAAGAGATTTATTGTAACACGAGAGAATCGCGCTCCCAACGAAGCATGCGCCCGTCGCGCCTGCTCGCGCCGCTCGCCCATGAGCTTCACGATGTATGTCGCAGGGTCTCCGCAATTTCCTTGGCCACCTGCCGCGCGCGAGCCAAATCGCCGGGACCAAACGAAATCGCGGCCACTCGTGCATGCCCCCCGCCGCCATATTTCTCGCACAATGAAGCGAGATTCACATCCTCGGGAATTTCCTTCCATGGACTCGTCCCGACGGACACTTTCGACCGCGTCGGGGAGGCGCTGACGCCCACCGAATACAGCGCCTGCGGATACAAAAAGTAAGGAATAAATTTATTGTAGCCTTCCAGATCCAGGTCGCTCACGTCGAAATAGATCACGCCATCGCGGCAATCGGCGCGCTCGCGCAATATGTCGAGCGATTTGCGGTGGCGTTCGAGCAGCGGGCCTAGGTATTTCTTCACCATGGGCAGCTCGATCATTTCGTCGAGCGAGCGGTAGGCCAACTCAGGAACCAGCTTGGGCACCAGGTTCGCTTCCGGCGCCGCTTCGATTACCAGCGCCAGTTGCGTGGCGGGCTCGGTCAATCCCACCGCAACTTCCGGCGAAGCGAACTGTGCCCCGTCAATAATGTCTCCCCAGTGGATTAACTCAGCCAGAGGCTTTGCGTCGAAGCCGAATTTTTCGGACGCAATCGTGGCCAAGAACTTCGTGCAGGATTTGTACGTCGGATCGTAGAATTTTTTCCCCGAATGGTCGCGCCGAAAGTGTTCCGCGTCTTCCGGCGTCAAAAACGCGCTCTGATGATGGTCGAACCACCAGGTAAGCCGGGGCGAGCTCGAATACTTGAAATCGACGATAGCGTTCTCATCGCCGTCGAAAGTGCCGTCCTCGAACGGTTGCGAAGCCTTGTGCGTCATCCCGGTATAGAGAAACTCCGCGTCGGGATGAATGCGCTCGCGATAAAAGCGCGTAAAAATCGCAGCGGAGGAGGCTCCGTCGAAACATTTGTCGTGGAAACAAATTCTGACTTTCACTCTTCTCTCTCTGGCCCGGTCGCTTATGCGGCACGGGCAAAGGAAAGCCAATAAACATGGACGCTCGGCTTGCGGATGTCAAGTGGGAACGCTTGGCCAACTAGATCAAGACGCTGGCGGCTTGCCGGATCGAATCAGGCGGAGAAAGCCGGCGTCTGTAAATGCAACGCGAGGATACGAGCGCGGTTCGCGAAATCCCAGTCCAAGCCCCAGCCCGCGCCTCTACGGAGGCTCTGGAAGCGCTACGACTTGCCGAATATCTTCTCGGCGATGTCCGCGGCTATCGGCACGCGGAACCTCTCACCCTGGTAGGCCTTCACCATCAGCAGGATCCACACAATGAAAATGAAGAGGTGTATCAGGTGCAGCAGCAAGATGCCACCCGAAAATCCAGTCCACGCATGCCCCATCATGCTAAGCCCGAGAAACAGCCCTAAGATGTAGGTGATGATGTTCAATCCACCAAACACCACGATAGATTGCGCCGCGTGAAATCGCACGTATGGTCTTTTGTCCATCAGGTAGAAGATCAGCCCGGTGATCCAGCCGAGCAAGTAACACAGCATCCCCGCCGTGTTTTCCGCCATTCCGGTAGTTCCCGCTGGCGCAGAATTCTGCGGCGCTGGACTTGGATTCGCGCCCGCCTGCGCCGCGCCGCAGCTCGGACAGAAAGGCGCGTTCTCCGCGACGGCCGCTCCGCATTTGGTGCAATGTGGCATGTGATCCCTCCCGGCGTGCGTGATCCCTGTAGGCCGCGAAGCCTAGCAAAACCAACTAGCCGCCGCAAGCGCTATCGCACTTCATTCGACGCATGTTAAAATCTTTTTGCGTGGCACAGTGAGCGCCCACGCGGAAGTGGCGGAATTGGCAGACGCGCCAGCCTTAGGAGCTGGTGGCCGAAAGGCCGTAGGGGTTCGAGTCCCTTCTTCCGCACCACGCCTTCCAAGCCTTCCATTTCTCCCAGCTCCGCGCGGTTGACGCGCGCCACCGTCTTCCCTATACTTGTCTTTCAACACGCGGCGCACTTCGGCCGCGCTTCCCTGCCCTCCTCCTTCTTGGATTCGGACCAGGCGAAAGGCAGATCGAAAAACAGGGTGTGCAGGATTATCCGCCCGAAGAAACTTCAATGACAGAAGCAACATGCAAGCGCGAACTCGAGCTGGAAATTCCGGCCGAGAACGTTCAAAAAGCTACCGACAAAGTCGCACGCGACCTCGCGCGCGTCGCCAGGATTCCCGGATTTCGCCCCGGCAAAGCTCCCGTCACGCTGATCCGCCGCCGGTTCGCCGATGACATTCAGGGCGAAGTGGTTCAATCGCTCGTCCCCGAGTACCTCGAGAAGGCCCTCGACGAAAAGAAACTCATCCCGGTAACGCGTCCGGAAGTCGACAAGGTCGAGTTCAAGGAAGGCGAGCCGCTGAAGTTCCGCGCCGTCTTTGAAGTCCTGCCCGAATTCGAGCTCGGCAATTACAAAGATTTGGAAGTCACCGTGGACGCGGTCGAAACCGGCGACGCGCAGGTGGATAAGACCATCGAAGAAATGCGCGACCACGGAGCCACCTTCGTTCCGGTCGAAGGCCGTGCGGCGAAGGACGGCGACTTCGTGCAGATCAAGCTCTCCGGCATTCCCGTAGGCGGCGGCGATCCGGTGCAGGCCGACGGCATCCTCTGCCACATCGGCGCCGAAGAGACGCTCGAAAGCTTCACCGAAAACTTGCGCGAAACAAGCCCCGGCGAAACGAAAAAGTTCCGCGCGCAATATCCCGATGATTATCCCGACGAAAAGCTCGCGGCCAAAGCCTACGATTACACCGTCGAAATTCTGGGCATCAAGGAAAAGAAGCTGCCCGAGCTGAATGACGAATTCGCGAAAGACGCCGCCGGCGAACAGGGCGGTTTCTCGACCTTGGCCGAGATGCGCAAGAAAATCCTCGAAAACCTCGAAGCCGCGCGCGAAGAACATCAGGAAGCCCAGGCTCGCGACAAAATTCTGGAGCTGCTGGTGAAGAGCCACGATTTCCCGGTCCCGGAAGCGCTTGTCGAGCATCAAATGGATGTGCGCCTCGAGCGCACCGTGCGCTCGCTGGCAGCCCAGGGCGTGGACCCGCGCGCCGTCAACGTGGATTGGGTGGCCTTGCGCAAGCGCCAGCACGACCGCGCGGTTGATGACGTGAAGGCCGAGCTCCTGATCGACCGCATCGCCGCCGCCGAAAAGATTGATACCACCGAGGAAGAACTCGAAAAACAGATTGCCGCCATAGCCGAACGCAGTGGCGAATCAGCAACGGCTCTTCGCGCTCGCTTGACAAAGCAAGGGGCCCTCGATACGATGAAATCGAAGTTGCGTAGCGACAAAACGATCGAGTGGCTCTACCGCAACGCCCGGATCGAGAAGACAGCCAAAATTGAAAAGGTATAGCTGGTTCGGGTTCCTCAGCGCAGTAGCGATTTCCCAATGAGACAAACAGACGACGCGAATCCGCGCGCAACAACTCTCGTTCCGATGGTCGTCGAGCAGACCAACCGTGGCGAACGCGCCTACGACATTTATTCACGCCTGCTCAAAGACCACATCATCTTCATCGGCACGCCGATTGACGATCACGTGGCCAATCTCGTGACCGCGCAGCTGCTGTTCCTCGCCTCCGAGGACCCGGAGAAGGACATTTCCGTGTACATCAACTCGCCGGGTGGCTCGATTTCAGCGGGTATGGCCATTTATGACACAATGCAGTTCGTCCGACCCGACGTGGTCACCTACTGCATCGGCCAATCGGCTTCCATCGCGGCTGTGTTGCTCGCCGCCGGCACCCCCAAGAAGCGTTACGCTCTCCCCAACGCGCGCGTCTTGATCCACCAGCCGTGGATGTCCGGCCTCTCCGGCCAGGCCACCGACATTGATATCCATGCCAAGGAAATTCTGCGCACCCGGGAAGCGCTAAACAAGTTGCTCGCCGGCCACACCGGCCAAACCGTCGAGAAAATCGAGCGGGACGTCGAGCGCGATTTCATCATGACCGCCGAGCAGGCCAAGGCTTACGGCATCGTGGACGAAATTATTTCGAAGCATCGTTGATTGCCAGTTCCAAAGGGTTAGTATCTAAACCGATGAAATTTTCGCCGGGCGCCCACCCTCCGCCGTACAATAAGATACACATTCGTCGAGGATGGGGTGCTTCCGACGATAGGGGTCCTAGCCAGTGAAGCGGTTTACTCCCGAAGAGCCGTTGCGCTGTTCCTTCTGCCATAAAACGCAGGAGCAAGTGGAGAAGCTCATCAGCTCTCCATCGGAGTATCCGCGCTCGTACATTTGCAACGAGTGCGTGGGCGTCTGCCAGCAGATTCTCGAAGACGAGAAGCGCGAGCAGGCCAGCCCGGCCAATCGCCGCCTTCCCAGGCCGCCCGAGATCAAGGCGTTCCTCGACGGCTACGTCATCGGCCAGGACAAGACCAAGAAAAAACTCGCGGTAGCGGTGTACAACCACTACAAGCGCATTTTCCTGAACAAGCAGCCGGGCGAAGTCGAACTCGCCAAATCCAATATTCTGCTCATCGGTCCCACGGGCACGGGCAAGACGCTCTTGGCGCAAACGCTCTCGCGCATGCTGGATGTGCCGTTCGCTATCGTTGACGCCACCACCCTCACCGAAGCGGGTTACGTCGGCGAAGACGTCGAAAATATCATCCTGAAGCTGCTGCAGGCCGCCGATGGCGACGTCCAAAGAGCCCAACAAGGCATCATATACATAGACGAGATTGACAAAATTTCGAAGAAGGACGAAAACCCCTCGATCACCCGCGACGTCTCGGGTGAGGGCGTCCAGCAAGCGCTGCTGAAGATTCTGGAAGGCACGGTTGCCAACGTTCCGCCGCAGGGCGGACGCAAGCACCCGCACCAGGAATTTACGCCGGTGGACACCACCAACATCCTGTTCATCTGCGGCGGGGCTTTTGTGGGCATGGAGAAAATTATTGAGCGCCGCGTGGGACAGAAGTCGCTGGGCTTCCATGCGGACGTTCAGCCCACCACCGCGACGCGCCGCAATATCGAAGTTCTCGAACAGGCCCAGCCGACGGATTTGATCCGCTACGGCCTGATCCCGGAATTTGTCGGCCGGCTGCCCGTGGTCGGCGTGCTCAGCGATTTGGACAAGTCCGCTCTCGTGCGCATCCTCACCGAACCGAAAAATGCGCTCGTGCGCCAGTACCAGAGGCTCTTCGAATTTGAAAATGTGCGGCTGCGCTTCACCGACGATGCTCTCGAAACCGTCGCGGAGCTGGCACTGCAGCGCAAGGTCGGAGCGCGCGGCCTGCGCATGATTCTCGAGGATTTGATGTTGGAGATGATGTATCACCTGCCGGCCCAGCGGAAACTTCGCGACTTCGTGGTGACGGCGGACATGGTCAAAGGGCGCGAAATCAATTGGAGCCTGCTCGAGAAGGCAGGCTAGGACTCCTTGGCGCAAAAGGACTCGATGTTTAATCGCGAAAAGACGGAAATCAAGCGCGTGCCGATGATGCCGGTGCGGGAAATGGTCATCTTCCCGGAGATGATGCACCCGTTCATCGTGGGACGCGAAGCCTCGGTCCGCGCTCTCGAAGACGCGCTGGCAGGCGACAAGAAAATCTTCCTGGTCACTCAGCATGACGCTTCGGTGGACGACCCCAAGCCCGAGGAAATCTATCAGGTCGGCACGCTTGCCAACATTGTCCAGAGCGTGAAGCTCCCTGACGGCAATATCAAAGTTCTCGTCGAAGGCACCGAGCGCGCCAAGATCGTGCAGGTTACCAGCGAAGAAGGCTTCTTCCGCGCCTCCATTCGCGTGGTTACCGTTAAGGCCGAGCCTTCCCCGCAATTGCAGGAAGCCTCCAGCCGCGTCACCACTCTCTTCGAACAGTACGTCAAACTTTCGCAGAGCTTGAACTACGACACCATGATTGCCGCCGTGCGCGTCGAAGATGCCGGCAAGCTTTCCGACGCTATCGCGGCCAACCTCCAGATTCCCGTGGAGGAGAAGCAGGAGCTGCTCGAACTTTTCGAACCCCTCGAGCGCCTGAACCGCATCGCGGACATCCTCGAAGTCGAAACCGAAAAGCTCAACGTCGATCGCTCCATCAACACGCGCGTAAAGCGCCAGATGGAACGCGCCCAGAAAGAGTATTACCTCAACGAAAAATTGAAGGCCATCCAGAAGGAACTCGGCCGCGGCGAAGCCAACGAGCTCGAACAGCTCAAGAAAAAAATCGAAACCTCCGGCATGCCCGAAGGCCCGCAGGAAAAGGCTCTGCAGGAGCTCAAGCGCCTCGAAATGATGCCGCCGATGTCGGCCGAATCCACCGTCTCGCGCAATTACCTCGATTGGCTGCTGGCCGTGCCCTGGAAGAAGCGCTCCAAAGAGATTCGCGATATCAAGCGCGCCGAAGTGATTCTCTCCGAGGACCACTACGGCCTGGAAAAAATCAAAGAGCGCATTCTCGAATATCTCGCCGTGCGCCAGCTGGTGAAAAATCCCAAGGGCTCGATTCTCTGCTTCCTCGGGCCTCCGGGCGTCGGCAAAACCTCTTTGGCCATGTCCATCGGCCGCGCCACCGGGCGCAAATTCGTCCGCGTCTCGCTCGGCGGAGTCCGCGATGAGGCGGAAATCCGCGGCCACCGGCGCACTTATATCGGCGCCCTGCCCGGCCAAATCATCCAGATGATGCGCAAGGCCGGTACCGTAAATCCGGTCTTCGTCCTCGACGAAGTGGACAAAATGTCCATGGATTTTCGTGGAGACCCGTCTGCGGCCCTGATGGAAGTCCTCGACCCCGAGCTCAATCATTCGTTCACCGATCATTATCTCGACGTCGAATACGATCTCTCGAAGGTCATGTTCATCTGTACCGCCAACGTGCTGCACACCATTCCCCAGCCGCTGCAGGATCGCATGGAAGTTCTGCGCATCCCCGGCTACACCGAGCAGGAAAAGCATCAGATCGCCCAGCGCTTCCTGGTTCCCAAGGAAATCGAAGCGACCGGGTTGACCAAAGCGCATGTGAAATTCAGCGACGAAGCGGTTACGCACATCATCCGCCACTACACGCATGAAGCCGGCGTGCGCAACCTCAGCCGCGAAGTGGCCAACGTCTGCCGCAAAGTCGCGCGCAAAGTTGTTTCCGACGGGAAAGACGTCTCCGTCGAAGTCACACCCAAGAACGTCAACGATTACCTCGGTGTGCTCAAGTACCGCGACTTCCTCGCCGAAAAGAAAAATGAAATCGGGCTCGCCACCGGTCTCGCTTGGACCGAAGTCGGCGGCCAGGTGCTTTCCACCGAAGCCATGCTCATGCAGGGCAAGGGCCGCTTGACGCTCACCGGCAAGCTCGGCGACGTGATGCAGGAGTCGGCGCAAGCGGGCATGAGCT
>Ga0302326_10014681_pt1 | contig 16548 bp, 12 predicted proteins | sample Palsa_T0_3_FD_202264 | JGI IMG/M metagenome (GOLD analysis project Ga0302326, IMG submission 202264) | Peat permafrost microbial communities from Stordalen Mire near Abisko, Sweden - Palsa_T0_3 | ecosystem: Environmental > Terrestrial > Soil > Palsa > Peat permafrost | place: Sweden: Abisko...
GTGAACGTCACCGTGACCACGCCCGGCGGCAGTGCGAGCGCGGGCAAGTACACCTACGTGACTCCGGCTCCGGTGGTCAGCGGGTTGGCCCCGGCCAGCGGGACCACGGCAGGCGGAACGGCCGTGACGATCAGCGGCACCAACCTCGGCGGCGCCACGGGTGTCAGCTTCGGCGGCGCAGCCGGGACGATCACCGCCGACTCCGCTACGCAGATCACGGCCACCAGCCCGCCTGGCACCGGGACCGTGAGCGTCACCGTGACTACGCCCGGCGGCAGCGCCGGCGCGGGCAGGTTCACCTATGTCACCCCGGCGCCGGCGGTCACCGCGATTTCTCCGTCCAGCGGGACCATCGACGGCGGCACGACGGTCACGATTACCGGCATCAACCTGGCCGGCGCCACCAGCGTCAGCTTCGGCGGCCCGGCGGGCAGGATCATCTCCGACTCCGGCACGCAGATCACCGTCGTCAGCCCGCCGGGCAAGGGCACCGTGTACATCACGGTGACCACGGCGGCAGGTACCTCGGCCGCCACCGCCGCGTGCGAGTACACCTACACGGCCCCGGTTATCCAATGAGGCGCCGGCCCGGCCAAACCCAAGGCAAGGACTTAAGGCTTCCGTGGTGCTGAAGGTATGCGGTTCGTGGCTGGTCAGGGTGGTCGCTGCGGGCGAGAGTGGCGTCGGCGGGTAACGCGGCTGGCGGTCGGCTGTGGTATGGCTCTCGCTGGTCGGCCTTGTCGCGGGATCCGATCCGGTTATGGTCCGTTATGTCTGAACTTTGTATTGAGATATTTCAGACATAGGCCCTGATAATGTGCAGTTTGGAACACTATTTGTTCCTTTCTGCTCACGATCATGAAGAAGGCCCAATCCGAGGGCCTTTCTAAAGTTCCCGACCCGGTCAAACCGGGCCGGCGGACCTGCTTCGGGTCCATCCGCGCTGGGTCCGGGTGAGCTCACGGAACCCTACGGCCGGAAGGAACGCCCGGTAGTCCTTGTAGCTGACCCCGCCGGGATCGGTGCCCTCGAGCCAGGCGTAGTCCAGCAGCCGGTCCACGCGAGCCAGCCGGAGCCAGTCGGCGGCCTGCCCGAGCAGCCACGACCCGACGCCCTGGCGGCGATACGGCTCGCTGACCTGCAGGTTCCCCACGTCGGCCCAGCCGGCGGTCCTGGTGAGCCGCTCGCCCCCGTCGAACGTCTCCACCTCGATGTAGCCGATCACGTCCGCGCCGAGCACCGCGGACAGCCGACAGCCGTTGATCCCGACCGAACGGCGCACCGAGAGCCCGGCCAGCCCGGGACTGGCCAGGCCCGGCAGGTCCTCGACCCGGGCCAGGTAGACGATCTCGGTGTGACCGGTGTGGGTAAATCCGGCCTGCTGGTAGAGGGCGCGGATGTGAGGCCATTGCTCGGGCACCCCGTACACGCCGTGAACTGGAAGTTCCCCGCCCGCATGCTGGCGGCTCACGCCCCAGTCCCGGAACTGGTCCAGGCACGCGCTCATCAGCGCGGCGGCCGCCGCCGCCGCGTCCGACCAGTACGGATTGCCGGCCGGGGCCTCGGGCCAGTAGAGCAGCCAGCTGATGTCGCCCAGGTCCCGCGCCGCGACGCCGGCCCGCTCATCCGGGAAGTACCGAAGCAGGTGCGCCGCGGCAGCGACCCGGTTCTGCTGTTCGGCGACCAGCGTGACTCGCTCGGCGACCCACGGATCCTCGATGAACTCACCGGGCTGGCGTTCCAGCGAGGCCAGCACGGTGTTCACCGACGCACTCAGTCCCGGGACGACGGCCTCGGCGTGGGCGTTGACCAGCTGGGTGAGCTGGTCCCGGTCGCTGCGGCGAAATAGCCGAACCTGGGTGGATGACATGGGCAGGCCTCCTGGGCGTGCGGAACACGGAATGAAACGGAGGCCGCTACCAGTGCGGTACAGCTCGCATGCTACCAACCGGCCCCGCGACCGCTCCGGCCCGGCACACGGGTCAGCCCGCCATCAGCCCTTGTCCGGGTGCCGCCAGATGTCGCGGTCGTGCATCAGTTCGATCTGTTTGTCGATGACCTCGCGCCGGTACTCCTGGTGGTTATAGGGGGCACGGTCCAGGTAGAGGTTCTTCGGGTACACCGGGTTTTCGTAGATGAGCTGGTACTGCTCGGTGGTCAGGTCCTTGATCCAGTTGTCCCACTGCGCGCCGGCCCGGAACTTGCGCAGCGCCTCGACGTCAACGGTCCCGGCCACCCATGACGAGCCGCCGCTGTAGTCGTGCCGGCCGACGATCTGGCCCCGATAATCGATGACCGCGGACCCGCCGCCGAACGTGTCGATCGGCACATCGGAATCGGTGTGCAGGTAGTACGTGCCGACGTTGCAGGCGACCAGGTAGAAGTTGTTGTCCAGCGCCCGCGCGCGATTCTGGATCTCGAACAGGCCGTTGCCCACGTGCGGATGCGGATACGGGCCCCGGTAGACCACCTCGGCGCCGTTCATGGCCAGGCCGCGGGCGTTCTCCGGGTATGAGCCCTCGTTGGCCATCAGGAACCCGAGCCTGCCTATCTCGGTGTCGGCCACGGGGTAGAAGGCGTCCAGGTTGCGACCGTACAGTTCGATCCACTTGTCCCAGACGTTGTGCGGCGTGACCGAATGCTCCACCGGCAGCAGCGGCACCACCTTGTGGTGCCGCAGGATCACCTCGCCCTCGGGACTGAGGATGAAGCCGACGTTGAAGAAGCGGCCCGGGAACTCCGGATGACGGGCCTTGGCCTGGGCCATCACAAAGGCGTTCCACTGGTGGGCCAGCGCTCCGAGCGCGTCGGTCTCCGGTCCGGGGATGTCGATCGCGCACTCGCGGGCGAACGTCTCGTGGTCCAGGTCGAGGACCTCGTCGTTGAACCCTTGCAGGGCGCCCTCCGGGATGGCGATGAGGCGCACCGGCAGGTCCAGGCTGGAGAGCCACGACGCGGCCTTGATCAGGTGCGACAGGTGCTCGATGTTGACCTGTATCTCGTCGCGGTGGCGGATGCCGCGCATAGTGGGCACCAAGCCCAGCGCTTGGTAAGGATCGACCATAACGTCTTCCCTTCGGCCGGCATATTGCTGAAGTCTGGCAGATGCGAGACTGCGACTAGGTCTGACGACGGGATCGTCAGTGGTTTCTGATTGTGACGAAATGCTTACGTGAGGCAGTACTTTTCGATCCATATCCGTATACGTCTCGTTCCCCTGGGTAGGAACAGGTCGATCGAATCATCGGCCCCGGTGCCCGGCGGAACCCTGCGCCGCCGGGCACCTTCTTGTGTGTACGCGGACGTCACGCGACGTTGAGCAGGACGATGCCCGCCACAACGAGAACGGTCGCTATGATCCGGGTCCGGCCGAACGGCTCGCGGAACACCAGCGTCCCGATGATCGCACCGAAGATCACGCTGGTCTCGCGTAGCGCGGCAATCGGCGCCAGCGCCCCGCGGGTCTGCGCCCACAGAACCAGGCCGTAGGCAAGCACGCTCAGCGCCCCGGCGGCCAGGCCGGCCAGCAGGATCCGCGGCGGCTGCTTCAGCAGCACGTCGCGCCGCCGGACCGCGGCGAACAGCGGCACGCACAGGCTCTCGAGTACCATCAGCCAGCCGATGTAGCCGACCGGGCTCGCGGACAGCCGCACCCCGACGCCGTCCACCGTGGTGTAGGCCGCGATAGTCAGCCCGGTGCCGACGGCGGCCAGAAAGGCCCCGCGGCCTGGTCGGCGGCCGCCGAAGACCAGGAAGGCCAGCCCGGTCGAGACGACGACCACCCCGGTGACCTGCAAAAGCCCCAGGTGCTCGTGCACGAACACCGCGGCCAGGATCGTCACCACCAGCGGGGAGATGCCGCGGGCCAGCGGGTAGACCTGGCTGAACTCGCCCAGCCGGTAGCACTGCATGAGCAGCAGGTTGTAGAACACGTGAATCACTATCGACGCCAGCAGGTACGGCCAGCTCGATGACCGGGGCATCGCGGCCACGATGACGAGCGGGATCGACACCGTGATGCCGCCGATGCCGATCAGCGCGAAGGCCAGGGTCTGGTCCCTGATGCCGTGCGCGATGGCGTTCCAGACGGCGTGTGTGACGGCGGCGGCCAGCACCGCGAGGGTGACGGAAAGGGAGAGGGTGGTCGACGGGTCCAACGAGGCTCCTCAGGCAGGCTGAATAGGAGCCCTCAGGGTTTTTATCCCGTCAGGTGTTCCCCGGGGCCCGCAGGTCCCGGGTCGCGGCGCCGCTTGGTCCAGTCCCGGCCGCCCTGATTGTGGTCGCAGCAGGAACGGACGGCCGACGGAACCCTAGGCGCAACCACGTGCTAAGCCCAGCGTAACTCCCCGGCCGCCTGGAATTCCTGCTGGGTCCGGAGTAGCACCGTGACCCAGGTCCGGTACGGCCGCCAGTTTTCGCTGATCTCGGTGAGCTGCTCGGGAGTGGCCGGACCGGGCAGTCCGTACGCGTCCCGGACCGCCAGCGCCAGCCGCGGCTCGTGGTAGGTCACCGCGTCCGGATCGCCCGCGCCACGGAGCAGGATCAGCCCGGCGGAGAAATCCCCGATGCCGGGCAGCGTCTTCAGGTCCTTCAGCGCGGCCTCGCGGGGCAGCCCGCGCAGCCGGGCCGTGTCAAGCTGGCCCTCGAGCGCGGCGAGGGCCACCGACCTGAGCCACTCCGGCTTGCGCCCGGCCAGCCCGGGAAACGAATCGAGCCCAGCCAGCCGGGCGGGGGAGGGAAAGGCGTGCACCACCCGGTCGCCGAAGGTGACCGGCTCGCCGAGCTGGGCGGCCATCCGGGCCTTGATCGCGGCGGCCTGCCGGATCCGGATCCGGTGGCCGATGATGGTCCAGGCCGCCGCCTCGTACGGGGACCAGAACCCGATCGGTCGCAGCCCGGGGTAGCGCTGCTGCAGGCGGCCCACCACCGGGTCGCGCTCGCCGACGGCGGGAAAGCCCGACCCGTCCACGTCGAGCGAGAGGATCCGCTCAACCTGCGTCCGCACGGCAGTCATCAGCTCGGGGCTAGGCGCCTGCGGGCTCACCACGACGGCTGTCACCAGCCCGCCCTCCTGCCGGACCCGGACGCCGGCCGTCTCCCAGCTGCCCTCCACCGCGAAGGCCAGCTCCAAGGCGGCATCGCGTGGCCCGGAGTATGCCGCGGGCGTGAATCCCTCGAGGAACCGGAGGCTCGATGCGAGCGTGAACGGTCCCCGGGGGACCAAGGTGAACGTCTCCATGCGGTCCATCAAAACATCGACCACTGACATTTTCCCTGGCCATACACCGCGCGGTTGACATCCGCGCCGCCTAGGCGTAGCGTCAGGGCCGATCATATATGAGATGCGATACATGATTCCAACCTCTTCGGCGAAGTCGGCGTTCCTGACCGGGGCCGCGGGCGCGCTGCCGTCCCGGACGGTGGCTGTGCTCGAGGCGATCAAGCACGCGATCCTGGTCGGTGAGCTCAAGCCCGGACGGTCCCTGGTCGAGACCGACCTAGCCGCGGTGCTGGGCGTCTCCAAGACCCCGGTGCGCGAGGCACTCAAGACCCTGGCCGGCGCGGGCCTGGTCATCATGCACCCGTACAAGGGCGCGGTGGTCCGGGTGGTCGACGACGAGCAGGTCCGGCATATCTACGATCTGCGCCTGCTGCTCGAGCCTGAGGCGCTCGGCCGGGCGGTGGCCGCGCGGTGTGACTGGCGACCAGCGCACGACGCCCTGGACCGGGCCGACGCCTCTGCCGACCAGGCCGAGCGCAGCCTGGCCAACCGCGACTTCCACCACGAGCTGTACGCCGGATGCGGCAACCCGCTGCTGGTCCGCATGCTCGACGACCTGCGCGACCAGACCGCCCTGGTCAGCGCGGCCGCCTGGCGGCACGAGGTCACCTTCCCGCTCTCGGTCCCGGGCTGGCAGCACGAGGCCGCCGAACACCGCAGCGTCCTGCACGCAGCCGAGAGCGGCGACGCCGATCATGCCGCGCGCTTGCTCCACGAACACATCGCCTCCTTCGTCCAGCGCAACTTCCCCGCGACGCCCGCGACACCACACCTTCGGGTGGGTTTGGGAGAGGAAATGGAGAACTACTGATGAGTCTCACCCCGGCCACGGCCGAAACCCTGCGCCACGCCCTCGCCACCGCCGTCGTCGTCCCCGTCACGCCGTTCCAGGCCGACGGGAGTCCCGACTGGGACACCTACGCCGCGCTGACCGCCCGCCTGATCGACGCGGGGATCTCGGTTGTCACCCCGAACGGCAACACCGGCGAGTTCTATGCGCTCAGCCCGGCCGAGGCCCGGCAGGCCCTCGAGACCGCGGCCAAGGCCGTCACGGGCCGAGCGGACGAGGTCGAACTCCTGGCCGGCGTAGGCCATGACATCGCGACCGCGATCGAGACGGCCCGGCACGCCCAGGATCACGGGGCCCGGATGATCATGATCCACCAGCCGGTGCACCCCTACGTGTCGGCCGAAGGCTGGATCGACTACCACGCCGCCATCGCCGGAGCAGTACCCGACCTGGGCGTCGTCCTTTACATCCGGGACGAGCGCCGCACCGGTGCGCAGATCGCCGCGCTCGCCGACCGGGCACCGAACGTTGTCGGCGTCAAGTACGGCGTCCGCGACGCGACCAAGTTCGCCGGGGTGGCCCGGGACGCCGGGCTGGACCGGCTGACCTGGCTGGCCGGCGCGGCCGAGCTGACCGCCCCCGCGTTCTGGGCGGGCGGCGCGCGCGGCTTCACCTCGGGCCTGGCCAACGTCAGCCCCGCCCTGGCCCTGGCCATGCTCCGTGCCCTGCGCGAAAACGACTTCGTGGCCGCGATGCAGGTCTGGGAGAGCGCCCGCCGGTTCGAGGAGCTCCGGCTGGCCGACGGCAGCGCCGACAACGTGAGCGTGGTCAAGGAGGCCCTGGCCCAGCTGGGTCTGTGCCGACCCGACGTCCGCCCGCCGAGCCGCCCCCTGCCCGAAAACATCAAGACCGAGATCTCCGCCATCCTGACCTCCTGGGGCATGCGGTGAAAAAACCCGAGGAGCTCCGCAGCTTCCGCTGGTTCGGCGGTGAGCGGACCTCGGGGCTGCGGGCGTTCGGCCACCGCTCACGGATGCGCCAGCTCGGTGTCGAAGCCGAGGAGCACCTGGGCAAACCGCTCATCCTCATCCTGAACACCTGGTCCGAGCTGAACCCCTGCCACATGCACCTGCGCCAGCGAGCCGAGCAGGTCAAGCGGGGCGTACTTGAGGCGGGCGGCTTCCCGGTCGAGATGCCGGTCGCCTCGCTCAGCGAGACCTTCCAGAAACCGACCCCGATGATGTACCGGAACCTGCTGGCCATGGAGACCGAGGAACTGCTGCGCAGCTACCCGGCCGACGGGGCGGTCCTGATGGGCGGCTGCGACAAGACCACTCCCGCGCTGCTCATGGGCGCGGCCAGCGCGAACATCCCGGCCATCTACCTCACCGCGGGCCCGATGCTGCGCGGCAACTTCCGCGGCCAGAGTGTGGGCAGCGGTACCGACGTGTGGAAGTTCTGGGACGACGCGCGGGCTGGGCTGGTCGGCGACTGCGAACTGGCCGACCTGGAGTGCGGCATCGCCCGGTCACCGGGCCACTGCATGACGATGGGCACCGCCTCGACCATGACCTCGGCCGCCGAGGCCCTGGGCATGACCCTGACCGGGATGGCCTCCATCCCCGCGGTGGACTCCGCGCACTACCGGATGGCGGCTGCCACTGGCCGGCGCATCGTGGCCATGGTCTGGGAGGACCTGACCCCGGACCAGATCTTGACCCGCGAGGCGTTCGAGGACGCCGTGGCGACCGTGCTGGCGCTCGGCGGCTCCACCAATGCCTTCATCCACCTGATCGCGATGGCCGGCCGGGCCGGGGTGAACCTGACCCTGGACGACTTCGACGCGATCTCCCGCCGGGTGCCCTGGCTGGCCAACATCCGGCCCAGCGGGAAATACCTGATGGAGGACTTCTACTACGCCGGCGGCCTGCCGGCGCTGCTCGGCCAGCTGGCGAAGGTCCCCGGGGCGCTGCACCTGGACCGGGTGACGGTGAACGACGGGCCGTTCGGCCAGAAAATAACTGAAGCGACGGTCTACAACGAAGATGTCATCCGGGCCCCCGACGCCGCCCTGGCGGCCGAGGGCGGGGTCGCGGTGCTGCGCGGGAACCTCGCGCCCGACGGCGCGGTCATCAAGCACATCGCGGCCGAACCCCGTCTGCTCAAGCACACCGGCCCCGCGGTCGTCTTCGACGACTATCACGAGCTGCAGGAACGGATCAACGACCCGGCCCTGAACATCACGGCCGACTCCGTCCTGGTCCTGCGCAACGCCGGTCCGCAGGGCGGCCCTGGCATGCCCGAGTACGGCATGCTGCCCATCCCGGACTACCTGCTGGCCCAGGGCGTCCGTGACATGGTGCGGATCTCCGACGCGCGGATGAGCGGCACCAGCTACGGGGCGTGCGTGCTGCACGTGGCCCCTGAGTCGTTCGTCGGCGGCCCGCTGGCGTTGGTCCAGGCTGGGGACCTGATCACGTTGGACGTCGCCGCCCGTGAGCTCTCGCTGGATATTTCCGAACGAACCATGGCTCAGCGGCGCGAACAGTGGCGGCCCCCCGCGCCGAAATTCGAGCGTGGCTACGGTGCCCTGTTCAGCGAGCACGTCACGCAGGCCAACGAAGGCAGCGACTTCGACTTCCTGGCCAGGCGTGGCCGTAACCCGGAGCCCGATCCCCGGTAATGCCACGCAGTAACCTCTATCCGAGCCAAGCAGCCGAGGAGAGCCGATGATCCAGGGGTTTGACCCGCGTACCGCGGAGCCGGTGGGAGAGCCGGTCGCCGAGACCACCGACGCCGAGGTCGACGCGATCGTGGCGGCGGCGCTGGCCGCGGTGCCCGCGTGGGGCGCCGGGACCGCGCTGGCCCAGCGGGCCGAGGCGCTGGAGGCCGTGGCCGATGCTCTGGATAACCGGGCCGGCGAGCTGGCCGCCATCGCCGACACCGAGACGGCGCTGGGCGGCGAACGGCTGATCGGCGAGGTGGCCCGGACCACCGCCCAGCTGCGGATGTTCGCGGGCGTGCTGCGGGACGGCGGCTACGTGGACGCCGTGGTGACCCACCCCGAGGGCGTCATCCCGGACCTGCGCCGGATCACCCGTGCGGTAGGGCCGGTGGCCGTGTTCGCGGCGTCCAACTTCCCGTTCGCGTTCTCGGTGGCGGGCGGTGACACCGCCTCCGCGCTGGCCGCGGGGTGTCCGGTCGTGGTGAAGGCACACGAGGCTCATCCGGTCACCTCCGACGTGACCGCCGAGGTGGTCACCGAGGCGCTGGCCTCAGCCGGGGCGCCTCCGGGGGTGTTCGGGCTGGTGCACGGGGTGCAGGCGGGCCTGCGGCTGCTCCAGCACCCCGACATCGCGGCGGCCGGGTTCACCGGATCCACCGCCGGCGGGCTGGCCCTGGCCCGGATCTGCGCTGAGCGGCCGGTCCCGATCCCGTTCTACGGCGAGCTCGGCTCGGTCAACCCCTGCGTGGTGCTGCCCGGGGCCGCGTTCGCTCGCCCGGCCGAGGTCGCCATCGGGTACGTCGGGTCGCTGACCCTGGGGGTCGGGCAGTTCTGCACCAACCCTGGCCTGCTCTTCGTCCCCGAGGACGTGGGGCTGCTATCGGCGATTGGCGAGGCGGTCGGCGCGTCGGCGGGCGGGCCGATGCTGTCTGGCCGGATCTTCGCGGGCTACGAGGACGCGGTGGCCGAGGCGCAGGATCACCCGGGCGTCAGCGAGCTGGCCGCCGGCCGGCCGGGGGCCGGACCGTGGGGGGCGACGCCGCGGGTCTTCCAGCTCACGCTGAAGGAGTTCGCCGCCGACCTCGCCGTGCTGTCCCGCGAGCGGTTCGGCCCGGCCGGGCTGGTCATCGCCTACTCGTCGGTCGCCGACCTGCTCCCAGTGCTGGCCGCGCTGACCGGGAACCTGGTCGGCACGGTACACGCGGACCCGGGATCGCCCGAGGACCTGGACCTGGCCCGCCAGGTGGTTGCGGTGCTGGAGCACGTGGCCGGCCGGATCGTGTTCAACGCCTGGCCGACCGGCGTGGCCGTGGTCGCGGCCCAGCACCACGGCGGCCCGTGGCCGGCCACCACCGTGCCGACCCACACCTCGGTCGGGACCGCCGCGATCCGCCGCTGGCTGGTCCCGGTCGCCTACCAGAACTTCCCCCCCGAGCTGTTGCCCCGCGGCCTCAGCTGAGTCGTCCGGCTACTTAGTCAGGTACCAGAACTGCGGGGTGTCGTCGTACTGGGTCAGGTTCTCGATTGCCGTCGGGGTGGTGGCCGAGATGTTCGACTTCCACGCCCACACATAGTCTGGGACCGGCTGCCACAGCACCGGCAGCTGGGTGGTGAAGAACGACACCTCTTTGGTGACCGCCGCCGGGTTGCTGCCCGAGATCGACTGGTTGATCAGCGCGTCGGCCTGCGGGTTGCTGTAGTCGCCGATCTGGCCGGGCCCGCCGGTGTTCAAGAACCCGAACTGGGTGGGGTAGGTGGCATCGGTCTCGCCGCCGAAGTCCGCCATGGCCCACCTGTTCTCGTTCGCCGGCGAGGTGGCGTCGTTGTAGTTAAAGATCATGTAGTTGAAGTTGCTGGCCGACAGGCTCAGCTTGATGCCGGCCTGCTTGGCGTCCGACGCCAGGTCCTCCGCCTGCTCCGGGATCGGCGTGTCTGCTGTGTTGTAGAAGAGGGTGAACGCCAGCTTGGTGCCGGCCGGGATGCCGGCCCCGCACTCACCCGAACCGGTGCCCGGCTTCGCGCACGTGTCGGTGCCGTTCGGGGTGACGTCCCAGCCGTGCGCCTCCAGCAGGCTGATCGCGTCCTGAACGCTGAACGGGTAAGGGTTCGTCGCCGCGTTGGACGGCAGGAATGGGCTGCGCGGGTAGACGGGGATGGGTCCGTAGGCTGGGTCGCCGGCACCGCCGAAAAAAGCGTCGATCTGGCCGGCCTGGTCCTCCAGGTGCTGCATCGCCTGGCGGAAGTACAGCTGCGCGACGACGTCGTTGAAGTGGCCCGTCTTGTCCTTGAAGTTGTAGTCCACGAAGTAGTCGCCGAAGTCCGGCAGGCCGAAGTAGTTGTACCCGAGGCTCTTCAGCATCGGGATCAGCGGCACGTCCTCCTCCGCTACGTAACCGAAGTCCACTGACCCGCTCTTGATCGCGTTCCATTCCGCGGCGTCCGAGGTGAATGGCACGCTGACGTAGTTGGACATCGGGTTCGCGTGCGGGCCGCTGTAGCTGGTGTTCGGCACCATGGTGAACCCGCCGGTGACGTCGTTGAACGACCTCAGCCGGTAAGGCCCGTAGACGGTCTGCCACAGCTTGTTGCTCGCGTAGGTGGACAGCGACTCGGACTGCGTGCTCAGGAAGGCATAGATCTTGGCCGCGTTCGCCGGGTTGGTGAAGTTGAGGATCGGCCCGTTCGGGGAGTCCTTCGACCATACGGCCGACGGCAAGATCGCGACAGAGCCGAGGATGTCCTCCTCCATCCAGGTCGGGTTGACCGGCCTGGTCATGTTGACCACGATCGTGGTGGCGTTGGGTGTCGACATGCTGGTGATGGTGCTCGGGAAGAAGCCGGGCGTGTACGACGCCCAGTTCGCCGGGGATGCCTTGACCGCGGCCCTGATGAGGTCGAGGGTGAACAGCACGTCCTTCGAGCTCACCGTCTGGCCGTTGGACCACTTCCACGGCTTCACTGTGATCGTCATGGTCTTGTCGCGGTTCGACCAGACCGGCGCGTTCGCCACGCTGAGCGAGGAGTCGACCGTCAGGGCCGAGCCCTTCGGCGTGTAGTACATCGGCGGCCACATCTGCCACTCGAAGTTGAAGATGTTGTCGACCGTGTTGGCCGCCCCGGTGGGTATCGGCAAGATCCAGTTCGGCACCGCGCCTGCCAGCATCGCGTACGTGATCGAGCCCGCGATGCCGCTGGGCGTCCCGCCGGCCGGGATACTCCCGACAGCGCCCGGCACCGTTATCGCCCCTTGGGTGGTAACTGTCGAGGCGGCGCTATGGCCAGTGCTGGTGCCGGCCAGGGCGGTGAGGGCCGCCACTGCCAGGGTGATGCCACCGATGCGCACCTGCCCGAATCTGGTCGCCGCCCTCCTCGTCCTGCTGGCGCCATCGGTCGGTGCTGGGATCATCAGCTTGCCGCCCTTCTCTCGGAGTTCGCCGGTGATCCACTGCGCGATCACCACGGGAGCACTCGGTCGCAGACCCCCGACTGCCGGTGCGGCCGGCTCCCCGGCGCATCCCTGCCGCCCCGTCAGCGGTGATTGCCTATCGGGTCGTTCGGTCAGCTACCGGTGTTTGAGTTAGCCGAAGCGTAAGTTCCACATTGCATCGATCTCCCGGCAAAAAGTCACAACTTGCCATCAATCCCGTGACAGCAGCGATCCGCGTTGCCGAGGAAAAGGAAGCCGACGGCAGATAGCTGCCTGTGATCGTGATCAAACCGGAGCCCATTCAAGATCACCAGGATTGAGGTGCAATTTGCGTGGCTAGGACCATCTCGGGGTGGTGTTTTTCGCTCTGCCTACCTGGTTGATGGTCCGTTCTACCTGCTCTTGCTGGTACAGCGCTCCATCGACCATGCTCGGCCAGGGGACTCCAGGGAAGCCCGTTACTCCGCGTCGATGTGGCACCTGGGGCTGGCGGGGAGGGATAGTGGGGTGCGGGGTGGCCGCCGTGGCCTCGCAGTCGGCTTGCCGGGCCACGTGGTTTAGGTCGGCGCGGTGGCGGCAGCTGGTCTTTGTCCTGGATCCGGTCCAAGTGCGAGCGGACGGTGCTAATGCTGATGAACGGCCGGGGCGGCGATATGCGCAAGGTGTCATATTAGTGAAATCCTTCGGCGACCCGGCGCTCTTGCGTAATCTGTCTCTTCCGGTGAGCAGTTTTGTGGGCCGGGAAGGCCCGGCTCGCCCTCGAGGCTGCGTTCGCCTTGCTAGACGGTTCAGGTGACGGGGTCTGGCTGGCCGAGCTAGCGCCCGTAACCGATCCTGGCCTCGTCGCGGCTGCGGTTGCCGCCGCTGTCGGGGGTCGCGGCCCAGCACCACGGCGGCCCGTGGCCGGCCACCACCGTGCCGGCCTACACCTCGGTCGGCACCGCCGCGACTCGCCGCTGGCTGGTCCCGGTCGCCTACCAGAACTTCCCGCCCGAGCTGTTGCCCCCGGCCTCACCTGAACGGTCCGTCATGCCCGGCCCGGCCGGGCGGGAGTGCGGGCCCGGTTATCCGGCGGGCTTGCGGGCCAGCCAGACCGTACGGCTGGTGCGGACCGTCAGGTCGTCGCGGGCGGACAGGGCCGGGGCCAGGGCATCGAGCTCCGCGATGTCACCGGCACTCAGCTTGTCCTGCAGGCCGTGCCGGGCACGGCAGAGGGCGACCATGGCGTAGCGGGTCACGGAGGCGGCCATCGGCGAGTCCGGCGGCGGTTGCAGCGCGATCACGAAGCAGCGTTCGGACTCGACCGCGAACCCGGCTTCGGTGAAACGGGCAGGCCAGTCCTCGTGCATGTGCATGCCGGCCTCGTCACGACCCCGCGCCATGGCGATGTGGATCCGCCCCTCTAGCGCCGCGCCCGCCGGGTCGGTGAGAAAACGCGGGAACGACTCAAGCTCCGTGACCGCGAGCAGTCCCCCTGGGCGCAGCAACTGGTAGATCTGCGCGACCACCCGTGCGGGATCGCCCATGTGGTGCAGCGAATTGGCGGCCCACACCAGGTCAGCGGTCTTCAGGCCATCAGGCCAGGCCTGATCGAGGTCGGCTTGGACAGTGCGGATCCGGTCGGCGAGCCCGGACGCGCGGGCCTTGTCCTGGACGTGCTTCAGCATCCCCTCGTCGACGTCCAGCGCGATCACCTCGGCGTCCGGCAACTGCCTGGCCAGCGCCAGGGTGCCGGTGCCTGTGCCGGCCCCTACGTCGATGATGCGGGCTCGTTGCGTGAGGTTTGCCGAGACCCATTCGGCTACCTCCCGGTGGTACTCGCTGAGGACCTCCGCGTCGAGGTCGAGCAGGTCAGCCATGTGTTCGTGTGCCATGTCCTCGACGGTACCTCCGCCTTGCCGTTACGGCATACACTCTTGCGTATGACGCAAGACGCCGATCTGGACGCTCTTGTCCGCCAGCGCATCCGGGGTCTGCGCACGTCGCTGGGCTGGTCGCTGGACGAGCTGGCGGCCCGGAGCTACCTGAGCCCGTCCACGCTGAGCCGGATCGAGACCGGTCACCGGCGGATTGCCCTGGATCAGCTCACGCCGATCGCGAGGGCACTCGGCACCACGCTTGACCAGTTGGTGGAGTCCGACGACGACGCCGACGTGGTGATCAGGCCGCTCCGGGACGAGGCACGGGGCATGACGACCTGGCTGCTGTCGCGGACCGGTGCGCCGCAGGGCATGACGATCGCGAAGCTGCGGGTGACCAGGAAGGTACCCGCCAGGCTTCGCGTCCACCCCGGCCGGGACTGGTTCACCGTCCTGTCTGGCACCATCGAGCTGCGGCTGGGCGAGCGGACCATCCTCGTCCGGGCCGGCGAGGCGGCCGAGTTCTCCACGATGGAGCCGCATGCGTTCGGCGCGCGGGAGGAAGCCGCGGAGATCTTGTGCATCCTCGACCACGACGGCACCCGCACCCACCTGGGGCCGGGCGGCACCTTCCCCGAGACCGGCCCCGAGGAGGCCTGACCGGCCCGCGTCGCAGCCCTTGGCCGGACCCGCCTCACGGGCGGACCAGCGCTTTGCCGAGCTTCGTGCCATCGAGCAGCGAAAGGAGGGCCTGCGGCGCGCTTTCCAGGTCATCGAACATCGTGACGTCGCAATGCAGTGTCCCGTCCTCGACTAGTGGCAGTACTGCCTCCTCGAATGCGGCCCGCCGGTGCAGGTGATCGAGGACCAGGAAGCCCTCGAGCCGAAGGCGCTTGATGATCAGCTGCGGGAGGTTGCCGGGCCCGGGTCCGGGCGGCTTTCCGTAGCTTGAGATCATCCCGCAGATAGCGGCCCGGCCGCCCGTGCGCAGAAGGTCGATCGCTGCCTCCAGGTGGCCGCCGCCGACGTTGTCGAAGTAGAGATCGATGCCCTCCGGCGCGACCCCGCGCAGCTGCTCGGCGAGGTGACCGGCGCGGTAGTCTACGGCGGCGTCCAGCCCGAGTGCGTCGGTGAGGTACCGCGCCTTCTCGGCGCCCCCGGCGGATCCGATCACCAGCGAGGCGCCGCGGGCCTTCGCCAGCTGGGCCGCCACCGAGCCGACGGCACCGGCTGCGGCCGATACCCAGACCCGGTCGCCTGGTTGCATCCGCGCGACGTCGACCAGGCCGATGTAGGCGGTCAGTCCCGGAACGCCCAGGACATGCAGCCACGTATGGGGCGGCAGACCGCTACGCGGCTGGATGCGGATCCCCTTACTGGCGTCCACTACGGCGTAGTCACGCCATCCTCCCCAGCAGAGCGCCCAGTCGCCTTCTGACCATCCATCCGCGCGAGATTGCACGACTCGGCCGACAGCCCGCGCCTCCACCGCGGCTCCGAGGTCGAAGGCCGCCGCGTAGGTGTCCACCGAGAGCCGGGGGATCATCGACGGGTCCACGCTGAAACAGTCGGCCCGGACAAGCAGCTGGCCCTGCGAGAGCGCTGGCAGTTTCCGCTGGACGAGCGTAAAGCACCCCGGCTCGATCCGTCCCTGCGGCCGGCGCGACAGCACCAGCTCACGGGCGGTCACCATCGCCGCTCCCCGGGGAGCACCGCGCGACGGCCGGGCCGATCGCAAGCGCGCGTCCCGCGCGGCGGGACCACAGCCCAAGTGGCATTCATGCCTTCGCAGGTTAAGCCGCCCGGCCGGGCGGCACTTGACTTGACGCGCAGAGCTCATTCTCCGCGCGCACCGGTCGTGGTCAGCGGCCCGCGGGTAGCGATCGGGAGGCGTGATGCGCGCGGCCGCGCTCGCGGGTATCGGTCGGCCGCTCGCCGAAACGCTCGCGGTAGGCGTTGCTGAACGTGCTCGCGTTGCTGAACCCTGACGAGCGGGCGATATTAGCGACGGTGCGGTGGTCCCAGCCGGGGTGCTGGAGCCTCAGCCGGGCGAGCTCGAGCCGTTCTTCCCGGATCAGCATCGACGGCGTCGTTCCGATGCGCTGCAGCCGCGCCTGGATCTGGCGCAACGACCAGCCCAGCTCCGCTGCGACCGCCGCGCCGGTCAGCGAGACATCATGGGCGTTCGCGCGCACGAAGCAACGGATCGTGCCGACGAGGTCGTCCTGGGCCTCGTACACCGGCGGCAGCAGCGCCCCTCCGCAGGCGAGGCACAGCAGGTCCACGGCCCGGTCGGCGACGGCATCGAAGCCCAATCCGTCGATCGTGTGCGCCTGGCTGCGCAAGCTGGCCAGCAGATCGACCACGATGCGCCCCATGCCGTGCTCGGCGTTCAGTCCGACGGTGCGGGTCAGCAGTCCGCCTATGCGAGCTTCCACGCGGGCCCGCGGGATCACCAGGGCCAGA
>Ga0302326_10014682_pt1 | contig 16547 bp, 13 predicted proteins | sample Palsa_T0_3_FD_202264 | JGI IMG/M metagenome (GOLD analysis project Ga0302326, IMG submission 202264) | Peat permafrost microbial communities from Stordalen Mire near Abisko, Sweden - Palsa_T0_3 | ecosystem: Environmental > Terrestrial > Soil > Palsa > Peat permafrost | place: Sweden: Abisko...
CCTCGCGACCCTCCTGGTGGGAATCGTGCCGCCGGCCCATCTCAACTACGACCTGGGCTCCCTCGTTTCGGCCGCGGCCGGCGAGGTCATGCTCGGGCTCGCGCTCGGTTTTGTGGCCCAGCTCACGTTTTCCGCGGTCGAACTCGCCGGGCGGATCATGTCGCCGGAGGTGGGAATTTCCGCGGCGCACGGGATGTCCGCTCCGGAGCTGGCCTCGGAGCCCCTGGCCGCGTTCCTCTCCTCGTTCGCCATCGTGATTTTTTTCCTGGTCGGCGGCCATCTCTCGGTGATCACCGCATTCGCCCGAAGCTTCGTTCTCGCCCCGCCGGGCCACCCGGCGGTGAACGCCGCCGAAGCCGACGAGATCATCCGGGCGACGGGGCGGGTGATCGAACTCGGGGTCCGGCTGGCGGCGCCTTTTATCGCCCTCAATTTTCTCGTCACGCTGGCCTTTTCCGTCCTGGGACGGGCGGTTCCGCGCATGAGTGTCTTTGTCTTGAGCGCTCCGGTGCGCGGATTAGTCGGCCTGGGACTGCTGAGCGGCGCGGGGGCGCTCATCACGCGTTATCTGGTGGCGGAGTTCGGGGTGCTCCCGATGACTTTGCTCCGGATGCTGCCGATGCGGTGAGCGCACGCAGAGGTTTTGAAAGTAGACGCCGCGTCCCGCCGCGTATCGAAATAGGAACGCGGCGGGACGCGGCGTCTACTTTTTGAGATCGGCAAAAATTTCCGTTTTTGGTCGCGCGCGGCACGATTATCTCAATGCGCGGCTTGCGCGGAATCTATTAAGTTTAATCCATTGGATGCCAGTTAGTAATAAACGCTTTGCGACCGTTGGCATCGGCATTGCTTAAGATGGCGCAAGAATGGCCGATCAAGATAGAGATCAAAAGACGGAAGCGCCGACGGCGAAGCGCCTGCTCGAGGCGCAGGAGCGCGGCCAGGTAGCGCGCGCGCCCGAGTTGCAGGCCCTCCTCACACTCGCCGCCGTCCTCGCGGTGCTGGCTTTCACGGCCCGCTCCAGCGCCCAGCGCCTCGCCGAATACACCGTCTCGATTTTCTCCACGTTCCCGAACTTGTCGGTGCGCAAGGAGACCGTGGTGGCCCAGTTTGCCGAGATCCTGCTGGTCCTCGCGCCGATTCTGACTCCCATCCTTTTGGCGTGCGCCGGCGCCGCGCTTTTCGCCGGCGGGATCCAGGGCGGGTTTCAGATCGCCTCCAAGGCGATCGGGTTTCACTGGGAGCGGGTCAGCCCGAAGGCGGGCTTCGAGCGTCACTTCTCCAGCGACATCTTCATCCGATTCGGACTCGACCTGCTGAAGGTCGTCGCCATCGGCGCCACCCTTTATATCGGAGCCCGCAACCTGCTGCGCGACCCCCTCTTCAGCTCCCCGATCGAGATCGCCTACCTCGGGACATTCCTCAACCGCGCCACGATGGAGTTCTTCGGGCGGATGCTGCTCGCGCTCGCGGTGATCGCCGCGCTCAGCTACACGCATCAAAAATTCAAGGTCCTGAAAGACCTGCGGATGACCCGCCAGGAGGTGAAGGACGAGCTGCGCAACGTCGAAATCGACGGCAAGATCCGGGCCGCCCAGCGCCGGCTGGCCCGCCGCCTCCTGCAAAAGCAGATGCTGTCGGCCGTCGCGACCGCCGACGTGGTGGTGACCAATCCGACCCACTACGCGGTCGCCCTCAAATACGAACGGGGCAAGGACGCCGCCCCGGTGATCCTCGCCAAGGGCGAGAACCGGTTTGCGCTCCGCCTGCGCGAAATCGCGGCGGAAAACGGCGTGCCGGTGGTTGAAAACAAACCGGTCGCCCGGCTGCTCTTCGCCCTGGGCCGGGTGGGCGAGACAATCCCGTCCGAACTGTACCAGGCCACGGCCGAGGTCCTGGCGCTGGTTTACCGCACCCACCGCTATTACTTCCACCGCCTCCGCGCCCGCCGGATGGAAAGCGCGGCCTAGACGATGCCCACCAGCTCCAACAATTTCGCCGCCCGCGTCCTGGCCCGCGCCGACCTGCTCTTCACCTTCGGGCTTTTTGGGACGGTGCTCCTGCTGGTCCTGCCGGTGGCGCCGTTCATGCTGGATATCCTGCTTTCGCTCAGCATCGGGCTATCCCTGCTGGTTCTGCTCGCGATCATCTACGTCAAGGATCCGCCGGAATTCTCCGGTTTCCCCACGATCCTGCTGACGCTCACCCTTTTTCGGCTGGCGCTCAACATCAGCTCGACCCGCCAGATCCTGGTCGCCGGCTACGCCGGGCACATCATCGATTCGTTCGGCCACTTTGTGATCGGCGGCAACTACATCGTCGGCGTGGTCGTTTTCGTCATCCTGGTCGTGATCAATTTCGTCGTGATCACCAAGGGCGCGGGCCGCATCGCCGAGGTCTCGGCCCGCTTCACCCTGGATGCGATGCCCGGCAAGCAGATGGCGATCGATGCCGAGCTCAATGCCGGCATCATCGACGAGGGCATCGCCACCAGCCGGCGCCTGAAGATCCAGAAGGAAGCGGACTTTTACGGCGCGATGGACGGCGCCTCGAAATTCGTCCGCGGCGACGCCGTCGCCAGCATCCTCATCACCCTGGTCAACGTCGTCGGCGGCTTCGCCATCGGCGTTTTCCAGATGGGCCTGTCGCTCAGCGAATCCCTGCAAAAATTCACCCTGCTGTCGATCGGCGACGGCCTGGTTTCCCAGATCCCCGCCCTCATCATCTCGATTGGCGCCGGCCTGCTCGTGACCCGCGCCTCCGAAAACGGCAACCTGGGATCGCAAATCGCGAGCCAGCTCTTCCGCTATCCCCGCGCCCTGGGCATCGCGTCGGGAATGATGGCCGTCTTCGGCCTCATGCCCGGGATGCCGGTGTTGCCCTTTTTTGCGCTCGCCGCCATCGCTGGTTTCCTGGCCAAGACGATCAAGCCGGCCGAGACCGCCCCCGCGGCCCGTCCCGCCAGCGGCGGGTTCAAGGGCAAGGCGGGGCGCAACGGAGCGAAAGGGAGCGAACCGGCGCCCGTGGCGGGCCCGGCCATCCCGGCGGCCGAGGACGTGCGCAAGCTGATCGAGATCGACATCTTTGCGATCGAGATCGGGCACGGCTTGCTGACCCTGGCCGAGGCGAAGTCCGGGGGCGATTTGCTCGCGCGGGTCACCGGGGTGCGCAAAAACCTCGCCCGGGAGCGCGGGATCATCGTGCCGCCGATTTCGGTGCGGGACAATCTCGAGCTCGAGGCCAACGACTACCGCTTCCTCATCCGCGGCAAGCCGGTGGCCCGCGGCCAGATCGTGGCCGGGCGCTGGCTCGCGATGAACGTCGCCGGGAGCAAGGTGCGCCTGCGCGGCGTTCCCACCCGCGAGCCGGTCTTCAAGCTCGACGCCACCTGGATCGACGAAGGGGAGAAGAAGACGGCGGAGCTCAATGGCTTCACCGTGGTCGATCCCTCGTCGGTTCTCATCACCCACCTGTCCGAAACCCTCAAGAGCTGCGCCCACCTCCTGCTCGGCCGCCAGGAGGTCCAGTCGCTGGTCGATCACCTCAAGCCGGCCCATCCCGCGCTGATCGCCGAACTGCTGCCCGACCTGGTCAGCCTCGGAATCATCCAGCGCGTCCTGCAGAACCTGCTGCGGGAGAACCTGGCCATCCTCAACCTCCCGCTGATCCTGGAGGGGATCGCCGACTTCGCCTCGCTTTCCAAGAATCCGGACGACCTCTCCGAGCTCGTCCGCCGCCGGCTCGGCCTGTATTTCACTCTCGAATACGAAGTGCGCCCCGGCCTGATCAAGGCGGTCACGCTCGAACCGCGCTTCGAGCAATGGCTGGCCGGGCGGATCCTCCGCTCGCCCACCGATGTCGGCCTGAGCCTCGATCCCGCCTCCGGCCGCCACCTGCTCGAGGAACTCACCCGCCGCACCGCGGAAATGGTGCAGCAGGGGCTGCCGGCGGTGCTGGCGGTCTCGACCGAGATCCGCCTTCCCCTCCGCCGTTTCCTCGAACCCTCCTTTCCCCGCCTGGCGGTGCTCGCGTTCAACGAGCTGCCCTCCGCCACCGAGATTGAAAACGCCGGGATGATTCCGGCGCCCGCCGCTCTTCCCGCCCGTCCCGAGTCCCCGCTCAAGGCCGCCGCCTGATTTTCAACCGCCATGGATCCATCCGCCACCATCGCCGCCCCCGGAGCCACCTATAAATTCGTCGTCAAATCGGCGTCCGAGGCCGCCAGCATCATTCGCGACCGGCTGGGCCCGGAGGCGCGAGTGCTCTCCGTGCGCACGATCCCGGCGGGCGGGCTGCGCAGGCTGTGGTCGTCGCCGCGGATTGAAGTGATCGCGCAGACCCCCGCGGATCCGACGGAACCGTCCGCGAGTCCATCCGCGAGCCAGCTTGCGGCGGCTTCACCACCACCCGAGGCGCCGGTCATTGCCCCGCGCCCCGCGCCGTCTCTCGCCTCGCTCCTCCGCCGCTCGGGGCTCTCCGAAGTGGCGCTGGCCCGTTTGCAGATGGCCCCGTCCTGGGCGGGACTCGAATCCGCCCCGTTGCACCGGGCCCTGGTGGAGACCGGCCGCCGTCTCCAATCCGAGGCGGAGCAGCGGTGGAAGCGCTCGCCGCTCACCCGGGTCGCTTTTCTCGGCTCGCCCGGGTCGGGCCGCACGACCGCGCTCTGCAAATGGCTGGGCGCCGAGGTCTTCCGCCGCGGCCGCCGCGGCCATGTCGTCATGGTCGAGCTTGACCGGCCGAATTCACCCGGGCCGCTCCCCCTGTTCTGCGAGGCCCTCGGGGTGGCCGTCTGCCGCGATCCCGCGGCCGGCCGCCCGGCCGCACCGGGGCAATTCGTGGCCTTCGAGCTTCCGAGCCTGTCCCTTTCCCGCCCGGAGGCCAACGCCGCCCTGGGGGATTTCCTGTCCCGGGAGGGAATCGAGCAGCGCGTCCTGGTCATCAACGCCGCCTACGACCATTCCGCGCTGCGCGCGACGTACGCCGCCGGCCGGGCGCTCGGGGCGACCCACCTGGTCTTCACCCATCTCGACGAAGTCAGCCAATGGGGCGGCTTGTGGGACTATCTTTTCGATGGCGCCCTCGAGCCGCTCTTCCTCGCCAACGGACCGTCGCTGACCGGCGACTGCGAGGAGGACGTCTTTGGCGCCGTCATCCGCCGCACCCTCGCCGCCGGCCCGGCACCGGCCGACGACGAAACCGAGTCCGCGCCCGCGCCGGGAGTGGCGCTTTCGCCATGAAATTCGTCGTCCTCAGCGGCGGAGCCTGCGGATTCGCGGTGGCCGGCGCCAGCGGCCTCTGGGCCGGGAACTCCCCCGACCGCATCCTGCTCGACGCCGCGCTCGGCTGCCTGGCCGGCGGCCTCCTCTTCCGCGGGTTCTGGTCGGTCCTCCTCCGGGGGATCCGCCAGGCCTATCTCGCCCGCCGCGCGGCCCTGGCCGCGCCGGTTCCGCCCAAGCCTCCGACCTGAAACCGTCCCCATTACGTACTAATTTTATGAATACCGCCGAAACCATACCCGGCAAGGATGCCTCAACCGCCGCCGCCTGGCGCGCCTACCAGGGAGTCTCCACCGACGCGATCGACGAAAAGGAGCTGATCGAGCGTTACCTCCCCCTCGTCCGCAACGTCGTCGACCGGATCAAGCTCAACCTGCCCGCGCACGTCGACATCGACGACCTGTACAGCGTCGGCGTCACCGGGCTGATCGCCGCGGTGCGCCGCTACGATCCCAACCAGGGCAACACGTTCGCCGGCTATGCGGCCACCCGCATCCGGGGCGCGGTGCTCGACGAGCTGCGCCGGATGGACTGGTGCCCCCGCCGGGTCCGCGCCCGCACCCGCAAGCTGAAGGAGGCGATCGGCGCCCTCGAGCAGCGGCTGGGCCGGGCGGCCACCGAGGAGGAGACCTGCGCGGAGCTCGGGCTCAGCGCCCGGGATTACGCCAAGTGGCTCGATGAGTCGCGCCCCGTCACCTTCATCGCCATCGACCAGATCTCCGAAGGCGAGGAGTCGGACGGCCCGTCGCTGCACGAGGCGCTGCCGGACGAAAACGACGAGACCGGCCGGGAAAAGATGGAAAAGCAGGAATTGCTGCAAATTCTCGCTCAACGAATGACCGAATTGCCCGATATACCCAGGAAGATACTCGCGATGTATTATTTCGAGAAGATGCGTCTGGCCGAGATAGCGCTCGTTTTCGGCCTGACCGAGTCCCGCATTTGCCAGATCCACTCCCAAACCATCCTTAGCCTCCGCTCATATCTTGGCCGCGCCCAGCATCGCTGAACGGAGGCTTAACCGCCACCAGGCCCTGCCAGCATGCTCATTCTCGTCGGCGCCATCACCGTAATCGCCTCAACCATCGGTGGGTTCATGATGGCGGGCGGCAAGCCCCTGGTCTTGCTGCACCTCTCCGAATTTGTGGTCATCATCGGGGTGGCCTGCGGGACGCTGATCATCGCCAGCCCCCGGCACATCCTGACCGAGATCATTCACAAGACCAGGCAGGCGATCTCGGGCAAGACCGCCGGCAAAGCGGAGTGCTTCGACCTGCTCAAGCTGCTCTATGAACTCTTCATGACCGGCCGGCGCAACGGGCTGATCGCCCTGGACGAGCACGTGATGGATCCGGAGAACAGCTCGGTATTCCAGCGTTATCCGACGCTGCTGCAGCATCCGGAGCGGCTGCAGTTCCTCTGCAACGGCCTGAAGCCGGTGATCGACGGCAAGATCAAGCCCGACCAGCTCGAGTACCTGATGGAGGCCGAATTCCAGGCCAAGGCGGAGGAAGCGGATCATCCCGTGCACCTGCTGCAACTGGTCGGCGATTCCCTTCCCGGCATCGGCATCGTCGCGGCCGTGCTGGGGATCATCAACACCATGGCGGCGATCGCGGACGGACCCCAGGTGGTGGGCGAGCGGGTGGCCGCGGCCCTGACGGGAACGCTTCTGGGAATTTTCTTCGCCTACGGCTTTGTGAATCCGCTGGCCAACCGGATCCAGCTCAACAACAACGCCGAGTCGCAGTGCCTGCGCTGCATCAAGATCGCCGTCAGCGGTTTTGCGAAAGGCCTGGCGCCCCTGACCGCCGTCGAGATTGCCCGGCGCTCCCTCGACAGCGCGGTCCAGCCGCCGGCCCGGGAACTCGAGGCCGCGACCAAGACCATGACGGCGGTGAAATAGGCCGCCCGCCCCATGGCAAAGAAAGGCAAACATCACGGCGGTGCCTGGAAGGTGGCTTACGCCGACTTCGTCACGGCGATGATGGCCCTGTTCATGGTCCTGTGGATCTGCGCCCAGGATAAGAAAATCCTCCTCTCCACCTCGCGCTATTTCCAGAGTCCGTTTCGCAGCCCGCTCTCGGCCAACTCCGGGGTGATGCCCTACGAGAAGATGCAGAACAAGCGAGAGGAGGGTTCGAGCAAGGATGACAATCCCTCGGGCCAGCAGCAGCCCTCCGACAAGGACAACCAGATCGAGCTCAGCTTTCTCAACGCCGTCGCGGCCGACTTCTACCGCCTGCTGCATCTCGACGAGGATCTGGACCAGAAGCCGATCGACGTCCAGGTCACCAGCGACGGCCTGCGCGTGACCCTGTTCGACCGCGCCAAACGCCCTCTCTTCACCGAGAACGGCGCCGAATTTACCGACTGGGGCCGCTTCGTCATGCAGAACCTCGCCTGGCTGATCGACCGGCATCACTTCTTCGTGACCATCGACGGCCATACCCGGTCGAACATGGTGTTCAAGCGCGACGACTACTCCGGCTGGGAACTGTCGGCCGACCGCGCCAACGCGTCGCGCCGAACGCTGGTGCATTACGCGGTCGATCCGCGCCTGATCGAACGGGTGACCGGCTATGCCGACACCATTCCCGTCACGGGCGAGCCGCCGTCCTCGGAGGCAAACCAGCGCATCACCATCAGCCTCACTCTCGTCGCCCGCGAGCATCCCAGCGAGGGGCCCAAGCGCGAGCTGGAGCCACGGCCGATGGAGCGCGTGGGATCCTCCATCCCTCTTCCCGTCGCCTTCACCCCCCCTTCTTCATGAAAACCTACCTTCCCGGTAAAAAATCCTCCGGCGCCCCGGCGCTTGCTCCTTCCTCTGCCGCCAGCCGGCAGGCCTTCCCGCCCTTGGGCGGCATCCAGCTTTCCGCGACCCACGAGGCCGGGACCCACATCGAAACCGTGAAGGAAGGGGACCGGGTGGTCCGCCTGGTCGTCATCTGCACCTGCGGGGAACGGATCGAGGTGGAGTGCCTTTATCCGGCGGGGTGACGTAGCGCAGGCGTCCCCGCCTGCGCAATTTTACCCACGGCGGTTTAAGGGCTGCTTGGTTGCCGGAGGAAGTCCTGTTAAAGCTTTTTCGGAAAACCGGAATCGCGGGCATAACTTTCGAGCGCTCTTCGCCCTTTCAAACCTAAGTTTTTCCCCGCTGTGAAACGGTGTTTCGCGACAGTACCGACGGCGATATGCAGCCTTTCCGCGATTTTTGAGTCGGGCAAGAGTTCGCCGACAAGCGTCACGACCTCTTGTTGTCGGTTTGTCAGAACTTTGTCGAACGAACGCGGATTGTTTTTACGTTCGGCTTTCCGTCTTAAAAAGAAAGTGGAACAATATATCTTATTGCACAGTAGCTTTCTAATAGCCTCGGCAAATACCTGACAGCAAGTGTCCGGTTTGTATATGAAACTTCGTATTCCGTAATGGTCGCAACCATAGGTGGTCCGATCGTCACAGAAGGCTGAACAGGCGAGAATTTTTGGCAAATGCACTCCCAATCGGATACATTCGTCGATCATCGCAAATCCAGTCATGTCGGGCAGCTGAAGATCGAGCACCAGAAAATCCGCGGGCACTCGTGAAATCAGGTCAATCGCCTCTCTTCCGGTAGCCACTTCGCCTACGATCTGGTACCCAAGTTTCTCCGCAATAAAGATATGCATCATTTCCCGCACGAGGAGCGTATCTTCAACAAGAATGCCTTTCGTTTCGCTGTTGGGACTCAGGACGGGCATGGGGTAGTATAACAGCGGCACGGCACAGTGCCGTGCGCGAAACATCAATCAAAATAATTGCCGGATTTTCGGTACGTCGAATGGCTGAAGATCGATGACATTCCCGCTGGTACCTTTTATTCAACGAGTTGACCATTTAAAGCTCTCGATTCGAACTGCAAGGAAACTCACCTACCGGAAATCCGGCAAATTTCGAGTTCGCCAGCCACCGGGCGGGTCCCAAGGTCCTTTGATGTTCTGGCGCTGCCAGTAATATTCGCGGCAGCGAATAGGGCTCGGATAATCGCTTTCTCCCATCCGATCACGTCATGAATATTATTTCCCAACGAACGAACAACTGGCCCGGTCTCCGCGGGCATCTTCCCGCGCATTCGGGGATGATGCTTACCGCTATTTTAATTTCATTGGTTGTGACAACCCGCGCCGCTGCAGACGACCCGACGTTTGATTTGAGCGACGTGAGGGCAAAAGGTGAGATAAGCATTAATCCGACGTATTTTGATCATGTAGCTTACACGCTACATGCGCTGAAAAATCCGGTCACCCGCCCCACTATCCTGGAGCTGTTTTCGACCCAGCGGCAATCAGGATCGACGCTGTCTCTCGATGCCAAATCAATGGCAAAGGTGCCGTATTTCGACTTTAATCCTTATGTCCCAAAGGGAAAGTGGGGAATATTTACCTTCAGTGTGACGATCCACGCCTCGGAGGACGCGCCGTTGATCATTCTGACCGACGGTAGGATCTACCAGCGACTGGTCTGCAACGGCGAGACTTTGCCATTATACTACTCCGATCAATGGATCGAAAAGTACGGTGTGGCGCAGCGTGTGAATCTCAGGAAAGGCATCAACCAAATCGGGGTTAGCGTGGCCGGTTACAAAGGCCGATGCAGTTTCGCGATTTCACTAGCCACGGTTGAGAAGGGCGAGTCCATCGCTCGCGCCAATTGGATAGCGACCGCGTTGGAAAGGTACATTTATACTCCGGGAGAGACCGTGCTGATAAACAAATGGTCGTTCGCGGGCCCCATCGCTGCCTGGTCCGTATGCAACCCCGGCAGCGAAACATTTGACGCGGCACTGCCGGTGCACTCGGTGACGAAATCAGGAGTCTATACGGTCGCACTTCGGACGAAAACCGGCGAGTTAATTCATGAACCCATCGCCGTCGTGGACGAACAGACAATTCAATCGAAAATCGCAGCGATCAGCAAGTGCATCGCCCAAGGCAGGAGAAGCGCTCAAGCGAAGTCGGACTTTGAGATTTTCACGGAGCGCCTCGCATTTCTGCTCGATCCCAGCAAGCGCCGGCCGGAACGATTCATCGGGGACAGGGATCTGGTTGAAATGCTGAAGGAGTTGGACGTTATTTTCGCGGACGTCAGGGAAGATCCCAATTGCGACTGGGTGAACAGCCCAGGAAGACACTTTGGGACCTATGTTTCCCAGCTGCAGGCGTCACCAACGCCGTACATGCTCTACCTGCCCAAGGACTACGTCCGGTCAAAGCCGTGCTCGTTAGTGGTCATCATGCCCGCGGCCTCACCCACCAGACCCAAATTCTCGGAGTCTTATTCCATCGACTACCGCGGCTTGGTGCAGTCGTTCCTTCAGGCGGCCGACCGAGAGAAGATGGTCGTGCTGTGGCCGTACGCTGAGAACGAGCATCACACCCGCCGAATGGAACAACGGGTTGATGAGTGCATAACAGCGGTGGCAAGTCGCTTTTCCGTTGATACGAAGCGAATTTGTGCGATCGGGTCGTGCGGGGGCGCAAGGGATTCTTTGATGTTTGCGGCTCGCGAGAGGCCCGATCTTTTAGCTGTCGCTGCGCATGAAGTGATTTTCGTGGCGGACTCAGATGAGAAGCCCGAGAATCCACATTCCATAGGGACTTCCACGCCCCTCCGCGTTTTGGACGCGTTGAAGGATATCCCTATCTTTCTGTCCCATGGCGAGCTCGACCGCCATGTGCCCGTGAGGAATACCAAAGTGCTGTATTCCCGGCTCTTGGCCGCGGGCGCGAAACCAACTTTGGATGTGATCACCGGGGCGGACGAGGCCTATTGTCCGGCGAAAAACGACGTATGGATCGACGAGGCTTTTGCTTTTTTTGGAGCTCAACGCACGTCTCTGGGGGAAACGAACTCCCTCTCTGCGCGATCTGATGGCAAGCCCTTGCCGAACAGCCCGAACTGAAACTTCGGGTTCGGTGTCGCCGGCACTCCGCCTGATCAGCCATGATTATCGCAGCCGACTATACGTTTGCCGGTCATGTGCGCTGGAATTTGGGGTGGCCCACTCCCAACTATGCCGCTGCTTTTTTAGCCACCGCTATCCCTTGGTGTTGGCCAGCGTTGTGGGGTGCTAGATCGACGAGTGGTTGGTCGAAACGATCGCTGACGGCTGGAATCATTGGCTTGGAGCTGCTTCTTTGGTTTGGCATTTTAAAAACATATTCGCGTGGTGGGTTGATCGCTGTGCTAGCGGCAGGTGTTTATTTTTTGATGTGGGCCCGCAAGCATGTTCGTCCAAACGAACTTGTATTATCAGTGATGTGGCGAGGACTCTTCATTTTATCTTGCATGGTTGTGACTGGGTTTTATGGCCGCTTGGCGCCCGACTATATCGCCGACGACGGGTCGATTGGGCATCGGTTTGATTTATGGCGCGGCGCGCTCAAAATGATTGCCGCATCCCCGCTGCGCGGATGGGGAACGGGAGAGTCAGGGGCGGTCTATATGAACTGGTTTCAAGCTATTGGTGGGAGTGAGCGTTACATGAGAATGGTCAATAGTTACCTTCAGGTCGCCACCGAATATGGGTTGCCGGTGTTGGTGCTGGTGCTGGCTGCGATTTGGACGGTGGGACGGCGGTTCATGATAAGGGCAATCGACGCCAACGGCCGAATATCGAGATTTGGACCCGCGGTGGCCGCTGCCGGGGCCTCAGCCATCGCCTGGGCCGTCGCCAACCTCTTCACGACCCTCTGGCTTGAGTACCGGCTTTGGATCATCCCGGCAATTTCCATTGTGGTGGTGATGTTGCTGGTCCGGCCGGTCAGGAGTCGATGGCGCATGACACCGGCCCTCGGATTCAGCGTCGTTGTGGCAGCGGGCCTCTGGGTTGCGGGACTGGAACTCGCCAAACATGACTCCTGCGGCATGAAGTCCGGCGTCGGCAACACAGTGATCGCGATCCGACAAGGCCGCAATGAAGCTCTTCCCCCCGAGAGTCCCATACCGCAAGATTGGCAGCTTTGGCCGGATCGGGGCGTGCTGGGTCTCACACCCGGCCAGGAAATCAGGCGATGGATGGAGGCACTGCCTCTGGGCGCGCGAGTAACCATCCATCCACCTGCACCCTGCATCATTCGGAGCAGGCATGTCCATGGAGTTATGCTTTTTGGGCGGCAGGTTGAGCGCTCAAACGAACTTTTCGGATCGGGCCTGACCGCAGACGAAGTTTGGCTCGTCCATCCTTTTAGCCGCAACGTATGTCCGATTTCAGCGGAATATGGAAACGCTCGTCTCAATGTCGTCCTTCCGGAAGTCGATCAGGCAGGACAGAATGCGCACTGGCGCGCATGGGCCGCCTCGAGCGGTGCGAACATGCTCGTCTCGGCCAATGCCGGAACCGACATTCGGTTGGCGTGGCCGGCGGTTTGTGGCGTAAAAGATCGAGAGTTCTTTGGGGCACCAACCGAGCAATCCGCCGCGTCCGCCGGGGCCCGACAGCCCGGACCGGAGGTCGCTTCGTTGGCCGCCGATCAGCGGCGACTCTGGCTTGGCATCGAAGCCAGGTTTCAGGGCATTGGCCTGGACGGAGCATGGCGTCAAAGCTACCCGCTGAAGACGAGCCGCATGCTGCGGGATTTGAATTTTGTCTGCCGGCTCGAGCATCGGCTGGAAGTGGACGCAGACGGACGGCCGCGCACTTTCTGGGCAATTCCGGCGTTGAAAAGCTGGTTGGTACCCGTCGCCCGAGACAAGCTGGAGTTTGTCCCGCCGGCTGGAACCCCCGTCAGATTCGACCTTGCCACGGTCGGCGAGGCCTTCGATCGCGCTAAGTCAGCGATATGGAAAATTCGAAAGACCGGCCGGCAAAGTTTCGAACTTTTGTCGCCCAGCCGATCCGTGTGGACATACAGCCGTGGGCTGCTGACCGGGATTGACGATCCCGCGCTCGGGCGTTTTGTCGTTCTCACCCAGGGCGGATCGATTCGGGAGATCCGCAGCTTGGACTTGGATGCGGCTATGCCGTTGCTGGCGGCCGACTACGATACAGAGGGAAATCCCATCCGACTCGCGGTCGGCGACAACCGGCCCGAGACATTCATGTGGTCCAACGGGGATCTCGTGGAATGGCAGCGCGGGGATGGCCGCACCGTGAAGTTCCACTACGTCGGCGGACTGATATCGAAAATTGACGAGCCGGGCAGGTCGGTCCGGCACGTCACGTGGGCAAACAATCCTCATTTCCTGAGAGGAGACTCCTCTTGGTATGAACCCGTATCGCTCCAGGCCGACGATCTTTTTGATTACAGCTACAGCCTGACCGATCAAGGCTATCTGATTCTGGTGACCAATCGAACCAGCCAAGAAAGGAGTTCGATGCTTTTCAACCCTCTCCGTGATCAATTGCAGCAAAGTGATTCCACCGGCCGGACGTTTGTCGTAACGTTCCGAACTACCGCCATGGGCAGGAGCCCGGAGAAAATCTACATTCGGAACGGCTTCTTCGGCGGCCATTGATCAGAGGCCATTTAGGGTCGGTGCCTCCGCATTTGGTTTAACATTACCTCTACCGGAAAACCGGCAAACAAACAAATTGCGTGAACACGTAATTCCTCCGCAATGACGGACCATACTTCATGTGGCAAAATATTCTTAGGATCTCTGCTCTCGGATCGCTGCTCGGCTTGGCTTTGGTCGTAGTCGGATATCAGCGAAGGGGGAGTGAAATCGGTGTTCTCGAAGGCAACTTTGACAAGCTCAGGTCTGATGACGCCGAGCAAATGGCGAAATTGAAAATGAAGTTGATTGCTCTAGAGCGAAGCGGAAACCTCGCCCCGCCGGCAGCGCCGAATCAAGAGACCGGCAAGGGCAGACCTAAGCCGGTGCCTGAAGATCACTTTCGGTCGCTGCGCAAAGACCCGATTTTTGCCGCTCTCTGGCATAAGCGCCAGCTTCGCAATGTTCAACGGCTATTCGGAGACAGCATAGCTGCAATGAACCTTCCCGCTGGGGATGTCGCCAAGCTCCGTGAGTTGCTGATCGCCCGGACCAATGCCCAGGTCGACTCTCGCGACGTCTCCCGCGAAGCGGGACTGTCGCCGGAGCAAGCCAATCTCGCGGTGGCTCAAGCCACGGACGAATTGAACGCCGAGATCAAGGCGCTAATTGGCGACGACAATTTCGTCGCGCTGCAAAAACCGCCTGCAAGCCTTTTTAAGCCAATGATCGAAAATTCGGTGGGCCTGGACCTAGCCATGGCGGGATTTCCCCTCACTTCCACACAGACAAAGTTGTTGGCGCAGTCGTTCAGCCCAATGTTTACCCCTCGGCCTCTTCGCAACGCCGGCAATCAAACGCCAGATCCTGAGACCGGCTTGACCCCGTTTTATCAAATCATGCTTGACCAAGTCGCACCGGCCCTGAGCACCGATCAAATTCCAGCCGTAAAAGACTATCTCGTCGAACGGATGCAGGAACAGGTGTATGCGACCAACGCGGTGCCGGTGGCCGCTCCAAGCCCATAGAACTATATATTCCGGAAATACGGCAAACTTGAATGTTGAGAAAAATCAGTCTTCAACTTCGTCTCATATGGGCATCAACTGATAATAAAAAAAGTAACTCCGTCATGAATATTAAAATCATAAAATTATTGCCGATACTGGCCGTCCTAATGTCTGCCAGATCTTTTGCACAATCCGCTCAATCCGTAGATAATTCGGGTTTGATCTGTGGCGATATTTTCGACAATCACTGGGACTACCCTAAACTGGATTTTCCGTTATGGTATATAGGTTATGGCGGTTTGAACGACTCCAGCGGCCCCTACTATTTGGTGCCCGGTGCTGAGATCGACTATGTCGCGGGCGATGGCGTGACCCTTTTGGGTACGAATATCAGCGAGAGTTCCTCCTCTCCGATCACAGGCTCAAGCGATTTGACCTTTAGCAACTATCCGGACCCCCAAATTATGACCAGCTCAAGCCCCTACTTTGACGACGCATTCAACGGTTCGGATCTATCTGGATATGTCACAGCCGGTTATGAGTATTATTACAGTGTCAATGGGTCGGGGGAAATATTTTTAAATTACGATCTGACGTGGACCGGGTACATTGATGGCTGGCTCCCACCGGATGGGTCATATGAAAATCAAGATGACAGTTTTGATTCGGGCTATCTTTCAGTCGATACCACCATAAATGTCAGCGATCTCCCGGTATATAGCTCCGGCGGAGGTGGGGACTGACAAAAGTCAAGTCGTCGCGACTTGACTGTTGCCTCGGCTGTAAAACTGCCTGCAGAGGCGGTTCGGTTGCCGTCGGGTTCAAGCGAAGGTCTTTGGCTTCTTGAAAGTCATCGGCCTTCGCTTTTTATAACTGACGGACCTGAAAGGGAATGAATTTGGCCAAAGGGTTGAAAGACTGCAGATAGGACTCTTAGTTGTTGCTATGTTTCCATAATATGATTGGGTTTGGGTTGTCCGATGCACCGATTGCTGTCACCGTATTCTGTGCTTTTTTGGCGCAAATTGCCCTTTCGCCCGACCCTTTTTTTGGCTGGCGCTATATTAGGCGCGCCGCCGACGGAGGCGCAGAAGCTGACTGCCACCGTCCCGATCGCGACACAGCCCAGCGTCATCGCGATGAATCCGGCGACCGACAAAATCTATGTGGTCGAACAGGCGAGCGTGATCGTGATCGATGGGGCAACCAACGTTGCGACGACTATCGCCGCCGGAACCCCTGCAGAAGGCATTGCGATCAATTCGATAACGAACAAGATTTACCTCACGAATACTGGCAGCAGCAATGTGACGGTGATCGACGGTGCGACCAACGCGACCGCTACAATTCCCACCGGGGCGGGTCCGAACGGCATAGCTGTCAATCCGGTCACCGATGAAATTTATGTCGCCAACGAATATAGCGGCACGGTGACAGTGATTGACGGGGCGACCAATGCCACTTCCACCGTCGGTGTGGGAGCACAACCGGGACTCGTCGCAGTCAATCCGGTAACCAACAAGATTTACGTGGCCAATGGCCAAAGCGCAAGCGTGACAGTGATCGACGGGGCCAGCCATGCAACCTCCACGGTCGCCACGGGAACTCGACCCACTGGGGTCGTCGTCGATCCTGCAACCGACAAGATCTACGTAGTCAATCAGGGCAGCAACAATGTGACGGTGATCGATGGTGCCACCAATGCGACTTCTACCATCGCTGTCGTAGCCACGCCGTTCGCCATCGCACTCAATCCGGTCACGAACAAAATTTATATCACCGGCTT
>Ga0302326_10014683_pt1 | contig 16546 bp, 13 predicted proteins | sample Palsa_T0_3_FD_202264 | JGI IMG/M metagenome (GOLD analysis project Ga0302326, IMG submission 202264) | Peat permafrost microbial communities from Stordalen Mire near Abisko, Sweden - Palsa_T0_3 | ecosystem: Environmental > Terrestrial > Soil > Palsa > Peat permafrost | place: Sweden: Abisko...
CCACACCCTCACCTCACGGAGACCAACCATGACGAAAGTTCTCGTTCTCTATTATTCTGCCTACGGCCACATCGAGACGATGGCCAATGCGGTCGCGGAAGGCGCCCGCGAGGCCGGTGCGACCGTCGATATCAAGCGCGTGCCTGAACTGGTGCCGCCCGAGGTCGCGAAGGCGTCATATTACAAGGTCGATCAGGCGGCGCCGGTGGCGAAAATCGACGACCTCGCCAATTATGACGCCATCATCGTCGGCACCGGCACCCGTTTCGGCCGGATGGCGTCGCAGATGGCGAACTTCCTCGATCAGGCCGGCGGCCTGTGGGCCAAGGGCGCGCTGCACGGCAAGGTCGGCGGTGCCTTCACCTCGACCGCGACCCAGCATGGCGGACAGGAAACCACCCTGTTTTCCATCGTCACCAATCTCCTGCATTTCGGCATGACCATCGTCGGCCTGAATTACGGTTTCGCCGGCCAGATGAAGCTCGACGAAGTCACCGGCGGCTCGCCCTATGGCGCCACCACGATCACCGGCGGCGACGGCAGCCGCCAGCCCAGCGCCAATGAGCTCGCCGGCGCGCGCTATCAGGGACGCGTGATCGCGGAGACTGCCAAAAAACTGCATGGCTGATGCGATCAGGGCGGCATTCTCTTCGGGAAATGCCGCCCTATTTCATGGTGGGGACGACAGGCTTTGCCATGATTGAAATGCTTTTTATTTACCAACTCGCACGCAATCCGCTGCAGGCGGTTGCGCGCCGCTGGTGGTGCCGCAGCCTGTTCCGCGCTTCGCGCGGACGGCGCCGCTGTCCGGAATGCACGAATTCGTGACCCCTGACGTTGGGTCGCCTGACGTTTGATCGGCGGCGATCCCGCGCGGCGGAACCAGACGGCGTCTGTGAAGTTGGGTCACGCGCATCCGCGCGTGGAGACTTCGACATGACCAGCAAGCCCGATCCCAAGGAAACTTCCAAGGAAATCAAGAAACCCGCAGCTCCGCATCCCGGCATGATGGGAGACGGCACCGAAGAACAAAATCTCGGTCAGCCCGGTACCCCGGCGGCCCGCATCAAGAAAGATGAGGTGGACGCCGCCTTCGCCAAGGGCGCGAAGAAAATCTAGCGCGCGCCCGTCCCACAATCGCTGCAAATTCGAATACAGTTAGAAAGCCGGGCGAGGTCATGCCCGGCCTTCACGCGCCGGGGATGCCGATGACAGCCTGTAACGGTGACGCATGAGCAAAGCCCCGCCAGCCCCGTGGCCGGAATTGCCGACCGCGGCGTGGCGCGAGACCTATGCGACGCTGCATCTGTGGACCCAGATCATCGGCAAGATTCGTCTGGTACGCTCGCCCTGGCTCAATCATTCCTGGCACGTGGCGCTGTACGTCACCGCGCGCGGCCTCACGACCTCGCCGATCCCCGACGGCGTCAGGACATTTCAGATCAACCTCGACTTCATCGATCATACCTTGCGAATTTCGACCAGCGACGGCGCAACACGGCGGCTGGCGCTGCCCGGACTGTCCGTTGCGAGGTTCTACACCGAGGTCATGGCCGCGCTCGCCGAGCTCGGCATCCACATCGCGATCGACGACATGCCGAACGAATTGCCGGATCCGATCCGGTTTCCGGATGATACCCAGCACGCGTCCTACGATCCGCAGGCCGTGCAGCGCTTTTTACAAATTCTTGTGAGTGCCGACCGGGTATTCAAGCAATTCCGCACCGGCTTCCTCGGCAAGGCCAGCCCGGTGCATTTCTTCTGGGGCAGTTTCGATCTCGCAGTGACCCGTTTTTCGGGCCGACGCGCGCCGCGCCATCCGGGGGGCGTGCCGCATCTGTCCGATGCCGTGGCGTGCGAGGCCTATTCCCACGAGGAAAGCAGCGCCGGCTTCTGGCCCGGCAGCGGCGCGATCGATTACCCCGCATTCTATTCCTATGCCTATCCCGAACCGGCCGGCTTCCGCTCCACGCGGGTGCGACCCGACGCGGCCTTCTTCAGCGAGACACTGGGCGAATTCATCCTGCCCTATGACGCCGTCCGTACCGCGGCCGAGCCGGACCAGGCCTTGCTCGAATTCCTGCAAAGCACCTATGAGGCTGCGGCCAACGCCGGCAAATGGGATCGCGACGCGCTGGAATGCGCGCCGGGCCAGCCGGGCGTGGTGCGGGTGGTTTAGGCTAGCGCCATCGGATACGTCCGGCGGATCGGCGGTCATCTTGCGCAGGCGAAATGAACCTGCGCCACCGCCAATGTTCAAGGCGCGCGAACAATTGCTGTCCCGGCTTCTCGATCAAATAGTAGCTGACGCTCGCGACCGCGATGAGAAGACCAGCATAGAGCAATGTTGCCACGATCGGCAGGAGATGGCCGCCCAGCACGATCAGCTTTGCAGCCTCACTTCCAAGGGCCGAACTGACCGTATCGGTCGTCGTGAGAACCCGGCCCGTCATCTTCTCGATGATCGAGACGGGGCGATCGACAAAATTGAAGATGATAAAGGCCTGCCACATGTAGATCGAATAGGAAATCCGGCCGAGCCACTGATTTCCCCTGTTCGACATCAGGCGCGAGACCGGTCCGGACTCGAAGGCAAACACGAACACGAAAACCGCGAACACCAGCGGCGCGAAAAATGAATATCCGGTGCGTCCTACCGACGACACAAAGATGAAGACCGCAATCAGCGTAACCGCTTCCAGGAGGCCGCCACGTGGCTTGACGTGGGACACCGTCTGCCAAAGGCGATAGGTCAGATAACCAACCAGGAAACCATAGAGGCATCTGACCAGCCCGAGGTCGTAGGTCGCATCAATGCCGTGCTGCGCGAACGAGATAAGGATGGTGGCGCTGCCGATCAGCAGGGCGGTAATAAGGATTCCGGCCGCGAAACGGACGCGCCCAAGCCACGTCGCGGCAATCAGGAGAGCAACCGCGAAAATCAGATAAGCCCAGAACTCCGCGGAAATGCTCCAGCTCGGAGGATTCCAGGTCAAATTCTGAGCGATCCCGATCGACTGGGCGAAGGCCAGATTCATCCCGATGGTATCGAGGGAGTTGGGTCCCGTGAAAGGCGGTATGAAGAAGGATGAGCCGCGCGCCGCGAGCAGCGCCTTTCCGCTTTCGACAATGACGAAGGCCAGCAACACGATGACATGAAGCGGCCACAGGCGGCCGAGGCGCTTGATCGCAAATGCGCCGAGACCTTCCAGCGTTCCGAGGCGATGCGCGTAACTGTGGGTAATGACGAAACCGCTCAATACGAAAAAGAAGTCGACGAACAGATAGGCGTTCCGCATGAAATTCAGCGAATAAAGCGCGCTATAGACGTTGAGATGAAACAACGCGACCAGCAGCGCGGCGACACCGCGCCAGCTATCCAATATCCGAAAGTGCATCTTTGCCTCCTCGACTAGACGCCGGTTCAATACTCTTCGCGCGAGAGAGGTTTACCGAGCGCCCGGCCCACATAGGCTGCAAGCCGCGGATAGCGACGAAGCTCCCGCACCGCGCGATCGCGCAGCGCCAACGGCAGCCCGCGCCAGCTCAGCGCCGCAGTAATATCGACCAGAGCAAGCGGTGCCACCCCAAACCGGCGCTTGTAGGCGTAGTTGCCGATGCTGAAATCGAACTCTCTCACGCCGTCCAGATGCAGCGCGGCCATTGTCCGATCGATGATCAGCCGCCCCGGCGAGCAATTCGACCACTTCTCGCCAGCATTGCTGATGCGCACCATCACGTAACGCGAACCCGTGCGAATGCCGAGCAGGGTCGCGACCACTTCGTTACCCACCGTCAGGGTCGACAGTACGGCATATCCGCTTTTGAGATTATTCCCAACCAGATTGCGATAAAACGAGGCGCAGGTTTCGTTGTTGAGAAAGAAATTCAAGCCAAGGTACTGCATCCGCGCGCCTTGCTGAATCTCCATGGTCGCGAGAATCCACAGCGCTTCGATCTCGTCCGTGACAATCTTGAATGTTGCAGCCGGATCTCGTGTGAACACGCGCCAGCATCGTGCGAGCTGCTTGCGCATGGTTCGCGTCAACGAACGGCGATAGACCTCGAAATCATCGCCGGTCGTGACGATGTTGCCATTGAACGCACACTGGCTCGCATCATCGAGCAGCGCCAGCGGATTGGGCCTTCCGCCGAGATCGACCGGCATCTTGCGCAGGCGAACGAGATCGGCGCCACCAGGCATCCGCCGCAGCGCGGCCAACAGATCGCGCCACAATGCGCGAGACGTATTCGCATCACGCGGCGCCGCCGGACCCAGCACCGGTGCGTTATAGTCGGTCAGATCGAGATCGGCGAACTCGACGATCCGGATGCCGTTCTGCACACGGCGGATCAACGACAAAATAGCGACCTGCTGTAATGTCGCTGCATCCGAGACAATGGCTATCAACGGCTCGACATCATCGGCGTCGGCGAACGCCTGGTACCATGCGTCAAGCCAGCGAGGTTCCTGAAACGGCGTCGGCGAGCGATAATCGTGCCATTGCGCCGCGGCCTGTCTCCAATCGCGAACGAAGTCGACACGGAATCCGGGCGCAGCGGAAAACGCTTGCCCATTCAACCGCCCGGCTTCCAAAATCGCCATTTCCCGTCAGCTCCCTCCGGCAGCCGTGAACGCTGTCCCGATATAAGACGGCCGTTCAATCCTCACGCGTTATCTCGCAAGAACGGTGCCCAGAGCAATCGCAGCCGCTTACGTTAAGATAATGTCTGAGATGTATGGCTAACGCAGACGTTTTCGGTGCCGGTTCGGTCCGAACCGAATATACTCCGTTCAGGTCTGACGTTTTCTTCACGCGGACCGAACTCCACTTCGCTCGAAAACGCTTCAAGAAGGTGCCGGCGACCGCACGATGACTTCAGAACCCGTATATCAGGCGCTGTTTCTCGGTGCGGGCCGGCAAATGCAGTGCGGCGTCGGGCAATTCACCCGGCTGTTGCGCGAGACGATCGAGAAACTCGATCCCGGCAGCTCCACCACGTTAACCTTGACGCGGCCGGAAGGCTCAGTGGCCGAGCTCTGGCGTGCGATAGGATCGGCGCGCAGCGTGGTCTGCAACTTCCCGCTGGTGGCCTGGAAGCGCGTCATGTTTCGTCCCTTGCTGGCACTGGCCATTGCGCGGCTGCGCCGGCGGCGTGTCGTTCTGATCCAGCACGAATGGTCCAGCCTGCACTGGCTCCGACGCATCACCTATCTTCCGGCGCTGCTGCTCGCCGACACGATCATCATGTTCTCGCCCCTGGTGCGGCGCGAGCTCGCCAGCAATATCTTGGTCGGCTGGACCGCGCGAAAATGCGTGCTGGCGCCGTTGCCGCCAAATATCGCAGCACCCGCAGGGATCGCCGATTCCAAATTGCGGCAGCGGCTTGCCGCCGCGCGAAGAGACGGGCGGCCGGTGATCGGCCATTTCGGATCGATTTATCCGGGCAAGCAGCCAACCGCACTGCTCGATATATGCGCGGTCCTCAAGCAGCGCGGATTGGAGCCGCTGACGGTCTATATCGGATCGTTCATCCGGGGCATCGACAGGGTCGAGCAGGAATTTTACGCCCGCGCCAACGAACTCGGCATATCAGGCGATGTCGTCGTCAGCGGTTACGTCGCGACCAACCACGAGCTGTTCGGTTTGTTCAACGAGATCGACGCATTCTGTTACCCGCTCGAGGAGGGCCTCACGGCGCGGCGCTCCAGCGTTCTCACCAGCGTGCAGTCGGGCCAGCCCGTTATCGTCACCGGTCCGGCCGAAGCGGACGAGTTCGATCATCATCCGCGTTTCAAGGAACTGATCGGCCGCGGCGCCATCATGCTGGTCGCCCGGGGATCGAATGACGAGGCTTACGCCGACCGGATCGTGACGGCGCTGAAATCGCCGCCGGTGCAGGCACCATTCGATTTTGACGGCTGGTGGCAGGATGCCGCGGAGGCAGTGCGGGCGCAGTTCTGAAGACGTCACGCCGCGAGGCGGAAGCGCGCCAGATAATGCAGGCCGAACACCGCCACCAGAAACGTGAACCACAGGGGATCGGCGCGGTCGAGGAAGAAACTCTCCAGCGCCGACAGATACAGCCCGAACAGCCAAATTTGAAGCAACGCCATCGCCAGCGGTCCATTGTTGCCGCCGCGATCAGCGGCATGGAAATTCCGCAACGGCGCGATTACCAGTACGGCGATCAGCAGCACCAATCCGGGCACGCCTGTCGTCAGCATCGTATCCAGGTATCCATTGTGACTATGCGACGCCTGCGCCGCCCACTCCATGCCGTCAGGCAGATTCTGGACCGCACTGCCACCCCAAAAGGCGGCAAAGCCGTACCCAGTCGGAAGCCGTAGCTCCGATGCCTGCAACGCGAAGGTCCAGATGTCGGTGCGGCCGGTGAAACTCGAATCCAGCGGCAAGTGTTTTGCAACAGCGGCGAGGCTGTCGCTCATCACGGTGCCGATGCCGAGCAGATTGAGCAGCAGAAGCGGCGTCAGCAACATCACGGCACGGAGCCATAACGAGTGAACCATCGCGGTGAGCGAAGTCAGCACCAGCACCGCGAAACACAGGGCCAGCGCGCTCTTGCCCTCGGCATTGAGCAGAAACAGCACCGCGAGACCGACAATGACCGCGCCGGAAATCCACGCCCCGGAGCGGGCGACATAGATGCCAAGAAACAGCAGCATCGCCATCATGGCCGCCGCCATGTTCTTGTGACCGAACGAACCGCGCCAGTCGCCGGCCAACGCCGGCTCCTGGGCATCGGTCGCCAGATGAATGGAAAGATTCGGCGCCAGCAACAGGCCGAGATAGCAGATCGCCAGCAGCGCCAGCGTGGCGATGCTGAACCAGCGCATCAATTCATTTTGGGATTTCGGCAACAGCATCAGCGACGCGGCCACCGCAATCACGCAGGCCGTCAATGCGAGGCGCCTGATCGAGGTGCCGGGATCGAGCGACAGCAGGACGGTCACGACGATCCAGCCGCCGAACAGGATGTAGCCGGGCGACAGCAATGCCATCAGGCCCCGCATGTTGTCGCGCATCACCAGCGTGAGCGCCAGAATGGCTGCGCAACCGAATGCCGCATAGGTCAGTGTTTCGTTGCCGGTGGTCACGTCGCTGAGTTGCATATCGCTGAGGTCGGCGAACGGCTTCAGCGTTACCCAGGCCAGCAGCAACGCTCCGATGAACGTCGCGCCGCGGACGATATCCACGACCTGCTGACGTCGTATTCCCCCGACGACAGCACGGACTTCCGATGCGGTGACCGATTGGCTCAAGACACGATCTTCGAGGCTTTGTAGGGTTGCGGCTCGATTCCGACGGCCGCGAGCGCGCTGCCGATGGCTACCGCCATCGGATGCAACGCCGTGATGGCCCTTTGTTCGGTGACAACAAGCCGGCTGGCGCGAACGAGCGACAAAGGCAGTCTTCCGAGCATCCTCGCCAGTAGCCGCAGGCGAGACCGCGTCGTGCGCGCTGCCTTGAGCTCGACGTGATAATTGATGGCGCCGATCCGCAGCCCCCGAAGTGCAAGCCATCCCGGATGGGTCCGGTTTTGCGGAACGGTTTCGGTAATGACCGCGTCGGCGACCCAGTGAAATTTCATGCCGCTCCGCCGGCACCGGGTGAAGAAATCGACGTCGCCGCCGCCGAGAAAATTGAAGCGAAGATCGAAGGTCGGTTCGGCCAGCGTCGCAAACACCGATCGGGTGATCAGGCAATTGCCGCAGCCATAGATGACTGGAACCGGACCGCTCCGTTCATAGGCTGGCCAGAATGCGGGATGGTGGCGCAGCCCACGCTTGGTGTCGTCATCGAAATTCGGAAACACCGGACCACCAACCACATCGGCTCCAGTAGCCTCGGCGGCGCACACCATCAACTCAAGCCAGTCGGTTGACGCAATTTCGTCATCGTCAATCATCAGGAAATGGGTGGCGGCGGGAAACGTCGCCAGCGCGGTCTCGAACGCCGCATTGATGGCGTGGCAATTGCCCTGCCGCGGTTCAACCACGCAAAACCCGGGAAACCTGCCGGCCCGGAGGAACTCGGCGGCGACGGGCACGCTGCCGCACGCCGCAGCATCGTTTTCGACGACGACAACCGCAAAGCGGCGATCGGTCCGCTGATGGACGAGCGATTCCAGCGTTCGTCGCAGATGCTGCGGACGACGGAAGGAGGGAATGCAGACCACGATGCCGATCCGGGGATCCAGCGAACTCGATGTGGCTGCTATGGCGCGGGAAACGTTCGGCATGGCGTTGGAATTTTCCATCTACGGGCAATCCGTGGACAATCTGCCTTGATCTAAACAGTCTTGCGTCGGTATTCCTCGATGACGTCGAACAGAGGCTTGCGCTTGAGATCGGCATCGAGCGGCAGCGGCCGATTGGGCATACCATCCGGACGTTTAAAATAGGTTGGCACCCAGCTATATCGATCGCTCAGACCCCAGGTCAGGATCGCCTTCGGACGGACCACGTCACAGACCGTTTCGAGAAACTGGCCGGCCAGGCCGGCGACCAGCGCGTCGCGTTCGCTGATCTTGCCGGGAAGCTCGTAATCGATCACATCGAGTTCGGTGATCAACACATCGAGCCTGAGCGCCTTGATTTCGTTGAGAAAGACCTGCAATCCATCGCGATCGATGGCGCGGCCGGCGAACAGATGGGACTGCAGCCCGACGCCGTGAAGTGGTACATCGCGCTCACGCAACGAGCGTAGCAATTGAAGCAGCGCTTCGCGCCGGGCCGCAAAACGCGGTCCTTTATACTCGATATCGTATTCGTTGAGCACAAGCTGCGCATCGGGGTCCACCGCCGCGGTCGCGCGCAGCGCGATCGGCAGGTAGTCCGGCCCCAACTGCCGGGTCCAGATCGACGGACGCAGTGACGTCGGGCCGTCCGGCCAGTCCACCAGCGGCTCGTTTACCACGTCCCAGGACGGGATGGCGCCGCGATACCGGGACACAACCGTTTCAATATGATCTACCAGTTCCCGCTCCGCCTCGACGCGGCTGGCGATGGCGGCGGTCCACGCCGGCATCCCGCCATACCAGGCAAGCGTATGGCCGCGGACTTCGATCTTGTTCTGCCTGGCAAAATCCATCAGCGCGTCGGCTTTTTCAAACCGGTACTCGCCCCGCGCCGGGTGAATGTCCGGCCACTTCATCTCGCCTTCCGGAACTATGATCTGGCAATTCGCAATGACCGCCCCGCGATAGGACAGATCCGACGTCAACGCCCCCACGCGCACCGCGGCACCATATGGAATTGGCGTTGCATTGGCTCCGGCAGCAGGGCTCCGCGTCTGCGGTGTCGCAAAAGCGGACGCCCTGGACAGCCCGGCTGCGCCGAGCGCCGCGGCATGGGCGGAGCGAACCAGAAAATCACGCCGGGAGTGAGCCGTTATCGTCATGCGTCCACGCGATCATCAAAAACTTGCATCAGGAATTTGCGTCAGCAGCCTGCATCATGAATTCGTTGCAGGTCCGCTCGTGCAATATCCGGTCCACAGCCGTGCAACAGCGACGAATGTGCCTGACATGGTTACCGCAGCGCGGGTTAACCAACTTCGAGATGCTGTGCCGGCACCACGCCCATTCGGCACCGATCTTGCTGTTTCTAAACGCAAGGAAACAAGGCCCGCCTGAAACCGATGATTCCAATGATTCCAAATGCCGTCAAAGACCCAAACGAGATGAATCCGGTAGCGTTGTTAACCCCAACCTACGGGCGCGACCTGGAACTGTGCACTCTGCTCTGCGAGAGTGTCGACCGTCACGTCAGTTCATTTTCGAAGCACTATCTGCTGGTTCCGGATTGCGACCTGCCGCTGTTTTCCCGCTTCGAGAGCGAGCGCAGAATCGTGCTTCCGGCATCCCGGTTCCTGCCCGGATGGCTGCGGCCGCTGCCCACTATCTTCCAGCGCAAGCGGCGCCAATATTGGTGGTCGTTACGCGCCAAGCCGGCGAGCGGCTGGCATGTGCAGCAGATCCTCAAGATAGCCGCGACCATCGCGCTGCCCCACCGGCGATACTGCATCCTCGATTCCGACGTCGTGTTCTTTCGGGATTTCGACCTGTCGCGCTTTGAATATCCGAATTCCATTCCGCTTCTGAGCATGCCCGGCATGGTTACATCCGATCAAGTCAGCCACTCGCGCTGGGTCGACACCAGCCACCAGCTTCTGGGGTTGCCCAAACCGTCGCTGCCGGCATCCGATTTCATCGGCCACATCATTTTCTGGGACCAGGAGACCACCCGAGCGATGGCCTCGAAGATCGAAGCCGTCGCCAAGCGCGATTGGATCGAGGCGCTGTGCCGGACCCGCGAGTTTTCCGAATACATGTTGTACGGCTATTTCGTGCAGAACGACGCGCAATTTGCCCGCAGGCATTCGCCCGGTTCGCGCACGGGCTGCGTCAGCTATTGGGATTCGCCAAAGCTCGGCAAGCCCGAGTTGAACCGACTGCTCGGCGGCGCGGATCGGAATGACGTCGCTTTCTCGGCCGCGTCCTTTTCGGGAACGCCGGTGCCAATCATCCGCTCGGCCATCGAGGAAACGCGGGCTCTGCTCGCGCCCCGCGCTGCGGCAAAACAACCTGCCGGACTTGAAGCGCTATGCTGATAGGACAAGCCAGCATCAATCTGTCCGCGAACATCCTCTCCGCATTGCTGGGGCTGTTGAGCGTCTTCATTTTCACGCGGCTTTTTTCGCCTCATGATTATGGCGTCTATCTTCTGGGCGTCGGCTTTGCCTCCGTGATCAGCACCTTCCTGGCCGGCTGGTTCCGCAATCTCATTCTGAGCAGGCACGCGCGAAACGATGGTACCGACGTTCGCGGTCTGGTGATCTCGGGCTATCTGGTTTGCTGTCTCACGGCGCCTGCCGCGTACGGATTGGGCCGTCTGGTCGGACTGGATGGGTTCGCGGCGGCGGCCGCGGTGGTGCTTGCGGTCGCGGTCGGCTTGTTCGAATTGACGCAGGATCTGGTGCGGGCGCGGCTTCGGGCCATGGTGGCCATGAGGGCCACGCTGGTTCGCGCGATATCGGCGCTGTGTCTGGGCGTTACGGTTGCCATCTTCGCCCCCGCCGGATTCCTTCTGCTGATCTCTGCAGCGCTGGCCTGCCTGCTCGCGGTACTGGTTCAATTTCCGGCTGCCTGGCGGGGCACGATCGTCAAATTCGACCGCTCCAGCCTGCTGGCCGCGGCGAAGCAGGGCCTGCCGCTGACATTGTCTCTCACCTTGCTCGCCGTCTCCAGCGTCACCGATCGCTTCATGATCGCCAACCTCGTTGGCTCTGCCGAAGCCGGAAAATATATCGCGGGGCTCGATCTGGTTCGGCAAACGCTGATGATGCCGGCGATGAGCGCCGCGGCGGTCTTCTTCCCGCTCGCTGTAAAGATCCATGCCAGCCAGGGCCGCGCTGCCGTGCGATCGCATCTCGGCGAGTGCGTGGAACTGTTGCTCGGCATCACGCTGCCCGCGTGCCTGGGATTCGCCGTGATCTCTTCCCATGTCGCCAACGTCATTCTCGGCGTCGATTTTCGCGAAATGGCCGCGCTGACGATGCCGATCGTGGCCGTCGCGGTGATTTTCCAGATCCTCACCCAGCAATACCTGCATGCGAGCTTTTTGCTGTCGGGACGCAGTTCGTTCTATCTGATCAATACCGCCTCGATCATCGCCGCCAATGTGATCCTTTCCTATCTGTTCGTCAGCGAGTACGGCACGGTGGGCGCGGCCTGGGCTCGGCTCGGCGCCGATATTCTTGGATTTATCTGCGCGCTGGTCCTCAGTCGCCAGGCCTTTCCGATCCCGATGCCGCTTGGTCGGCTGGCGCTCACGACGATTGCCGGATTGATCATGGCGCTGACGGTCGCAACGATCGACAAGCGCCTGCACGTCCCGGACCCGGTCGCATGCCTGGTGCTGGTTGGCGCCGGTTCGGTCAGCTACCTCGCGATGTGCTGGCTGCTCGACATCTCCCATGCGCGCAGGCGCCTGAAAGTCTGCCTCACATTCTTCAGGGCCAAATTGGCCCGCATCGGTATTGGATCGGCAGCTTGATGAGCCCGACGCAGCCCCATATCGAAGCGAAGCCCCCTCGTCGGCCAGCAAACCTGCGCGCCGGCGGCTCCCGGCTGTGCAGCACCTGCCTGACGGCAGGCGCCGGCGCCGCGCAGGCCGATAACGAATGGTTAAGTTTTGCACACCGCAATGTCGCCGACGGACCGGTTGCCCGCGATCGCGCTCCGGCGTTCGTGAACCCTGCCGTTGAGACGGCAAATCCCGGTTCTGGACGTCGTGGCAGCGCCGCCATGCACGCGCGCTTAAACGCTTTTTTTGCTATTTCGGTGAATAGTCCCTCAATGAGTATGGTTAATTTTTCCTGTTGCGTTTGTTCCGCGCAAAAGTCCTGTGCGTCTGGCGTGACCCGAAGAGTAACCCCTCAGCCGACGCGTGCGGCACTTCGAATGGAAGCTGGGGCCCATGTTTGCGTATGATCAACCGATCAATCCGTCCAAACCGGACGCCCGGCAAGAGCCCCCGCGCGCGCTTGCCGGCTTCAACGTGCTTCAGCTGGCCCGCTTGCTCTGGCAGCGAAAGGTCGCGATCGCGACCGCCGGGCTGATCTGCGCCTGCGCCGCCGTCATGATCGGCAAGAGCCTGACGCCGAAATATTCCGCGACCGCCCAGCTTTATGTCGACCCCCGCGAATTGCAGCTGGTCGATCGCGAACTCACGCCGCGCTCCCAGGACATTTCGGGCCTCGCTATGGTGGTGGAAAGCCAGGCACGCCTGATCACCTCGAACAACGTGCTGCTGCAGGTGATCCAGGATGCCCATCTCGAAAGGGATCCGGAGTTCGGCGGCGACGCCAAAGGTGTCATGGCAACGCTGCTCGGCCTGTTCGGACTCGATATCCACTCCGCCGGCGAGGTCAAGCTCGGCCAGATGGCGGCGCTGGACGCACTGAACCGTCACATCAGCGTCAAGAAGACCGACCGCACCTTCATCGTCGACATCGACGTCTGGTCCTACGATCCGGCGAAGGCGGCGATGCTCGCCAACGCGATCTCCAACGCCTATCTGGCGGAATCACGAAATTCACAAGCCACCGCCGCGCGGCGGGCGACCACCGATCTGTCGGGCCGGCTCAAGGAACTGCAGGAACGGCTTCGAAACGCCGAGAACACGCTTGCCGTCTACAAGGCGCAGAATAATTTCGTTGGCACCCAGGATACGCTGATCAGCGACCAGCAGCTCTCGGCGAGCAATCAGCGGCTCGCCGCCGCACGGGCGCTGACACTCGACGCGCAGGCGAAGTACGACCAGATCGAATCGAGCCGTCGCGCGTCGACCGATGCCGGCGCCATTCCCGAGGCGCTGCAGTCCCAGACCATCGCCAATTTGCGCGCGCAATACGCCGAGACCCGCAAGCGTTATGCCGAATTGGCCGGCGAATTGGGCCCGCTGCATCCCTCGTTGCGCCAGATCGAAAAGCAGGTCGAAGATCTGCGCCGCACCATCAACGAAGAGGTCGAACGCGTCGCCCAGTCGGCGAAAAACGATCTGACCCGCGCCCGCGACTTCGAAGCCTCGCTGAACAAGGCGCTCGAGCAGCAAAAGCGCCAAAGCGTCCAGCTCAGCCAGGCCTCGGTGCGGCTTCGCGAGCTCGAGCGCGACGTCGAAGCCAGCCGCGACGTCTATCAGTCATTTCTCAAGCGCTCGCGCGAAACCGAGGAACAAGAGAGCCTCAACACCTCGAGCGCGCGTATCATCGGTGAAGCCACCGTGCCGCAGCGGCGTGCATTTCCGCCGGCCTTGAGCCTGCTGGCGATGATCGGCCTCGTGCTCGGCACGCTCGGCGCAACCGCGTGGATTATTGCGGCCGACCGGCTGGCATCCGATCCCGCCGGACCCCGCGCCAGGACGCCGGCGTCACCGGCAATCCGGATACCCACCTCGCCCTCAAGACCGCTGCCGGGAAATCAGCCTTCGCAGCCTGTGGCGGGCGCCGTGATCGAGAAGCCGCGGGTCACCCGGCTGCAGGAATCCGACGTGATGCGGACGTTGAGCGGAATCCTGGCGGTTGGCAGCATCCCCGACGTGACGCGGATGGGTTGGCCGACGCTGCGGGCGAGCTTGCCATCGACAACCTTCCTCAACGCCATGCGCGAGATGCGCGACACGCTGGCGAAGCGGTCGGCCGGGAACGGAGCGCCAGTGCTCGCCGTGATCGGCGCAGGCGCCGGTCAGGATCGCGCCATTGCGGCGCTGAATGTCGCGCTGGCGGCCGCACATGACGGCGCCAGGGTGCTGATGATCGATGCCGATCACGCCACGCACGCCCTTTCCGACAAGGTGAATGTCCTCGGCAAGCCCGAGGTCAGCCGTCTCACCTGGCTCAGCATCGGCACAAAGGCTCCCCGCACCATCACGACCGCGAACGGGATCACGATCCTGCCGGCGATCAAGGCGGCCAAGACAACGGCCATGGCAAGTGACGCCATCCGCGAGGCGGTCGCGCAGGCGCGCGCCTCGGGCGACTACGAACTGGTGATGTTCGACGGCCCGGCGTTGCCGTGCAGCGCCGCCGATCGCGCTCTGCTCGATGTCGCGGACGGCCTGGCCGCGATCCTGCCGGCGGATCTCGACATCAACGACTGTATGGACGGCATCATCGCGGCGCTTGGCGACACCGAGCGCAAGCTGATCGGCGTCATCATCGACGAGCTTCATCCGACGACCCATATTCGTCAGCGGAACCAACAATATGCGTGAGCGCCGCGCCAATCCGGTAGGACGGGCTGCGACAGCCAATGTCCCCAGAATCTCGCTGGGCGGGTTGCGGCTGGCCGTGCTCGACATCGAGCAAACCGCCAATTTCATGATCGACGTGGTGTTCCCGCGCCGCCGGATTGCCCGTCCGCTGTATCTGACTTCCGCCAACGGCGAAGTGCTGGCGCGCTGCTCGACCGAGCCGATGACCGGCCGGCTGTTCCGCGCCGCCGATCTCATCAACGCCGACGGGCAACCGCTGGTCACGGTGTCGCGGCTGAATTCATCGACCCCGCTGCCGGAACGGGTCGCGACCACCGACCTGTTTCACGTCGTCGCCCGCAAGGCGGAGGCGGCGGGACTGACGTTCTATATGTTCGGCGCCGACGAGGCCGAAAATACCGCCGCCGTCGCCAATGTCCGGAAAATGTATCCGGATTTGCGGATCGTCGGGCACTCCCACGGCTATCTCAGGGGCAACGCGCTGCGGGCCAAGGTCGACGAAATCAATCAGCTGGCGCCGGACTATCTTTGGGTCGCCCTCGGCGTTCCCTATGAGCAGGCCTTCGTCGAGGATTTCACGCCGCAGCTGTCCAATGTCGGCGTCATCAAGACCGCGGGCGGATTGTTCAACTTCCTGTCCGGCAGCCGGGCCCGTGCGCCGCAATGGATGCAGGATGTCGGGCTCGAATGGGCCTGGCGAATCTGGCTCGAGCCGCGCCGGCTGTTCTGGCGCTATCTGACCACCAACCCGCGCGCGCTCTATCTGCTGTTCAACAAAAAAACGCCGACCGATCGAACGCCGTGAGGCTGCCGACATGAGTAATCCTCCGGCCATTCTGGTCACCGGCGGCGCGGGCTATATCGGCTCGCATTGTTGCCGGGCGCTCGCCGCGGCCGGCTATCATCCGGTCACTTACGACAATTTTTCGACCGGCCACCGCGCCTTCGTCACCGGTTCGCTGGTGACCGGCGATCTCCTGGACAAGGCCGCGCTGGCAAAAGCCTTCACGCAGCACGATATCGTCGCGGTCATGCATTTCGCGGCGGCAAGCCTGGTCGGGGAGTCCGTCGCCGATCCTCAGAAATACTACCGCAATAACGTCGCCGGCACGCTGTCGCTGCTGGACGCGATGCGCGAAGCCGGCTGCAATCGGCTGGTGTTTTCCTCGACCGGCGCGGTCTATGGCAACGCCGACAGCCGGGCGCTGCCCGAAACCTATTCCTGCTTGCCGATCAATCCCTACGGCGCTTCGAAATGGATGATCGAGCGGATGCTCGCCGACTATCGCGGCGCCTATGGGCTGGGATCCTTCTGCCTGCGTTATTTCAATGCCAGCGGCGCCGACGCGGCCGGCGGAATCGGCGAATTGCGCGACAACGAAACCCATCTCATTCCGCGCGCGATGATGGCGCTGCAGGGCCATGTCGCTGATTTCGCGGTGTTCGGCGACGATTACGACACGCCCGACGGAACCGCGATCCGCGACTATATCCATGTCACCGATCTGGCGGCGGCGCATCTGTTGGCGCTGAAACTGCTGCTGCAGGGACATTGCGGCGGCGCCTTCAATCTCGGCACCGGCACGGGCTTTTCGGTGCGGGAGATTCTCGGCGCGATCGCGGCCGAAACCGGCCGCGAGGTTCCCCATCTCGTCAAGCCGCGCCGCGCCGGCGATCCGACCTATCTGGTCGCCGACCCCGCTGCCGCGCGCGAGACTTTGAAATTTCAGCCGGCACATTCGGATC
>Ga0302326_10014686_pt1 | contig 16541 bp, 14 predicted proteins | sample Palsa_T0_3_FD_202264 | JGI IMG/M metagenome (GOLD analysis project Ga0302326, IMG submission 202264) | Peat permafrost microbial communities from Stordalen Mire near Abisko, Sweden - Palsa_T0_3 | ecosystem: Environmental > Terrestrial > Soil > Palsa > Peat permafrost | place: Sweden: Abisko...
CCGTGCGGGGGGCCGTGTTGGGGGGGGCGCCTCGCGCGGCGCCACCCCCCGGCCCCAGCGCGCCGCCGCCGCCGGCCCACAATGGACCCGCCCACTGGATCAAGGTGACGGCGCAAGCGGACGGGACATTCACCGTCACCAATACGCGAAACGGTTTTGCCAAGACCTACACGCCGAATGTCGGAACCAACTGACGGCAAATCCTACGCAGTCGTTTGGATGGGGCCTGCGCACGTCGACATTCGGACGAATAGGCGGCGCTCTGCACCTGTCTAATTCGCCGGCCGTACACTTGCCGCGAGGCGGTCGAACCAGCCAGGGACGCGACGCGATGTCCTTGCCCAAGACCTTTCTAGCCGGCGGCAGCATCGCTGCCATGCTGCTTGCCGCGGTCCCGCCGGGCGGCGTCGCCGGTGCGGAGAGCATCGCACCTGGCGCGGTTGTAGCCGGCCACATCGAGTCGGGGCAGGGCGCCTTCCGGCACCTGCAGGCGTTGCAGGACATCGCGTCCGCGAACGGCGGCAACCGCGCCGCCGGCTCGCCCGGTTACGACCGCTCCGCGGAGTACGTGGCGCAGAGATTGAAGGAGGCGGGCTATATCGTTCGCTTCGAAGAATTCGAATTCCCCTTCTTCGAGGATCGCACGCCTCCGGTCCTGGTCACGAGCCGGCCTGAGGGAGCGCCGGAGAATGCCGCCGACGCCGTTCGCACGCTGACCAATTCCGGCTCTGGCGATGTGACGGCGCGGCTGCGCGCGGTTGGTCTCGGGCTGGGCGCGGAACCGCCGGCGGTGTCGCACAGCGGCTGCGAAACCGCCGATTTCAAAGACTTCGAGCGCGGCGCGGTGGCGCTGATCCGCCGCGGCACCTGCCCATTCCAAACCAAGGTCGAGAACGCCGCCGCGGCCGGCGCCGTCGGTGCCGTGATCATGAATGAGGGCACCGCCGGACGGACGGTCGCCTTTTCGGGTCTGTTGAGCAAGCCCGCCGCCATTCCGGTCGTCGGCGTCTCATACGAACACGGCCGCTCCCTGGACATCGCGGCCCGGAGCGACGGCGCCGCCACGGTCCGCCTCGCGGTCGACGCCGTGAGCGGGAAGCGGACGACCCGAAACGTGCTGGCGGAGATGGCCTCCGCTGGCGATGGTCCCCTGATCCTCGTCGGCGCGCATCTCGACAGCGTGCCGGAGGGACCGGGCATCAACGACAATGGCAGCGGCTCGGCCGCCGTTCTCGAAGCGGCGTTGCGGCTGGCCCCGGAGATGGCCCAATTGCCCGATCAGGCCCGCGGCCGCGTGCGTTTCGCGTTCTGGGGCGCGGAGGAGCGCGGCCTCGTCGGCTCGCGCCACCACGTCGGGGCTCTGTCCGAGGAGGAGCGCCGCAACATCGCGCTCTACATCAATCTCGACATGGTCGGCTCGCCCAACTTCGCGCGCTTCGTCCAGGGCTCGGCTGCGGCCGGTGACGGACTGGCGACGGTCGCCCGCTCCGCCCTCGCCGCCGATTTCCGCGAACACGGCTTGCCTTTCGAGGAGCGTAGCGGAGGCCGTTTTGGAACCGACGATGCCTCCTTCTCGGAGAAAGGCATCCCGACGGTCGGTCTTTACACCGGTGCAGGCGGCCCGAAGTCGGAAGCCCAGGCCGGTTTGTTCGGCGGGGCGGCAGGCCGCCCTTACGATCCCTGCTACCACCGCGCCTGCGACACGATCGAGAACATCGACCGTGAGGTTTTGGAGGAGAACACCCGCGCGCTGTTGCGCGCGCTCGATGCCGTGACGATCGCCCCTCGCGGACCTGGCACGCCCTCTCCAAAACCGGGGGAGCTTTCCGAACCCAAACGATGACCGGATCAACCTGAGGAACGCCGGTCGCGGGTCATCTGTCCGCCCTTCATCGAGCGTCACTTTGAGGACTCGTCGCCGACAATTGATTCAGTTTGCTCCCCTCTCCCGCTTGCGGGCAGGGCTATTGCAGATGAGCAAAGAGTTCGAAGAAGAATTCCTTGCTCCATGATGCGAGCTTCATTTTGCGGGCGGGGGATCGATTGTCGGGATGAGCGCGCAAGATGTCGAGGGCCATGCGGCGCAGAGCGGCAAGATTTTGCGGGCCGTAATTCTTGCGGGTTCGCGCATCGTCCTCGTTGAAGACGACGTCGAGGGGCCAGTGACACTGATTTTCGACGCTCCAATGCGTACGCGTTACTTCGAGCATGCGTTGGGGCGTCAGCCGTTTGGAGAGCGCCACGTAGAGCACCGTGTTGGTCGGCTTGCCATTGGCCTGCCGGCGCTCGGTTTCGATACGGCCGATGGCGGCGAGCCCAGGCAAGGCCGGCGCGGCGGCGGGTCGGGCAATGACGCTGGCGCGGCGCCGTTCGTGTCGGTCGTGACCGCTGTCGCCGTGCTCGTAGAAGGCAAGCGTGCCTTTGGCGTCGGCCGCCGCGAAGGCGGCCTGCGCGCAGGTGAACAACGGCGCGTTGTTGGCTTTGAGCTTCAGGGCGTAGTGCGCACCGGTTGCGCGCACCCCTGCGGCCATGCGCGGGTGGCAATGCAAGGCATCGGCGGTGACGATGCAGCCTTTCAAAACCAGGCTTTTCAGCGCCGCCAGGGTGGCCGCAACCTCATTGCCGCCGGGCGCGTGCCGGGTCGCCAGCGACAGCCGCGTCTCGGCATCCCACACGCTCACCATGAGCGGGGGCATGAAGCCGCGTCCGCGTTCATAGCCGCGCCGCAAAGACTTGCCATCGACCGCGACCACGCCTTTGGGCGGCCCGAGCCCGAGCCCCTCGCGCAGCGCCGCGGCGAAACGGGTGAAAACCCGTGCCATCTCGTCGGGATCGAGCAGACGGAACACCCGGCTGAAGCTGTCGTGGCTCGGCGCCCCGTGGTCAAGATCGACGATCTCGGCAAGTGTCGCCGCGTTGGCGGCAGCAAAATCGGCGATATCGACGCAAGACTTCGCCCCACACAAAGTCGCCGCCAACGCAATGAACAGCATTGCCGCAAGATCATGTCGCGCATTGAAGTCACGTGGATCACGGACCTCACGGAAAATCCAGATAAGCGGTTCCATCCCAGCTCTCCCGAATCAGGAAAGCCTTCCTCAGAATCAACTTTTACTTCCGATGCAATAGAGTTCTACTCACCTGCGATTCCCCTGCCCGCAAGCGGGAGAGGGAGTAAAAGGCGATAATTCGCCGACGAGTCTCAAAGGCAGCCCGATCAGGCCGGGACCGACGTCGGCAATTCATAATCCCTAAAGCGTTCGCGCAGCGTCGTTTTATGGATCTTGCCGGTGGCGGTATGAGGGATTTCTTCGACGAAGACCACGTCGTCGGGCATCCACCAGCTGGCGATCTTGCCCCGCATGAAGCCCAGTATGTCCTCCTTGGCGGCGTGTTCGCCCTTTTTCATCACCACCACGAGGAGCGGGCGCTCGCCCCATTTGGGATGGGGGACGCCGATCACCGCCGCCTCGGCCACCTTGGGATGGCCGACGGCGAGGTTTTCGAGCGCGATGGAGGAGATCCATTCGCCGCCGGACTTGATCACGTCCTTGGAGCGGTCGGTGATCTGCATATAGCCGTAGCGGTCCATGGTGGCGACGTCGCCGGTGTCGAAATATCCGTTGTCGTCGAGGATGTCGCCGCCGTCGCCCTTGAAATAGGCCCGCGCGACGGCCGGCCCGCGCACCTTGAGGCGCCCGAAAGATTTTCCGTCCCAGGGTACCGGGCGTCCGGCGTCGTCTTCGATGGTCATCTCGACCAGGAATGGCGGGTGCCCCTGCTTCTGCTGGATGTCGAGCCGCGCCTCCCCGGTCAGGCCGGCATATTCCGGCTTGAGTGAGCAGACGCTGCCGAGCGGGCTCATTTCGGTCATGCCCCAGGCATGGACCACCGGCACCCCGTAGACGTCCTGGAATTTCTGGGTGATGGCGCGCGGACAGGCCGAGCCGCCGATCACGATGCGCTTGAGATGGGGCAGCTCGCCGCCGCTGGCCTCGAGGTGGGCGAGCAGCGCCAGCCACACCGTCGGCACCGCGGCGGTGCAGGTGACCTTGAACGCATCGAGCATCTCGTAGATCGACGCGCCGTCGAGCTTTGCCCCCGGCATGACCATGCTGGCGCCCGCCATCGGGGCCGAGAAGGCGAGCGACCACCCATTGGCGTGGAACAGCGGCACCACCGGCAGCACGGTGTCCAGCGAGGACAGGCCGACCGTGTCGCGCTGGTTCGCAGCCAGGGCGTGGAGGACGTTGGAGCGGTGGGAATATACCACGCCCTTGGGATTTCCGGTGGTGCCGGAGGTGTAGCACATGCCGGCGGCGGTGTTCTCGTCGAACGATTTCCAGGCGAAGTCGCCGTCCGCGCCGGCGAGCCATTCCTCATAGGCCACCGCATTGCGCAGGCTGGTCTGCGGCATGTGCGCGGCGTCGGTGAAGACGATGTAGCGCTCGATGGCGGGGAGCTTGTCGGCGAGCTTTTCCAGCAGCGGCACGAAGGTCAGGTCGGTGAAGACGATCCGGTCCTCGGCATGATCGAGGATCCAGGCGATCTGCGCGGGAAACAGCCGCGGATTGACGGTGTGATAGACGGCGCCGATCCCGAGGATGCCGTACCACGACTCCAGGTGCCGCCAGGTGTTCCAGCCCAGCGTCGCCACCCGGTCGCCCAGCTTGATGCCGTCGCGATCGAGCCGCTGCGCCACCTTGAGCGCCCGCGCCCGGATGGCGGCGTAATTGGTGGTGTGGATCGGCCCCTCGACGGAGCGCGTAATCACCGGCCGCTCGCCATGGTAACGCCCGGCATGATCGATCACGCGGTGGCACAGCAGCGGCCAGTCCTGCATCAACCCGAGCATTTCTTCCCCTTTTGCCGGCGTCGGACCGGTTCTGCGGTCCGGTTTACCGGGTCTCGCGCGCAAGGTAGCAAGGCCGCGTCCCCTGGCAACCCGCGAACCCCATTGCCGTCATCGCCCGGCTTGACCGGGCGATCCAGTAACCACGGGATCACAATTTCGAAACGGCATGGGTTCCACCGATGACGCAGGGGGTACTGGATGCCCCGCTTTCGCGGAGCATGACACCGAAACTGCATAAATCGTCAGAGTCAAAACACAGCGGCTGCAAAATGGCTACGCGGCAGCCGGAGGGAAGTCTCAAGCAAACCGGCCGAGCGCGAACCGTGAAATGTCGTGGGAAGTGGACCCAGCCAGCGCGAGATCGGCCAGGATTTCGCCGATCACCGGGGCGAACTTGAAGCCGTGCCCGGAGCACGGCGAGGCGACGATGATGGCGTCGTGGCCCGGCAGCCGGTCGATGATGAAATCGCCGTCGGGCGTCATGGTGTAGAGGCAGGTGACGGCGGCGAGGCGCCCGCCGTCGGCGGCGGGGAGATGGGCGGCGAGCACCGCGCGGATCATCGCCTCGTCGGCCGCCGTGACGTCGCGGCTGCAGCGGTCGGGATCGACGCTCTCGTCGGCATGGTGGTGCTTGGCGACCTTGACCCCGCTCTCGCCGTCATCGGGAAAGCCGTAGAAAACGCCGTCTTGGTTCTGCAGCAGGAACACCGGGAAGCGGCCGGGCGCAAACAGCGCCCGGTCGTGCGGCGCGAACCAGCCGAGCACCTGGCGGGTCACCCGGATCGGCGCCGGCAGGCCGGGCAGCACCGATTTCACCCAAGGCCCCGCGGCCACGATGGCGCAGCCGGCATCGATCGCGCCGTTTTGCGTCACCACGCGGACGCCGGCGCCGCGCGGTTCGATGGCGACGACGTTTTCGCCGAGGCGCAATTGCGCACCGGCATCGCGGGCGAGCGCCAGCTGGGCATGGATCGCCTGCTCCGCCCGCAGGAACCCGCCCTCGGGCTGGAACACCCCGACACAGCCGGCCGGCACCCGGAACGCCGGGAAGCGGCGCATCACGTCCGCCGCATCGAGCACCTCATGGGCAAGCCCGTGCAGGCGCGACGACCGCAGCGTCCCGGCGACGAGCTCGCTGTCGGGCGCGCCGATCTCGACGATGCCGGTGACGTGCATCAGCGGCAGGCCGGACTTCGCCGCGAGGTCATGCCACAACGGATAGGCGGCGCGCAGCAATGGGACGTAGGAGGGATGCTCGAAATAGCCGAGGCGGATGATGCGGGTGGCGCCGTGGGACGAGCCGCGGTCATGGCCCGGCGCATATCGTTCGATCCCGATGACGCGGCAGCCGCGACGGGCAAGGCTCGCCACGGCGGCGCTTCCCATGGCGCCGAGGCCGATGACCACCGCGTCGAACGTCATCATTGCTTCCGGCCAGGGCCTACGCGGCTCTCGGGCGGAGCGTGGGAATCCCGCTCACGTCCTCTTCGCGCTCCGCGTGCCAGGTATCGTAAGCCGCCTGCATACGCACCCAAACTCCCGCGCCATCTCCAAACAGTTTGCCGAGCCGAACCGCAACAGCCGGAGAGACCGGCTTACGCTCGCGTAAAATATCATGGAGATGCTGCCGGGAAATGCCGAGTAGACGCGCAATCTCGGCCTTGGTCTTGCCGGTTGCCGGAATCATGTCTTCCCTCAGCAAAGCACCGGGATGGCTCGGGCAGCGATCCGGATTGCGCTTGGCGACATGAGCCATGACTGTCTCTCCTCAGTGATAATCAGCCGGTTTCACCGCACGGGCCATCTTGAAAAGACCGCGATATTCGCCGATGCAAGGCATGTGAAACCCGGATCGGCGGTGATGGCAATCGGTATCGTGATCGGCGCATGCGCGGCGGCGCAGGCGACCCCTTTGCCGCGCCCGCGCCCGGCGCAGCTCAATGCCGTCGAGGCGCCCCTCGAGTCCGGGCCCAAGCCCGCCATGGCGCCCTCCGCCTGCCAGCTCCGTCTCACGCCCGACCGTGCCGGCTTCACGTCGCTCGGCGAGATCTCCGGACCGGGCGACTGCGGCGGCCCGGACATCGTCTCGCTGGAGCGCATCATCGCGAAGAACCGGGTGCCGATCGCGGTATCGCCGCCCGCCACGCTTCGCTGCGAGACGGCGGAGGCAATCGTGACCTGGGTCCGCGACGATCTCGTCGCCGCCGCTGCGAAGCTCGGCTCGGGGCTCGCCGCGATCGAGAATTACGATTCCTTCGAATGCCGTGGCCAAAATCGTGTGGTGGGCGCCAAGTTGAGCGAGCACGGGCGGGCGAATGCGCTCGACATTCGCTCGTTCCGGCTCAAAAATGGCGAGGTGGTGCATCCCACCGAGGCCGCCGTATCGAAGGATTTCCGCGTCGCGATGAAAACGTCCGCCTGCGCGCGCTTCACGACGGTGCTCGGGCCGGGCTCGGACGGGTATCATGAGGACCACATCCACGTGGATCTCGCGGAGCGCCACGGCGGCTATCGCACGTGCCACTGGGAGCTTTACGAGGCTTCGCCCGAGGCCGGTTACGCCCTTGCCGCGACCGCCGCCGTTCCCTTGCCGCGGCCGCGGCCTTTCGATGCCGCCGCGTCGACCCCGCGTCCACCCGAAAGCCGCCCCCGATGAACGTGTTGAGCAATCTCGCCGTCCGCGACGTCGAAACCCTGGTGCATCCCTACACCAATCTCGCGGCGTTTCGCGACACCGGGCCGCTGGTCATCGAGCGCGGCAAGGGCATCCATGTCTACGACACCGAGGGCAGGGAATACATCGAAGGCATGTCCGGCCTGTGGTGCACCTCGCTCGGCTACGGCAACGAGGAGCTGGTCGAGGCGGCGGCGTCGCAAATGCGCAAACTCTCCTTCGCCCATCTCTTCAACGGGCGCAGCCATGACCCGGCCATCGAGCTCGCCGAAAAGCTCAAGGAGATCGCGCCGGTGCCGGTCTCCAAGGTGTTCTTCTGCAATTCCGGCTCGGAAGCCAACGACACCCAGATGAAGCTCGTCTGGTACATGAACAATGGTCTCGGGCGGCCGAAGAAGAAGAAGATCGTCAGCCGGCAGCGCGCCTATCACGGCGTCACCATCGCGGCGGCATCGCTCACCGGCCTTGCCGCCAACCACACCGATTTTGACCTGCCGATCGCCGGCGTAGTGCACACCGGTTGCCCGCATCATTATCGCTACGCCGCGGACGGCGAGAGCGAGGAGGAATTCGCGACCCGTCTCGCCCGCGAACTCGAAGAGCTGATCCTGCGCGAGGATCCCGACACCGTCGCGGCCTTCATCGCCGAGCCGGTGATGGGCGCCGGCGGCGTGATCGTGCCGCCGGCCGGCTATTTCGAGAAGATCATGAAGGTGTGCGCGAAGTACGATCTCCTGATGATCGCCGACGAGGTGATCTGCGGCTTTGGCCGGCTCGGCCGCATGTTCGGCAGCGAGGTGGTCGGCTTCCGGCCCGACACGGTGTCGGTCGCCAAGGCCTTGTCGTCGGCCTATCTGCCGATCGCCGCCGTGCTGGTGCCGGAGCGCATGTACCAGGCACTGGCCGCCGAAAGCGGCAAGATCGGCACGTTCGGCCACGGTTTCACCTATTCGGGCCATCCGGTCGCGGCGGCGGTCGCGGTGAAGACGCTCGAAATCTATGCGCGCGACGGGATCGTCGCCAAGGTGGCGGCGATCGCGCCGCAGTTCCAGCAATGGCTGCGGCGCCTCGGCGAGCACCCGCTGGTCGGCGAAGCCCGCGGCCTCGGGCTGGTCGGCGGCGTCGAGATGGTTGCGGACAAGCGCACCAAGCGGGCGTTCGACCCCAAGCAGGGCGTCGGCGCGCGCTGCGTCGCTTTTGCCCAGGCGGAAGGCCTGATCGTACGCTCGCTGGCCGGCGACACCTTGTCGCTGTGCCCGCCGCTGGTCATATCGCCGCCACAGATCGACGAGTTGTTCGAGCGGCTGACGCGGGCGCTCGACCGCACCCTGGATTGGGCGAAGGGTCAGGGGCTGCTCGTGGCCTGATCTCGAGTCGAGGGGTTTCTCCGCTCCGTGAAATGCTCCGTTCATACCTGGGACCTAAAAGGGCGCCATGAGCCCTCTTGATCCCGCACACAGGCGTGACGGGAGCGCGGCCGCCGATCCGCCCAACGCTTTGGGCCGCAGGCCCATCAGCCGCCGCGGATTACTCCTGCGCGGCATCGGCGCGGCCGGACTTACCGGAATGAGCACCGCGGTCTATGCGGCGGCGATCGAACCGGAGCGGCTGGTCACGACCTCCTATCGCCTCGACCCGCCGGGGTGGAACGCTGGTCCCCTCTCGGTGGCGGCGATCGCCGATCTCCATGCCGGCGGGCCGAACATGGCGGTCGAGCACATCAGCCGCGTGGTCGACCAAACCAACGCGCTTCACCCCGACCTCATCGTGCTGCTCGGCGACTACATCGCCAACCACAGGTTCGTGACCGAGCACGTCCCTCCCGATGTCTGGGCAGCCCAATTCGCCCGCCTCACGGCGCCGCTCGGAGTGTGGGCGATCCTCGGCAACCATGACTGGTGGCATGACGTCGGTGCGGTGCGCGGCGCGCTCGAAAAGGTCGGCATACCCTGCCTCGAAAACCGGGCCGTCCTGGTCGGCGAGGGTGCGGCGCGATTCTGGATCGCGGGCCTGGGAGACCAGCTGGCGCACCGGCTCGGGCGCGGGACGTTTCGCGGCGAAGACGACCTGCCGGGCACGCTCGGCCAGGTGACGACGGACCACCCGGTCATCCTGCTGGCGCACGAGCCGGACATATTCGTCCGCGTGCCACCGCGCGTGTGCCTGACGCTCGCAGGCCACACCCATGGCGGCCAGATCAGGATTCCGCTGCTGTGGCCGAGCTTCGTCCCGTCCCGCTACGGCGCGCGATTCGCCTATGGGCACATCGTCGAGTCCGGCCGCCACATGATCGTCTCGGGAGGGCTGGGCACGAGCTTCGTGCCGGTGCGGCTCGGAATACCGCCGGAGATCGTGCATATGGAAATCGGCGGCACCGCCGCCGTCTGAGGCGCCGACTGCCCATCAACCCCGGATCAAGCGCGCTCGAGCCGGCCTATCGGAAGTTCGAGGTCGTGCCGCCGACGGCGGCGGGATTGAGCGCGACCTGCGGGCTGAAGGGCGAATCGCCCTGCCCCGGGGCAAGCACCACCACCGGGCTGCCGAGCTTGACCCGGCTATAGAGGTCGATGACATCCTCATTGGTCAGCCGGATGCAGCCGGAGGAAATCGCCTGTCCGATATATTCGGGCTGGTTGGTGCCATGGATGCGAAACAGCGTGTCCTTGCCATTGGCAAAGAGGTACATGGCGCGCGCACCCATCGGGTTCTGCGGACCACCCGTCACGAAGTTCGGCAGCGGACCGAGGCGCTGATGCTCGCCCGCGGTCGGGGTCCAGCTCGGCCATTCCGTCATGTTGCCGATCTTGGCGACGCCGGACCAGCCCTGCGCCTCCTCGCCGACGGTCACGCCGTAACGGATCGCCTTCTGGTTCGCCTGGACCAGATAGAGGAAGCGGGCATCGGTATCGATGACGATGGTCCCCGCCGCTTCTTTGCGGTGATAATCGACGATGTGACGCTGATACGGCTCGGGGATCGGATAGTTTGTATCATAGGGCGCGTTGGCCAGCAGCTCCTTGTCGCGGGGCTTCATCGCCGTCGTCGGCGCCTGCTCCAGCGTGGCCTGCATGCAGCCGCCGAGCAGCAGCGCGATCCCGACAAAAGCGAACTTCCAAGACCCCATCGTGCCCTCACCCCCCGCGTCCCGCGGCCCCTGATTCCGTCCAACAGGAAATAACGTAATTGCGGCGATTGTTCTACACGAGGCGGGCGTTCCCCCGTCTCAATCCCCGACTCTGTTGCAACATTGCCGCACCCACCCGAGGGCATGACGATATTACGCAACGGAGCAGCTTAAGGGAAGATGAAGAAGCACAACATGATCCGCAAATTTCGAATACCTGAGGCGCCGGCAACCCCGATTCCGCCATAATCCGATCAGCATGGCGCGGCCTTCGATTCGCCCGCAGCGGCTAAGCTTCGGCGTGGCGGCGAGAAGACGCGGACTCCTCCGCAGCCCGGGCAGGGTGCCGCCCCCCGGGTGCGGCCACCGGGCGCCCGGCAAGCCCGCACTAAATGCTTGCCGCCGTGATCGGTTGCGGGCATGAGTGCGAGCATATGAGTGCGCCCAGGAGGCGCGGCGTGAACCTCCCGGGGGATGCCGATGCTCTCAGTCCATGTGCCGCGCGGCACGACGCTCGATCGCATCAACATCGAAAATGGTGGCGGGATTCCGGACGGCGCCGTCTGGCTCGACCTCTACGGCCCCACCCACCAGGAAGACATGCTGGTCGAACGCACGCTGGGCATCGACGTGCCCACCCGGGAGGAAATGCAGGAGATCGAGGTCACCAGCCGGCTCTATGTGGAGAACGGCGCACGCTACATGACCGCGACCCTGATGTGCCAATCCGATACCGACGTGCCGCGGACGACGGCGGTGACCTTCATCCTGTCCGGTCATCGCCTGACGACGGTGCGCTACGACGAGCCGAAGCCGTTCACCATAGTCGGCGCGAAGCTCGCCCGCCAGTGCCCGGCCACTGTGTCCGGCGAAACGGTCATGATGGATCTCCTCGATGCGGTGATCGACCGCGCCGCCGACATTCTGGAAAAGATCGGCGTCGAGATCGATGCGGCCTCCCATGACATCCTGGAGCCCGAAGGCGGCGCCGACCGCACCCGCAGCTTCAAGGAGATTCTCAAGACGATCGGGCGCAAGGGCGACCAGACCTCCAAGGTGCGCGAAAGCCTGGTATCGATCGGCCGGCTCCTGCTCTATCTCGCCACCGAGGCCGACACCATGAAATGGGCCAAGGACCAGCGGGCGACGCTCAAGGGCATGCAGCGCGACGTGCAGTCGCTTTCCGACCACGCCACTTATCTCTCGGGCAAGATCAACTTCCTGCTCGACGCCATGCTCGGCGTCGTCAGCCTGGAACAGAACAACATCATCAAGATCTTCTCGGTCGCCGCGGTGGTGTTCATGCCCCCGACCCTGATCGCCTCGATCTACGGCATGAACTTCAAGCACATGCCCGAGCTGGATTTCGAATACGCCTACCCGTTGGCGCTCGTCCTGATGCTGTTCGCGGCCATCGTGCCGTATTTCTTCTTCAAGTGGATGAAGTGGCTTTAGAAGACTATCGTAAGAGCGGCCGTATTGCTTCAACGCAGCGGACCGGCATCATGAGCACAACAGGGAGGAATGGCACTATGCAAACGTCCTTACGAGCCGTCGTGGCAGCTTTGGCCGTCGCCGCGCTGACGCCGCAGCACCTGACCGCCCAGACGCCGACCCCACCGATCGTCAAACCAGACGAGCTTCGCAAGGTCTCCGATCACGTCCAGATCATTCCGGACGACAGCGTGCAGCTGGTGCCGAACGTCGGTTTCGTGGTCGGCGACAAAGCCGTGCTGGTGATCGACACCGGCCTGGGGCCGCGCAACGGAGCGGCGGTATCGGAGGTGGCCCAGAGACTTGCCGGCGGTACGCGCGCCGTCTATCTGGTTCCCACCCACTTCCATCCCGAGCACGATCTCGGCGCGCAAGCCTTCCCGGCCACGACGAAGCTGATCCGCTCGGACGACCAGCAGAAGGACATCGCCGAGTTCGGCCTGCAACTCGCCAAGGTGTTCGCTTCCCGCGGCCCCATCTTTGCGGAGTTGCTCAAGGGCGCGGACTACCGGAAACCGGACATCACCTTCGCGCAGAGCTACGATCTCGACCTCGGCGGGGTGCAGGCGCACCTGATCGCTCTCGGCGCCAACCACACCCGCGGCGACACCGCGATCTGGGTCGAGCCCGACCGCGTTCTTTTCGCCGGCGACGTGGCGATGAAGGGTCAACCGGCCTTCGCAAGTCCCTACTCCACCATCCATCAGTGGCTCGCAAGCCTCGATCGGCTGGAGGCGCTCAAGCCTGTCCTGATCGTGCCGAGCCATGGTCCGACCGGCGACGCGAGCTTCATCTCCGGGTATCGAGCCTATCTCACCGACATCCGCACGCGGACGGCCGCTGAGAAGCATGCCGGGCACACCGCCGACCAGGCGGTGGAGGCCGTCTCCGCCGCGCTTCCAAACTACCCGGACCGTGGCCGCCTCGCCGGCGCGATCCGGGCGGCTTACGCCGAAGTGGCCCCCTGAGCTTTTGCGCTAGATTGACTCACAATTCGCTTTCATCGCCCGGCTCGACCGGGCGATCCAGTAGACGACGACCGCGAGTACTGGATTGCCCGGACAAACCCGGTGACGTCGTGGAGTGTGTTGCGGACGCTCGTGCTGACGCGCGATCCCACCTCACCCGTTCAATTGGGTGATGAACTTGGTGTTGAGATAGGCCTCCAGAGCGTCGGCGCCGCCCTCGCTGCCGTAGCCGGAATCCTTGATGCCGCCGAACCGCACTTCGGGCAGCGCCAGGCCGTGATGGTTGATGGACACCATGCCGCTTTCGATGGCATGGCCGATCGCCGCCGCTGTCTTGGTGGAGCGCGTATAGGCGTAGGCGGCGAGCCCGTACGGCAGGCGGTTGGCCTCGCCCACCACTTCCTCGAAGCTGTCGAAGGAATTGACGATCGCCACCGGCCCGAACGGCTCCTCGTTCATGATGCGGGCTTCGCGCGGCACGTTGGTCATCACGGTCGGCTCGAAGAAATAGCCCTTGTTGCCGATCCGCCGCCCGCCGGTTTCGACTTTGGCGCCCTTGGCGACCGCATCGGCGACGAACGCCTCGACGGCATCGAGCCGGCGGCTGTGGGCGAGCGGCCCCATACGGGTGTCCTCCTTCAATCCGTCGCCGACTTTCAGGGACTTTGCCGCGGTGACGAACTTGTCGACGAATTGCTGATACACCGGCTCCTGCACGAGGAAGCGGGTCGGCGACACGCAGACTTGGCCGGCATTGCGGAACTTGTTGGCGCTGAGGATCTTCGCGGCGACGTCGACATCGGCATCGTCGAACACGATCGCCGGGGCATGGCCGCCGAGCTCCATGGTGACGCGCTTCATGTGCGCACCGGCGAGCGCCGCCAGCTGCTTGCCGACCGCGGTCGATCCGGTGAAGGAAATTTTGCGGATGACCGGGTGCGGGATGAGGTAGGCCGAAATCTCCGCCGGCACGCCGAACACGAGGTTGATCACGCCGGGCGGGAGGCCGGCCTGGACATAGGCGTCGACCAGAGCGGCGCAGGAGGCCGGCGTCTCCTCGGGGCCCTTGAGGATGATCGAGCAGCCGGCGGCGATCGCGGCGGAGACCTTGCGCACCGCCTGGTTGATCGGGAAATTCCATGGCGTGAAGGCCGCGACCGGGCCGACCGGCTCCTTGACCTCGAACTGCCAGACGCCATCGACGCGCGGCGGAATGGTGCGGCCGTAGCTGCGGCGGGCCTCCTCGGCGAACCAGTCGATCACGTCGGCGCCGGCCAGCGTCTCGCCCTTGGATTCGGCGATCGGCTTGCCTTGCTCCATCGTCATCAGCGTGGCGATGTCGCCGGCGCGGCTGCGCAGGATGTCGGCGGCCTTGCGCATCAGCCGGTAGCGGTCATGGGGCGAAACCTTGCGCCAGGCGGCGAAGCCCTTCTGGGCGGCGGCGAGGGCGGCGTCGAGATCGGCCTTTTCGGCATGGGCGACGGTGCCGATCGGCTCGGCGGTGGCGGGGTTGAGTACGACGAGCGTCTTGCCGCTCGCCGCCGGCTTCCATGCGCCGTCGATGAAGAGGTTTACGTTCGGATACATGAGGCACCTCTCGAAATGGGTGTGAAGCGTATTAGAGGACCGCCGCATTGCCAGCAACGCCTATTCCGGTGCAGCCACCATGCTACGCCCGCAGCAGGCGGCGCGGGTCGGCGACGAGCTTGTTGGCGGCCACCCATTGGGCAATCTCCGCATAGGTCGCGAGCCAGACCTCGGGGTGCTTCAAGACGTGCTTGAACACCTTGTCCATCACCGCCGAGATCATGGGACGGCCGCCGAAATGGCAATGCATGGCGAGCACCATGAAAGCCGGCGCCTCGCGGTGATAGAGATAGTCGAACGTCTGGGTATGGACGTCCCACAGGTCCATCGAGCTCGACCGCAGCACGCGGTTGTCGGTGAAGTCGCTGCCGGGGATGTGCACGATCGTTCCGCTCGGGGTATCGACGACACGCGGCAGGTCGCTGTCGCGGGCATCGCCGTGCCACAGCAGCTTCTCTTCGGCGAGGAAGCGGCGGGTGTGCTCGGAGAACGCCATCGAGGGGCTGATCCAGCCGACCGGCCGCTGGCCGGTGATCTTCTCCAGGATATCGAGCGAGCGCTTGATGGTGGCCCGCTCTTCCTCCGGTGTCATGTAAGACAGCAGCTGATCCTGGTAATAGGCATGGCCGGCGACATCGTGACCGGACTTGACGATCTGGGCGACCGCCTCCGGATACAGCTCGGCGCACTTGCCGTTGACCCCGAAGGTGGCGCGAATGCCGTTTTCCCGAAACAGGTTGATGAGCCGGTAGACGCCGACCTTGCCGCCATAGCTGCCCCAGGCGATGCCGGCATGATCGACGACGCCCTGCTTCACCGGGCTCGCCTGCACCGAATAGGGTGGCGCCTTGCCCTCGCTCCAGGTCTCCAGCATGGCGGTGACGCTCACCGCGATGCGCTTGCCGTTCGGCCACTTGTACTCGCTGGTCATGAGGCGCTCCCTGACGGTGCCGATATCCGAACCTCTTATGGCTCGGTCCCGCACCTGCCGCCCCGGGTTATTCAATGGACCCCGGCGCGGTCAAGCGCGAAGCCGCTGATGGTCCATCGATGGACGTCCGCGGCGAGCCACACGCCCCTGTGCCAAGAACGCGTCATCATGGGGCGCACATCTTCGCGCGAAGCCGGAATCCAGGCTGCTGACTTGATCCGGTTCGGCACACATTTCATCGCATTGGGCGGAATGTCGGAGCGCGAGGCCGGAGAAGTCGTTTACCACTGGCGTGATAGGCTCGGCGCCTGCCGACGGGGCCCAGGGCTTCCAGGCGCATCACCGCCATGATCGGCGAAGGATTTGCCAGCAATCGATCGTGACGTGGCGGAAGCGGAGCGCTTTCCGCATCCATCCGACCTGGAAGCGGTTCCAGGAATCGAAAGCGCATTCATCGTTCAAGGAGACCCACGCAATGAGGAAATCAATTCCGGCGCTGATGTTCGCCAGTCCCGAGCAAAGCCGGCTGACCACGCTTCGCAATTGGGTGCTCGAACATGCGGTGACCGAGATATCGATGAACGAGCGGCAGTTCTGGAACCTCGCCGGCCTTCAGCCGGTCGCCGAAAAGCCGTGGGCGACGTTCATGGGCCGGCCGATTTTCGTTCCCGACATGCCGGTGGACGCGCAAAAATGTCTCGGCATTTTCGACAAGCAGGGCTCAGCGCCGCCTCAGCCGGCCGTCGCCGCCTTGCAGCCGAGCGCGGCCTGAAAGTACCGGGCCCGCATCGGGCGAATGTCCCGCGTGGCGAGGGTGACGCCGCCCTGAGTTGCACAGACCCGCGCGAGCCTCGTCGTGATCAAAAAATCTTGATGTGGTGCGGCCGAGACCCGCGGCGCGCTCTGTT
>Ga0302326_10014688_pt1 | contig 16541 bp, 4 predicted proteins | sample Palsa_T0_3_FD_202264 | JGI IMG/M metagenome (GOLD analysis project Ga0302326, IMG submission 202264) | Peat permafrost microbial communities from Stordalen Mire near Abisko, Sweden - Palsa_T0_3 | ecosystem: Environmental > Terrestrial > Soil > Palsa > Peat permafrost | place: Sweden: Abisko...
AGCATTGGGTCCCCCGAACCGTTGGAATTTTCGTTGCGTTGTTGTGCGCCCTCGGCGCGCAGGCATATTCTCAGTGCAACTCGCCGGCAAATGCCATCGTTGCTGAGAACTGCCAGCCCGGCAATCCCTCTACCGAATGGGATGTCAGCACAGGCGACGCCGGCGATCCAACCATCCAGGGTTTCGCCACCGATATCAGCGTCAACCAGGGCGGCACGATCTACTTCAAAATAAGCACGCCAGCCAAGTCCTACAGCATCACTATCTATCGGATGGGCTACTACCAGGGACTCGGGGCGCGCAAGATCGCGACGGTGTCGCCCTCAGTCTCCCTGCCACAGACCCAGCCCGCATGCGTCTCCAATACCACAGTTGGCCTCGCGGACTGCGGTAACTGGGCCGTTTCCGCCTCATGGCAAGTGCCGTCGAACGCCGTCTCCGGCATCTACTTCGCTCACCTGATTCGAGGCGACACCGGCGGAGACAGCCACATCGTCTTCATCGTACGAAATGACTCCAGTACTTCAGCCATCTTGTACAAGACCTCCGACGAATCCTGGCAAGCCTACAACGAATACGGGAATGGCAGCCTCTACGGTCCGGACGCGACCTACTTCGACCTCCTGAATCGCTCCTATAAGGTCAGTTACAACCGTCCCGTCTTGACGCGTGGAAATCAGCTGGAGTCGAACACCTGGGTCTTCGGCGCTGAGTTCCCCATGATCGAATTTCTGGAACAGAACGGCTTCGATATGAGCTATTCCACTGGCATCGACGCCGCCCGAAACGGTTCCTTGTTCCTGAACCACAAGATCATCATGGATTCTGGCCACGATGAGTACATCTCCGGCCCCGAACGCGCAACCCTTCAGGCGGCCCGAGACGCAGGCGTCAACCTGGCCTTCTTCAGCGGCAACGAGATGTTCTGGAAGACGCGGCTGGAAAACAGCATCGACGGAACCAACACTCCCAATCGGACATTGGTCTGTTATAAAGAAACCCTCGCGTTCGCGAAACTCGATCCCCAGGATCCGCCCACCTGGACAGGCACATGGCGTGACCCAACCTTCAGTCCGCCAGCCGACGGAGGCCAGCCCGAAAACGCTTTGACCGGAACGCTGTTCAAAATCAATTCAGGACCTGACGATCCCGGCAGTCTCACCATCCAGATTCCGCAACCGGATGGACAGATGCGCCTATGGCGCAACACCGAGATTGCCCAGCTCGCCCCGGGTGCAACTTACACCATGGTCGAGGGGTCTCTCGGTTTCGAGTGGGACGTCGATGCGGATAACGGTTCCAGGCCGCCCGGAGCTTTCGAGCTATCCACTTCCAACTATGTAATGACCCAGTCCCTGTTGCTCGATTACGGCGGCACCTACGGCGCCGGCCCGGCGACTCACCACATCATGATGTACCGGGCACCAAGCGGAGCCTTGGTCTTTGGGTCGGGTACGGTCAATTATGCGTGGGGACTCAATGTCAATCACGACAATCCATTTGAATTCGACAATCCCAATCCCGATCCCAATATGCAGCAGGCAGTTATCAACCTGTTTGCGGATATGGGCGTGCAGCCGACAACCCTCGCCTCCGGCCTGACCCCGGCAACCGCCTCGACCGACAAGACTCCCCCCGTATCTATAATCACTTCTCCCATCGCGGGCTCCAACATTAATACCGGCAACACCATCGCCATCAGTGGAACCGCCACCGATGTCGGCGGTATGGTGGCCGGCGTTGAAGTCTCAGGAGATGGCGGAAACACATGGCATCCCGCAACTGGCCGAGGGAACTGGAGCTATGCCTGGACGCCGACCGCCGTCGGTAACATCACTCTCTTGAGCCGCGCCGTGGATGACAGCGGCAATCTTGAAACACCCAGCGATCCGGTGATTCTTTCCGTCGGCCCTCAGACCTGTCCCTGCACCATCTTTTCCCCTTCAAGCGCGCCTTCCAACGTAGACAGCGGTGATCCCAGCGCAATCGAGGTTGGCGTCAAGTTTCGCGTGGATGCGGACGGCTCCGTTCTCGGTGTTCGCTTCTATAAGGCGACAACCAACACCGGTACTCACGCCGGCCACGTTTGGAGCAGTACCGGCACCCTGCTCGGCACCGCTACGTTTGCCGGCGAAAGCACGACCGGCTGGCAGCAGGTGAACTTCAGCTCCCCTATCGCCGTAACCGCGAACACAACTTATGTCGCATCCTATTCCGCCCCGCTAGGTCACTACTCCGCTGACTCATTTACCTTCCAGCAAGCTGGGGTCGACAATCCGCCCCTCCATGCCCTCGCAACCGGGGTCGACGGCCAGGATGGCGTTTATATCTATGGCCCGGCGGGTGCCTTCCCGACATCTAGTTACAACGCAAGTAACTACTGGGTCGATGTACTCTACACGTCTTCGAATACCTACAGCATTAGTGGCTCGATCAGCGGCTACGGGGGCGCGGGCGCAACCGTCAGCCTGAGCGGCCCCATAAACCTGTCAACCACTGCCGACCCATCCGGTAATTACAGCTTCGATGGCATCGTCAATGGGAGCTACAGCGTCTCGGTAAGCAATCCGGGGGTCACATTCACCCCCTCCAGTCAGAATGTCGCCATCGATTTCGCTGTAGCCACCGGAGTCAATTTTTCCGCGGTTGTCACTAATCCGCTCAGCATCTCGGGCAACCTCGCCGGGGGGGCTGGTGGGACGGTGAACCTCACCGGTGCGGCAACCGCGACGACCACCGCCGATCCGTCGGGAAATTATTCCTTCAACGGCCTTCTGCCCGGTTCCTATACAGTCGCCGCGGTTGAATCCGGATTCGTCTTCAATCCTGGCGCGCAGGCGGTCACGCTTTCCACCAGCAACGTCAGCGGGGTAACTTTTACGGCCGAAGTCTGCACCTGCATCTCAATCTTCCCGCCCACCGCGACCCCGGCATTGATCGACAGCTACGATAACGCAAGCGTAGAGGTGGGGGTCAAATTCACCGCCGACAGCCCCGCCTACCTGACCGCTCTTCGCTTCTATAAAGCGGTCACCAACACCGGAACACATATTGGACATCTCTGGGATAACTCCGGCAACCTGCTGGCAACCGTTACGTTCGTTGGCGAAACCGCGTCTGGTTGGCAGCAGGCCAGCCTCTCTACTCCTATTTGGATACAGGCAAACACCCCCTACATCGCCTCTTACTTGGCCCCGGTAGGGCATTACTCCGCCGACAACGATTACTTTGCAAACTCCGGCGTCGATAGGCCGCCCCTTCATGCGCTCGCCGCTGGAGTCGACGGTCCGAACGGGGTATACCTCTACACCACGACCGGCGCGTACCCTACAAACAGCTACGAGTCGACGAACTACTGGGTTGACGTACTCTACGCCGCACAGCCGAACACCATCAGCGGCACCATCACCGGAACCGGCGGCGCGGGTGCAACAGTGACCCTTAGCGGAACAAGCCAGGCGACCACGACGGCAGACCCATATGGCAACTACAGCTTTACCGGTATCTACGGAGGAACCTATTCGATCGTCCCCAGCAATCCCGGCTTCGTGTTTAGCCCCGGCAATCAGAATGTCACAGTGTCGCAAGCCAATGTGAGCGGCGTCGATTTCACCGTTCCCCAGATTTGCCCCTGCGATACGATTTGGACCTCATCCGCCGCGCCCGTCCTCGCCGGTGCTGATGATCCTAATGCCGTCGAGCTTGGAGTCAAGGTCCACGCCGATTCGGACGGCTATGTCCTCGGGGTCCGTTTCTACAAAACCGCGACCAATGTTGGCGTTCATACTGGGAATCTTTGGACTGATTCAAACTCAGACACTTCCGGATCGACAGGAGGCGAGGGGTCCTCGGGAACTCCGCCAGGATCGCTACTTGCCACCGCAAACTTCGCCAACGAAACTGCGTCCGGTTGGCAACAGGTACTATTCGCTAACCCAATCCCAGTCGTTGCCAACACCACTTACATCGCTTCCTACTTTGCCCCAATCGGCCATTACTCCGTCGATTACGGAGCGTTTACAACGGCTGGAGTGGACAATCCCCCGCTCCACGCTCTCGAGCAAGGCGTCGATGGAGAAAACGGCGTCTTCACTTATTCCCCCGCCAGCACGCTGCCGCTCAGCAGCTATGACGCTTCTAACTACTGGGTCGACGTCGTTTACGCGCCAACCACGACTTACACCATCGCAGGCACCGTTACCGGTACCGGCAACGTAGGAGCCACGATTACGTTGAGCGGCCCCTCAACCGCAACCGCAACGACAGACGCCAACGGCAACTACAGCTTCAACGGTCTTGCGAACAGCGTGTATACAGTCACCCCCAGCGAAACTGGAATCATCTTCACCCCTGCGAGCCAGACCGTCACCATCAATGGCGGCCATCAACTGGGCATCGCGTTCTCATCCGGAGCTCCAACCTACGCCGTCTCTGGCCAGGTTACCGGAGCGCCCGGCATTCAGGTAACCCTCGCCGGCGCGACAACCGCCACCACCGTCGCGGATTCCAATGGAAATTTCACTTTCCCCACAGTCCTCAGCGGCACCTATACCGTCACTCCGGCAGGACCCGGATATGCAGTCTCTCCACTTAGCCAAAGTATTGCCGTAAGCGGCGCAGCTGTTCCCAATGTGAATTTCACCTCCACGATCCTGACTTACTCCATCAGTGGCGCAATTACGGGAGGAGCAGGGGCGACCGTCAACCTCATAGGGCCATCCTCCACCAGCACCACGGCCGACCCCTTCGGTAACTATAGTTTCACGAATCTGGTAGTTGGCACTTACAGCATTGTGCCGTCGATGGCGGGCGTAGTCTTTAACCCAGGAAACCTCACTGCCGTCCTCAATGGCTCCAACGTGACGGGAGCCAACTTCACCGTCCCGCAGAACTGTCCGTGCGACACCATCTGGCAACCTTCGGCAGTGCCGGCAACTGTGGACTCCGGTGATCCTTCTGCTGTTGAACTCGGCGTCAAATTCCGCGCCGACGCCGACGCCTATATCACCGGTCTGCGCTTCTATAAGGCGACAACGAACATCGGCACCCATTTAGGCCACATCTGGTCCGATTCCGGGACACTTCTCGGCACGGCCACATTTACCAATGAAAGCGCCAGTGGCTGGCAACAGGTGCTCTTCGCCAATCCGATTCCAGTCAGTGCGAACACCACTTACATAGCATCGTATTTCGCTCCCAGCGGGCACTATTCCGACGACACCTACTACTTCATGAACACAGGAGTCGATTCACCGCCTCTCCACGCCCTCGCGGACGGTGTCGATGGGCCCGACGGAGTATTCGTCTATGCGGCAACGGGCGGCTTCCCCAACCAATCTTTCGACCAAACAAATTATTGGGTAGATGTTATCTACACACCTACTTCGACTTATAGCGTCGGCGGCACAATATCTGGGCCAGGCGGCCCGGGAGCATCAGTTGCATTGAGCGGCCAAAGCACCGCAACCGCCACTGCGGATCCATCCGGAAACTTCACTTTCTACGGTCTCGCGAACGGCGCCTATGTCGTAACTCCAACCGAGACCGGCTACAGCTACACCCCTGCGAGCCTAAATGCGACCATCAACAGCACCCATGCGTTGGGGCTCAGCTTCTCCTCTGCCGGGGCCAGCTTCACCCTTAGCGGCACTATCTCCGGAGCAGGCGGCCCGGGTGCCACAGTCACCTTGAGCGGCACCAGCACCTCCACGGTAAGCGCAGATCCGTCGGGGAATTATTCCTTCGCCACCCTCCCCAACGGAACATACACAGTCACCGTCTCTAACACCGGCTACGTCTTCACCCCCCAAAGTCAGGCAGTCACTGTCAACGGAGCCAATGCTACAGCGGTATTTTCCTCCGCTGCTCAGACTTACTCTCTCTCCGGAACGATCTCCGGTCCCGGTGGCCCCGGGGCTGCCGTGAGTGTAAGCGGGGCAAGCACTGTGACCGCAACCGCCGATCCATTCGGATATTTCTCTTTCCCATCCCTGATGAACGGCGCTTACACGGTAACCGCCTCCAATGTCGGCTATGTCTTCACTCCGCCAAGCCAATCGGCCACGATCAGCGGAGCAAACGCAACCCTCACCTTCTCCTCGACGCCCCAAACCTATACACTCACAGGAACCATTAGCGGGCCTGGAGGCAATGGCGCCACCGTTATGCTTGCCGGCGCGGCCAACGCAACCACCTATGCCTCTGCTACAGGGGCCTTCTCGTTCACTGGCGTTGCCAATGGCGCGTACACGGTGACTATTGCCAATGCTGGCTATGTGTTCACTCCTCCAAGTCAGGGACTAACCATCAGCGGCGCAAACGCCACCGCTAACTTCTCCTCCGCGCTCGCCGCAATCTACACCATTAGCGGAACCATTAGCGGCGCAGGCGGTTCGGGAGCAACGGTCAGCCTGAGCGGCACGTCCAGTACAACCGTCACAGCCGGCAGTTCAGGCGCTTACTCGTTTACTGCATTGACTAATGGCACATATGCCGTAACCGTAACCAAAGCTGGATACGTCTTCACCCCAGCGACCCAGGCGCTTACCCTCAGTGGAGCAGGGGCCACCGCAAACTTCAGCTCGACGCCGGTCTATACGATCAGCGGTACCATTAGCGGAGCCGGCGGACCGGGCGCCACTGTCACCCTCGTCGGTGCTACAACCGTGACCACAACCGCCAGCGCCACCGGAGTCTATTCCTTCATCGGAGTAACATCGGGTGCATACATCATTACCCCAACGAACGGCATCTACGCCTTCACTCCAGCCAATAGAGCAGTCACCGTCAAGACCGCGAACTTGACCGAAACCTTCGCCACCGTTACCTATACGATTTCCGGAACGCTTACAGGTCCCGGATCAAGCGGAGCAACAGTAAAGCTAGCCGGAACTTCCACCGGTTCAACCACCTCCAACGCCTCCGGTAATTACTCCTTCACCGCCCGTAACAACGGTGCCTACACAGTCACCGCAACCCAAACCGGATATGTCTACAATCCAGCAAGCCAGGCGGTCACCGTCAGCGGAGCCAACGCCACCGTTCCCGCCTTCAGCTCAACCATCGCAACCTTCACCATCAGCGGCACCATCACCGGCGCCGGGGGACCCGGCGCAACCGTATTCCTTAGCGGCCCGACGAACGCCATCGCCGTCGCGAGTTCAACTGGAACCTATTCCTTTGCGGGGGTAAAGGTCGGCGCCTACACCATCGCGCCAACCAGCACCGCCTATGCATTCACACCGGCGAATAGAGCAGTCACAGTAAGTACTGCAGATCTAACCGAGAACTTCGCCACCGTCACCTATACGATCTCCGGCACCATCGCCGGGCCGGGAGCCAGCGGAGCGACCGTGAAGCTAGCCGGTGCGTCAACCGACTCGACAACTTCCGATGCCTCCGGCAATTACTCGTTTACCGCACGCAACAACGGCTCGTATACCGTCACCGCAACTCAAACCGGATATATCTACAGCCCGTCAAGCCGGCCGGTCCTGGTCAATCAAGCCAACGCCACCGTTCCCGCCTTCAGCTCCACCATCGCAACCTTCACCATCAGCGGTACGGTCACCGGGGCCGGTGGGCCTGGTGTGACAATAACCCTCAGCGGCCCGACAAATTCCACTACGACGGCTAACTCCACGGGAGCTTATTCATTTATTGGAGTTACAGTAGGCGCATATACCATCACACCCGCCAACGGCGCCTACGTATTCACTCCAGCGAATCGAGCAGTCACAGTAAGTAAGGCCAATCTAACCGAAAATTTCGCTACCGTCACTTATACGATTGCCGGCGCCATCACCGGACCGGGCGCCGCCGGAGCGACTGTGAAGTTGGCCGGAACGTCTACCGGATCGACAACTTCCGACGCCTCCGGCAACTACTCCTTTACCGACCGTAACAACGGGTCTTACACTGTCACGGCCACTCAAACCGGCTATGTCTACAACCCGTCCAGTCAAGCCTTCACTGTCAGCGGAGCCGACGCTACGGTCCCCGCCTTCAGCTCCACGGTGACGACCTATACGATCAGTGGCACAATCACCGGAGCCGGTGGCCCTCGCGCGACTCTCACGCTCAGCGGCGCAGCAAACTCCGTAATAACCGCCAGTTCAACCGGAACCTTTACCTTCTCTGGCCTGGCAAACGGTTCCTATACGGTAACTCCGACCAACTCCGGCCACACATTCACACCGATCAACAAAGCCGTCACCATCAGCAAAGCGAACGTGACAGGAGTGAGCTTTACATCCAGATAAGTAGCAGGTCGACTTAGCGCAGAATCAAGCCGCATCAGCCAGCGATATAGTAGTAACGTGGCTACTGCTGATGCTGTATTTCGTAACAGGCTCGCTGTTTCTCCACGCGATCAGGATCGCGCGGCAACGCCGATGCCAGGGCGAGGGCAGTTCCGGCGTAGAGCAATGTGTCAAAGAGGGAATTGATCGCCTCCATGATCTCGGACGTCGTTCCGCCGCGGGCGAGGACCCAAATCGGCACATACAGGAATAGAGTGAGGCCGGTCATAAGTGCGCCGATCGAGGTTGCGGCTATCCGAGATGTTTTGTTCAAGGCCAAGCCGATTCCAGCCGCCAGTAGGATTGCTCCGGTGAGGTATCCCCATACGCTGGGGAATGGGACCCATGACGGCGTCGTCTTTTCCAAAGGGAAGCCGGGCGCAGACTCTGGGTGAAGAAAAAACTGTACGGCAAAAAAGATCGCGCCGGACCCGATGACGACGCGCCCAAATAAAATCATCCATTTCGATAGTCGCGACGACGAGGTGCGGCTATACAGTCCGGCGAGGGCCCACGCGCCTCCGGCAAAAGAGAGATCTCTCAGGGCGTAGGCCCATCCGAACCGATTGTGGGGATGCGCGATCACATACGGTATATGCAGCATGCAGACAAATAGAAAGAACATCAATCCGAGCAGGGTGGACGACAAGCGTATGAACTTCCTCGCCGTAAGACTGGCAGCTGCGGCGAACAACGCGCATCCGACAAAATACGCCCAGAACAAATGCGCCGGCATCCAGGACGGGACCATATCCGAGACTCGCATCGGGCCGCCGAAATGTTCCGGCGCGAATACAGCGAGCGAAACCGCGATGAAGATACAGCACAGGGTGATGAGCCTATCCCAGCCGCGAGCTGCGCCAATCTCTTTCCGAAGTATGAAAACTCCGGCGACGAGATAGATAAGCCCGGCAAAACACATCCAGAAATTTATCGATGAAAGCATCGGGACCCAAGTTTCCTTCACCGTACCGGGCATCGTCCAGCCATCCGCGTTCCTCCACAGAAGAGCTCGCGGCGTTCGCCTTCAGAAAATGACTTTGCCGCCAAGCTGAACACTTCGGTTGCCGGGTCCCTGCCCAAAGGCGCCTCCGGCTGCCGGGCTGGCGCCGCCACCGCCGGCGTAGTAATGATTCAGGAAGCCGCTCGGGATGCCGGCAATGGCCGGAAACAGTGAGTCTTCAATATTCGCATCGGGTGTTCCGTAATAGCCGCGGTTCAGCGCGTTGAAAGCGCTGACCTGCAGCGCCATGCTCACTCGTTCCGTCAGCTTCACGTTCTTGACGACGCTAACATCGACGTTATTAAAGCTGTCTCCGCGCAGAATGTTGCGGCCAGCGCCCGGGAATGGATTGCCGCGGGCGATGGCCTCATACTGGTTGCCCCAGAGCCAGTGCACGCTCGAAGGGGAGATGGCCTGGCCCGTGGCGTAGTTGATGTAGCCGCCAGCGCCGGTATTGATACCAACGCTTCCGACCGGCGCCCGCGGATTGGACAAGATCGGCCGGCATGAATCGACGCCGATGAATACCTGCGAAAAGCCAAAGTCACAAAAGCTGCTCACTGCCAGAGGATCGGCCTGGTTGACAAACGGCGACTGCGCCGTGATCGCCTGATAGGGGTTGAAGGGCTGACCGGAGTTGTAGGTATAAAACGCATTGAACGAGTAGCCGCCGAGCAGCCGGCCAAGCAAGCCCTTCTGGCCCTTGAACCAAGGCTCGGAATAAGCCATCTGCAATCCGATCACGTTGGGATAGGAGTTGCCGCTAACGCCACGTTCGGTCAAATTGGTGTCGAGCGGGTTCTGCGCGTAGGCGATCGTCGTTCCACCTCCGCCCGTGCTGAAGATCTCGCTGACGTTGTCGATTGTCCGGCTATAGGTGTAAGAAACAGTCCCGGTCCAGTTATGAAGGCTTCGAAGTGTAAACGACGTCTGCAACGCGTTGTAGATGGAGAAGGCCGTGTTCCCAGTGGTATTGACCTGGTTATAGTCGCAATTCAGCCTGCCATAGCCGAACGCGGTTGCATCGGTACACGCAGTCAGACCCGCGCCGTAACCGGGAAAGTATGCCTGAACGGCAGCAATGTCGGGGTTCGTATTCAGAGACTGAAACTGATGGAACGTGTGGTTGCCCACATAGCGAACTTCGACGACCCCGGCTCTGGCTACCTGATACTGAACGCCGAGGGTATAACTCTCTGCCATCGGATTGCGGAAGTTGGTATACACGTTCTGGTAGGGATTTTGTCGAGGATCGGTGCCAGTGGGAATGAACTTCGCGTTTGCCGCCTGTACCGTCGAAAAGGTCAGGCCACCGCTCGGCACACACTGCACCGTGACTCCATCGCAGGCGAACGAACCCGCGTTTGTCACAGGAGTGCCGCTCGCGATGTTGATAAAAATGTTGTAGAAAGCGGGATCGACATTGATCGCGAATCCTCCATGAACAACAAGGTTGTTAACCGAGCCGGGACTCCAGGCAAAGCCGATTCTGGGTTCGATGTTTTTGTAGAAGGGATTGATTTTGGGAAATGTAGTCGCGGAAAGGGGCAGGCTGGTATTCCAGAACGGATCGGGGCCGGTCTGCTGTTTCACACTTTCATTGTGGAGAAGGTTGATGCTTTGGGAGAAGTATTCGTACCGTATTCCGAGGTTGACCGTGAGCGTCGGCGTAATTTTCCAGTCGTCCTGAAAATAGAGGGCGTAGTCGGGTTCGGTGAAGTGAGTTGTGGTGTTGCCGGCGGTGAGGGCCGTCTGCGAAACACCCTGCAATATCCCCGTCAATCCATTATTGAGGGGACTGCTGCCGGCAGGCACATTGCGGAAAGCTATGTTGGCCGCCCCCGGCCCAAAGTTGAAGGAGCCGATGGCATTGGGGAGATAGACGTTGGGCGAGTTTTGATAATCGAACTCTCCGCCGAACAAAAGTGTGTGGCGGCCCTTGTTCCAACTTGCATTGTCCTGCACCTGGGTCACCTTGACAACGCGCCCTTGCGGGAAATTGGAGGCGTAGCCAAATGTCGCCAGGCCCGCTCCCAGGACTACCTGAGAGGGGCAAGAGGCGAAGCTCGCGATGGTGCAAGAGGGCACACCGCCGCCATCGAACTCAATCTTAGCCTGCTGGAAGGAGTAGCGCAGCTGGTTGCCAAGGTTGGTGGTAAACGTGTGGGTCCAGTCGCCTCCGACCGAGTGGGTTGTTCCGACCACGTTAACAAAGCCGCCGGAGGCGAAGTTGCCCGCGCCCGGCACGGTCGGGTTGTTCTGGTAAAGATAGCGGACATAAAAGCGGTCCCTGGGACTGGCCTGAAAGTCGACTCGGCCGAGGTGCTCCTGGTCGAGAGTGAAGTTCGGCAGACTGCGCTGGTACTGCGAAACCTCAATGTTCTGGGTGGTGTTGCCATCGGTTACGGGCAACAGCGAGGGCGCGCCGATTGGCGTTGGATTGCCGGTCTTATAGGCGTACGGCCCAGTTGCGACCAGCGCCGCCACTCCTGGGTTGCCCGGAAAATCCGACTGCAATTGCCCCAGGCCGGTGGCATCGGGGAAGACATCCCCACCCGAGGTAAAGCGAAGGCCGCCCTGAAAGGTCCGGTCCCAATACGTGCTGCCGAAGAAGAATATCTTGTCTCTCAGGATTGGGCCGCCTAGGGTTCCCCCGTAGTTGTTCTGCACGAAGCGAGGAACCACAGGGACCGTGCAGCCGTCGGAGGGATTTTCGCCGCTCGCGCAGAATCCAAACTGCGGGTCCTTCTGGCCCTGGGTGAGCGAAGAAAGCCAGGATCCGGTATAGAACTCGAAGCCCGATCCGTGAAATCTATTGGTGCCGTTCTTGGTTACATAATTCACGACCGCGCCCATATTGCGGCCATACTGCGCGCTGAAATTATTCGAAATGACCTGGATCTCCTGGATCGCGTCCTGATTGGAGAAGAAGACTTGCGGGCCGGTCACCGAATTGTCGTTGTTCGATTGCCCATCGATCTCGAAGTTATTCGAGCGGCCGCGCTGGCCATTTGCCGAGAAGCCGACGCCGTTGGTATTCGAAAAGTTGTCCATGTGGGTCGCGACCACTCCGGGCACCAGCAACGCCGTGCCATCGAAGCCGCCATTTACCGGCAACGTCTCGAGCTGCTTGCTGTCGATGATGGTCTCGCCCTGCGCTGAATCGGTATTGAGCAGCTGCGCCGCGTCCGCCTCAACCTGGACCGTCTGCGTGGTCGTGCCTGGGGTCAGCTGCCGTCTGCCGATGGGTGTGGTGTTGCCGGTCACGACTTGAACGCCATTGACCGTAGAAGTGCCGAATCCGTTCGCTTCGATCGTGATCGTGTACGTCCCGATCGGCACATTCGAGATCAGGAAGGCTCCCTCGGCGCTGGTCTTTGCTTGAAGGGTGGTGCGGGTGCTGTCGTTTACGGCGGTGACCGTGGCGCCAGGAATGATCGCATCGGTCGGGTCGACAACGCTGCCCCCGATCGAACCCGTGATGATTCCTTGCGCCGCGCCAGGCTTCGTTCCGCACACGAGCAGAGTAAACGTCAGCGATGTTGCGAGCGTCCATCTTCCAAGCCAATGAGATGTTACTTTCCTTAAGATCATCGATAGCCCCCTTAGAATGAACTGATGTCTTCGGTAGGACGAGCCTGTCTGGCCCTGGAATGTTTCTTGCGGATATTGCTTTAATACGAGGCGAACGCCGAAAGCAACGCGCCATCACCATCACAAAAGGCGGCAACGCTCGCGATGAGGACGAAAGTAATCGTCCGAATTACTTGACCCTGTCTCGAGATAGAGTCAATATTCCACCTCGATTATTTATCCCGAAGTGGTCAGAAGCCATGCCCACTTTGTTCAATTACGACATAGCCATTATCAATGCCGAAATGAAACCGCTTCGCGACGTCAATAATTTAGACCTCAGGAATCTAAGGCTCACCTAGGGAGTGTCATCGGCTCGTCAACAGGTTGCGCAGCGTGCGAACCGAGCCTGGAATATCGGCTGCCGCAGTACTTCCAAAACCCAAAATGAAGCCCGGTCGCGCCTCCGGGCCAAGGTAGGAGCCGCTGAGGGGCCAGATCCAGAGGTTCTGCCGGGCGGCACGCGCGGCGATCGTGCGATCGTCGATTCCACTTTGAAGTGTAATGGTGAGATGCATGCCGGCTTCGCTCCCAAGCACCTCGGCTTTAGATCCCAACTCCCGGTTGAGGCTGTCTACCAACGCGCTCCTGCGCTCGCGATAGAGAATTCGCATTCTTCGAATATGGCGCCCGAAATGTCCTTCGTTCATGAAATCCGCCACCACATCCTGATAGAAGCTGGGAGGGCAAATGTCCATCGCCCGGCGGACGATGAGAAAGCGGTCAACCAGGGGCAACGGAATGACGATGTAGCCAAGCCGCAGAGAAGGAGAGAGAACTTTGCTGAACGTACCGATATAGATTACTCGTTCATTCGCATCGAGCCCTTGCAGCGATGGGATCGGTGAGCTCTCGTATCGGTATTCGCTATCGTAATCGTCCTCGATGATCCAGGAGCCCGAGTTTTCCGCCCAGTTTAGTAGTTCCAGGCGTCGTTGGACGCTCATAGTAACCCCCAGTGGAAATTGATGAGAGGGTGTGACGATCGCTGCCCGCGCTTTAGAGCATCGCTTGATGCCTTCGGCTACGATCAGGCCTTCTTTGTCGACAGGAACCGGCACAAGATTGCAATCCGTCAACGCGAAGGCGTCGCGCGCCAGCCTGTACCCCGGATCTTCAACCCATACCGAACTTCCCGGATCGAGGAGAACGCGGGCGGAGATCTCCAGTGCCTGCTGCGAACCGCCCACAATCAGGACTTGCTTCGCTTCACAGCGCACGGACCGCGAGGTCCTCAGGTAGCTCGCGATCGCCTCCCGAAGCCCTTCCGAGCCCATGTGTTCGCCGTAATGAAAGGAATGAGCACTCATATTGCGGCAATGGCGCACAACCAGGTTCGTCCATGTTCGGAGTGGAAATTGATCGAAGGCCACTTGCCCCACGCCAAAGGCTCCCAAACCTCGTATCCAAGGTGGGATCTCAAATCGATGGAGGATCGACGCGCGTCGAGCCACCGGCCGAGGCCTTTGGCGGCTTCCCGCAACTTGGACGCTGGCCGGTGCGCTGATCGTAAAGCGATCGGGAAGAGCGCTGCATACCACCGTCCCCGCCCCAACGCGACTCTCGAAGTAGCCCTCCGCCAGAAGCTGGGCATAGGCATTGAGAACCGGAAATCGGGAGACTCCGAGCTCAGCGGCCAGCACCCGGGTCGAAGGAATTCGCTGACCCGGCCGCAGACGGCCCTCGAGAATTGCAACGCGGTAGGAGTCATAGATCTGCTTGTGCAGTGCCTTCGGCGACCTTCGGTCGACGGCGATCAGAGGAAGAATCACGGAAGGGGTTTTCTTCATCCCGCCATTCTAATGGCTATGTCCATTTCAGATGAAATAGACACAGCCTCTGACCACTTCCCCGCCCCAGTGAGTGATAGATGCGTCCTGCTTTTGTCTCAGCCAGCGCTGTGAATCCTTCGTTGACAATAATCGCCAATGCGATCCGAATTGCGGATCACCTGGCCGGCGAGCGACTCAATTAGGCTCTGGATGGGCCCGGACGATCACTCCCCCGCAACTGTGCTTCAGCATAGAAAGCGTATCCTAACGGATGGAGATGAACAATGATCGAGCGACTTGAAGAGAGCCACAAAGCGGTATGTGGTTTTAAGGTGATAGGGGAACTGACCGCCGAAGACGTGGCTAACACTTCGGAGCAGATTGACAAATGTATCGCTCAACACAAGAAGCCCATCGGCCTCATTGCCGACCTTTCGGAGATGCACGGAGCCAGCTGGGCTGCGCGTTGGGAAGAGATGCGCTTTCTCGGCCGTCACACCGATCACATTGCGCGCCTGGCAGTTATCAGTAACGATGAGTGGCAGGATGTCTCGAAAATTGCTCTGATCGCGACGGCCGCGCTGCAAGCCCAGACCCTCTACTTCCAGCCTTCCGAGATCGCTCATGCCTGGCACTGGGTCAAGATGGCTAGGACAGACGAATCGATGCCGAATCGGGTTATGTACCCCGGCAAAGGCTTGTTTCACAATTACACCCCGGAATACATGGGCATCTAGCGGTGCCCAAACGAAGCCTGGCTCATGCTGGCGTCAAGCATCCTCGAAAAAGATCCATGATCAGCCCGAAATACGTGCATGGCGGAGAGAGTGGGATTCGAACCGCCGGTTGATTTTTCGAATGTGCAAGTTGCACATTCCACATTCCCGCCACTGCCATAATTGCCACGGCTGCCGTCCCACATTACACCATATTGCACCACCGATCGTGTTGACCACCCGGCACAATGGCCACTGCCAGCATGCAGGAGCAGACGGGATCGCGAGGGTGCTTCAGCTTAAGTTTCCCTGTTTTTCATGCGCTTAGGAAGGTCGATCTGGCGTTGCTGGTCAATCGGCACGATGACAAGGCCATAGCCGCACTTATTATGGCTCTTGGTACTGGTCTAGGTGTTTTGGCAAGCCGAAGTCGGCGGTGATAAGGGTTGAGTGTTCGCGCTGGCAGCACAATGAATATGAGGTCAGCTATGAATACAACGACCGAATCCCCTAGCTGCCTGGCATGCAGGCTGAAGAGACCGATCCGGAGATCGAACGAATCATCCGTGAGCGGCGTGCTGATAAGGGCGATCCCTACGATGATGCTGTGTCGGCAATGGCCAAAATCCGCAAGACCTACAAAACCCCTGTTCCAGGTTGAAGCCGGTATTCCTCGGGCGGGCCGCGCAGGCCGATATTCCGAAGGCCGCTGCGTGGCACGAGCGGCAGTCAAATGGCCTTGGCGACAGGTTTCTGGACCGCGTGGACGAGGCTATCGAGGGCATCAGGCAAATCCCCTAGGCTATGCCATCCGCGTCGATGACGTCAGAATGGCTTCACTGAAGAAATTCCCTTACGGGCTCTATTTCCATGTCGAGGATGAAGGCTCAACCGTAATAGCTGACTTTCCAGCGAAATACTGATCACAAATGTAGCGGAAAAGAACGCTCAGGTGGGTAGCGGTGCAGAACAACTTTGAGCACACGCTCTACTCTCTGCCTCAATTTGTTGCAGTTCAGGACTTGCTTCTAGACTTCTCATGGATCAAGCGATTCGCCGTCTTGAAAAAAGGTAACACTCAAAGGAATTCCACGTGAACCCGCGAAACTCTTGAACA
>Ga0302326_10014690_pt1 | contig 16538 bp, 14 predicted proteins | sample Palsa_T0_3_FD_202264 | JGI IMG/M metagenome (GOLD analysis project Ga0302326, IMG submission 202264) | Peat permafrost microbial communities from Stordalen Mire near Abisko, Sweden - Palsa_T0_3 | ecosystem: Environmental > Terrestrial > Soil > Palsa > Peat permafrost | place: Sweden: Abisko...
TTCTGTCATTCCCTTTGGGAATCTGCTTCTTCCTTTGCCCTTGCTGTTGTTCGTTTCTCCGGATTAGCAGGGGGCTTTAGCCCCCTGAATCACCAGCACCACGAAACGGGCTTTAGCCCCGGGCCCCTACTCCCGCCGTCCGCGCAGGACGACCTTGGTATTCTTGGAATATCGCTTCCGTCCTCAAATCCGCCGCCCTCATCAACCTCGGCATCTTCGAGCGCCTCGTCCACCCCCGCCAGCCCGACCTCGCCGACATCCGCAACTTCCTCCTCCTCCAATACCCTCTAGCCCTCGGCACGGCCATCCACGCCACACCCCTCATCTCGGCCATCCACGCAACCATCCCCGGCGCACGAGTCGCGGTCGCAGCCAGCGGCTTCGCCCTCGAAATTCTCCGCAACAACCCTGGCATCGAGAGCCTCATCTCCACGCCCAGCCCCCTCCGCGAACTCCTTCCCACAGCCAACGCAATCCGCCGAGCCAACGTCTTCGGTCGCGAGCGCTACGCAGTCCTCCTCACCACCGGCAACGAGCGTTCCCGCGTGATCCTCTCCGCCCTCCTCGCCGGCGCCCCCACCCGCGTCGGCTTCACGCTCCTCCCCGAACTAGCCGCCGCTCACCTCCACTTCGACCCGCGCCTCTCCCAAATCGCCAACAACCTCCGCATCATCGAAGTCCTCGGCCACGGCCCCGCACTCCTCGATCAACTCCAGTCCAACCCCAGCCTCATCGAGCCCCAAGTCTTCCCCTCCGCAGACGCCGTCGCGACCGCCCGCCAACTCCTCCACGAGCAGGGAATCGACGAGTCCAAACCCATCGCCGTCTTCATCACCCAGACCAGCCCCACCCAGCGCAAGTCCTGGCGCGAAGACCGCTTCCGCGCCGTAGCCGAAACCCTGCACCGCACCCACAACATGCAGATCGTCTTCGCCGGCACCGCCTCCGAATCCCCCGCCATCGAAGCCCTCCGCGCCGGCCTCAGCTTCCACACCGCCACGGTCGCCGGCCAAACCAGCCTGCTCGAGCTCTCCGCGATCCTCGGCCTCGCCGACATCGCCCTCACCCTGGACACCGGCCCCATGCATCTAGCCCGCGCCATGCATCTCCCCATGGTCATCATCGCGCCCGCCTGGTCCCCCGCAGTCGAGTGGCTACCCCTCAACAACCCCCGCGCCCGCATCCTCAAAAACGCCGACCTACCCACCGCCCCGTCCGACTACATCATCGACGAAGTAACCGTCCCCGAAGTAGAACAAAATCTCAACGAGCTCCTAGCCCTCTACCCGCCCCGCACCTTCGCCTACCGGTCGTAACAGTCCCGCAATTCAACTCTCGCCGTCAGCGCACCACCCGTGGCGAAACTTGGCGCTCTTCTTCGCGCCCTTTGCGTCAAAGCTCTTCCGACCGAACCCGCAAGCTCTTGTCCCTCGCCGTGCGCGTGGCACCTACCGCAGCGCCAGTTCATCCAACCAAACAAAAAACTCCGGAAACGAAATCGCCGCCGCTTCTGCCCCCTGGATCACCGTCTCTCCCTCAGCCCTCAGCGCAGCAATCGAAAACGCCATCGCAATCCGATGGTCCATCCCCGAATCAATCACCCCGCCCCTCAGCGTCTGCCCCCCGGGAATATCCATCCCATCCTCGTGCTCCACCACCTCCGCGCCCATCGCGCGCAGGTTCTTCACCACCAGCGCAATGCGGTCGCTCTCCTTCACCCTTAGCTCCTTCGCATCGCGAATCCGCACGCCCCCCGTGGTGTAAGGTGCAATCGCCGCAATCACGGGCAGCTCATCAATTAACTGAGCGGCCCTCTCGCCATGAATGTCGATGCCCGCAAGAACCCGTCCGCGATTCACCTGGATCGTCCCCGCCATCTCGCCATGCGTCTCCGCCACGTCGAGCACCTTGATCACCCCACCCATCGCCGAGATCACATCCAGCATCGCAGCCCGCGTAGGATTCATCCCCAACGAATCCAGCACCAGATTCGAATCCTCAAACAGCAGCGCCGCACAAAGAAAAAACGCCGCCGACGACATATCCCCCGGCACCGTAGCGTCAATCGCCGACAGCTTCTGTCCGCCCGCAATCCGCAGCCGCCCATCCGTCCGCTCCAGCGTCGCACCAAACGCTCTTAGCGCATGCTCCGAGTGATCCCGCGTCCGCACGCTCTCCGCAATCGACGTCACGCCCTCCGCCTGCAGCCCCGCAAACAACACCGCCGTCTTCACCTGCGCGCTGGCAATCGGCGCCTCAAAATCAATCGCCTTCAACCCGCGCCCATGCACCACCATCGGCGCGTGCCCGTCCGTCAAATCAATCTTCGCCCCCATCAACTCCAGCGGCTTGCGAATCCTCTCCATCGGCCGCACCGTCAGCGACTCATCCCCAACAAACTTGAACGTCCCCTTCTGCGCCGCCACCAACCCAGCCAGCATCCGCATCGTCGATCCAGAATTTCCGCAATCGAGATCCTTCTTCGGCTGATGCAGCACGCCCCCCGTGCCCGTAACCTCAATCGTCTTCCCGACAGTCTCCACCTTAGCGCCCATAGCCTTCATGCACGCAAGCGAGCTCAGCGGATCCGCACCCGTAGAAAAGTTCGTAAGCCGCGACGTCCCCTCAGCAAACCCCGCCAGCATCGCATACCGATGCGAGATCGATTTATCGCCAGGCAGCATCACCGACCCGCGAAACCCCCGAGCCGGCGAAACAATCACATCAGAAGAAGCAGCACGCACAACAGAACTCATCCCACCATCTTAGCGTCCCCACACGCTTTCCCCTACACTCTACCCTCTATCCCCTGTTTCAATGCCCTGCCGGAGGATTATCCGGATACAGCCGAATATCCGGAACCCCGCGATACCGCTCCGCATAATCCATCCCATACCCAATCACAAACGCGTTCGGAATCTTGAAGCACGCATAGTCCGCCTCAATCGGCACCAGCCTCCGCGACGGCTTGTCCAAACACGTAGCAATCTTCAGCGACGCCGGCTTATGCTGCAGCATCAACCCGCGCAGATAGCTCAACGTCAATCCGGTGTCAAGAATATCTTCCACCAGAATCACGTGCCGCCCCTCAATCGGGTTATCAATATCCTTGATCAGCTTCACCGCGCCACTTGAAACCCGCGCGCGCCCGTAGCTCGACACGGCAACAAAATCAAACGTGTTATCCACGCTAATCGCCCGCGCCAGGTCCGCCAGAAAAATCGCCGCACCCTTCAGCACGCCAATCAGCACAATCGACTGACCTTTATAATCCGCGGAGATCTGGTCTCCGACTGCCTGAACACGTTCAGCAATCTGCTCTTTCGACAGCAGAACTTCCATAACATCGGGCGAAACAAACTCAGGAACAGTCGAGACCATGCGCTTAGACTACGCGAAAATCGCGCCCATAAAAAACTCCCGCTCGCCGCTCCCCATTGAGGAAAACACGGCACCAATCCGGCCTCTCCCTCACCCCCTCCCGCGCCGTTATACTTAAACCTGCATGTATCCCTATTTGAATCTCGGTTTTGCTCATGTTGGAACCTTTGGCCTGATGCTCTGGCTCGCCGCTGTCTGCGGCACCGTCGTCCTGCACAAAAATCTCATCCGCAATGGCTCTGACGCCGACGCCCTCAGCATCGTCACCATGGTGGTACTCGCCGGCATTGTCGGCGCCAAGCTCTGGCACGAGCTCGAAAACATTCCCGACATGCAGGCCGCCTGGCGTGAGATCCTCGCTCCCGGCCTCCATCACTTCACCGAGATCCTCTTCAACTTCCTGCACTGGTTTCAGGCCGGCTTCGCGTGGTACGGCGGCCTGCTCGCCGGCGTCGCCATGCTCATGTACCAGGGCGTCCTCGCCAAACCCAACGGCCTCACCGGCCATCGCGCCGCCCTCCGCATGCTCGACTTCGCCGCCCCCGCCGCTGCCGTCGGCTACGGCGTCGGTCGCATCGGCTGCCTGCTCTCCGGCGACGGCGACTACGGCATCAACACCACCCTCCCCTGGGGCGTTCACATGATGCACGGCCTCACCGAATACACCCGCGCCCTCGTCCTCCCCAACCCTCCCACGGCGGCCGTCCAGCCCACGCCCATCTATGAATTGCTCTTCGCCCTCGCCCTCGCGTGGTGGCTCTGGAAGCGGGCATCGAAGCCTTTACCCCTCGGCTTCCTTACCGGCGAATACCTCGTCCTCAGCGGCATCGGCCGCTTCCTCGTAGAGTTCGTCCGCATCAACCCCCGCATCTACTTCCACCACACCATGTCGAACGCCCAGGTAGCCGCCCTCGGCAGCGTCCTCTTCGGAGCCGCGATGATGTTCCTCACCCGCCACAACCAGGCCGTCATCTCCCAACCCCTCCCCAAAACTTCCAAAGACGTCCCCGCCACCGCCTGACCACCCAAATTCCGTCCTCCTGAGCGGGGCGAAGGACCCTGTACTTGCGGTTGCAGTTGCGGTTGCAGTTCTTCAACAATTCCCGAAAGGAAATTGTCATTCCGAGCACTGCGAGGAACCTGCTGTCTCCCGTTCTTGCCTTCTTGAATCAGCCACGACCCCGCGCCTCCTCAACCCCCGCCCAAACCCTGTCAAGCCCCCCAAACCCTCCAAAACCACCAAACCCCCTGTCAACACTGACGATAAATATTTCCAAAACCTGGCATAGTTACCCTACTCAACTTGCTACACTGGAAGTAGAGATCAGAACCACACGCTGCACCGGGCAACCGCCGCTGCAGCTTTCACATTTAAGCCGCTAACTCCAATAGAAGCAAATAGATACCCGTAACCACTTTAGAATGAGCCATTTGAAAGCAGCTTTCACTCGCTAACCCGCACATTCCAAATGAGTTCACTAACGAAAAGTGAAAGCAGGGGAGGGGGTACCCCCCCACACCCTGATTGCAACCACGCGAAGCCTTTCGCCGTCCGCGCAGGACCTCAGAGTCGCCTTAGAAACGCCTTCGCCAACTCGAGTTCCGGGAACAACCGCTCCTCCGCCTGGAACTCCCGCGAGTGTACGCATCGCCGCCCCGCCCGCACCCTCACTGGATGCTTCAGGTGCAGCATCTCGTGGTACAGCAAATACTCGATCGCATACCGCGGCGTCCCCGGCCGATCAAACACCCGGCTCACCACAATCGTGTTGTGCGCCGCGTCGTAGTGTCCCAGCATGCGCTTTGCAACATGCGCGCTCCACGTCAGCACCGGCCGCCCCAGCAGCCCATGGAAGAACCGCCGGTTCACCGACTCGAACACCTCGTCGAGATCGTACAAATGCCCCTGCGGCGAACTCAGCACCTTGCGCCCGCGCATCTGCCGCATCCGCTCGGCCTGGGAGGACACAGCCTCCGATCGCGTATACCGCCGATACCGGTCCGCATACACCGGAGCCACCGGCTTGCGATAAAGCTTGGCCAGCAGGATATGAGCAATCGCCTGGTGAATATTTGCGGGAGCATGTTCGAGTAAATCGGACAGCCGAACAATCAGCTTCCCATCGCGCAAACGGATGGTCGTGTTCAAGCTGGTGAATCGCCTGAACTTCACCTCAAGCGCCGGCATCGGCGCCCGTGGACGAAGCTCGCGATACTCCTGCTCAAACAGTTGCAGGATCGCAGGCGAAACAGTTGGGAGAGCGGTACGAGGCACGCTTAGCTCAGCCTACCATGCAGCGCGCGGAGGATTTCTCCAGTGCATTGCGTCGGATTGTTCCGCGTTTACTGTACACGTTGCAACGCAATAATCCGATGCTGCGCCTCAAACGTCTGGTCGGGGAACTTGTCGCCAGCCAATGCAAGAAACGCCTTATACGCAGCAATCGCCAGCTTGTTCTGGTGCAGTTTGTCGTGCGCCGTAGCCTGTAGGAACAGGGAAGTCGGAGAGTTCGGCAACACCGTCGAGCGTGCGTCGAGCGCCGCCAGGCTAGTCTGCGGATCGTTATTCTTCGAAGCCGCAAACGCTAAATGACCTTCCGCCTCGCCCCATGCCTGGTCGTCGTGGAAGGCAGCGCGCAGCTTCACTGCCTTTACAAACGTCGCCTCGGCTTCGGCATCCTTGCCCTGCTTTACCTGCGCGCTGCCCAGCGCATCCAGCAACAGCGGGTCGTTGGGAGTTGCGGCCAGCAGCTCTGTATACAACTTTTCGGCTTCCGCATTGTCGCCGTTCACGTACTCAAGTTGCGCCAGCAGACGCGTCGTGTCCGGATCAGCCGCAATCTTCGCGTCCGAGGCCCGCAACTGCACCAGCAGCGGAATCGCTTCCGCAGCTTTCCCCTGCGCTGCATACAGCGAAGCTGCCTGCGCCACCAGTCGCACATCGTTCGGATGCTGCTTCAACGCAACCGCGAGCACCGCATCGGCCTCGGCCAGCTTGCCAGCATGTTGCAGCGCATGCGCCAGCCCTGCCGTTGCGTCCAAGTCGCCCGGCATCAGCTTCAGCGCACGCTGATAGGCAGGAATAGCATCCTCCGAATCGCCTGAGCGATCGGCCAACTCAGCGGCCATCAGCACATCATCGGGAGTCTCAGGCGTCAGCTTGAGCGCGGCCAGCAACTCTTCCCGCGCCGCATCCGGATTGCTCCTCTGGTCCAGATGTGCAAGAGCCCGCAACGCCCGCCCGCGTAGCTCCGGTGCTGCCGTCTGAATCATCGCCGCATCGGTCAGCAGCTGATGCGCTTCCTCGATGTGGCCTGCGCGAGCCTCCAGCAATCCCAGCGCAACCTTCGGTTCGACAAACTCTGGAATTGCCGCAATCGACGCAGCATACGCCTTGGCTGCATCAGCCTCTTCGCCGTTGCGCTCCTCGGCAAACCCGAGATCGTACTGCACTCGACCGTCCTTAGGATTGGCCGCAGCCAGCACCTTGAGCTTTGCCTCAGCTGTCTTGTAATCCTGCTTCTCGAGAGCGCTCTCAGCTTCGGTAACCTGCGCGTTCGCGGCATTCTGCTGCGCATGGTCGTCGACGCTATGCGTTCCCGGAGGCAACTGCTGCGCAACGCCAGCGCTCGTCGCAACGGCAAACACGGCAGTGAAGAGCATGCAACGGTTCCTCATGCAACCTCCCGCTTGCGCTGCGATCCGCCATCCAGCACCTTTGCCAGCCAATAGCCTGTGTGCGACGCCTTCACCTTCGCGATCTCCTCGGGAGTTCCCGTCGCTACAATCTGTCCACCACCTGATCCGCCCTCGGGTCCCATATCAATCACCCAATCCGCACTCTTGATCACGTCCAGGTTGTGCTCGATCACCAACAGCGAACCACCGCCATCGATCAGCTTGTGGAACGCCGCCAGCAGCTTCGCTACATCCTCAAAGTGCAATCCCGTCGTCGGTTCATCCAGGATGTACAACACGCGGCTCGCCGCCCGCTTCGCCTCACCCCGAACACCGCTCGCGCCGCCCGAAGATCCTGCCCTTGCAGAGGCAAGATGCTGTGCGAGCTTCACTCTCTGCGCTTCGCCGCCGCTAAGCGTAGTAGCACTCTGTCCCAAACGCACGTATCCAAGTCCCACTTCGTCCAGCACAGCAAGCTTATCCACGATCTTCGGATGTCCAGCAAAATAGACCAGCGCTTCGCGCACCGTCATTCCGAGCACTTCGTGAATGTTCTTGCCCTTGTACTTCACCTCGAGGATGGACGCTTTGTAACGCGTTCCGTTGCACTCCTCGCAAGGAAGTTCCACGTCGGCAAGAAACTGCATCTCGACGGTAACGGTTCCATCGCCCTCGCACACGTCGCAACGTCCACCGGGAACATTGAACGAGAACGACCCAGCCGTAAGGTTCTTCCGCCGAGCATCCGGCTGCGCCGCAAACAGTTCCCGAATAGCATCGAAGGCCTTGATATAAGTCACAGGATTGGACCGCGGTGTCCGTCCAATCGGCGACTGATCTACCAGCACCACGTCGTTCAGATACTGCGACCCGGAAAGCTCGCGATACAGATTCACCGTATCCCGCTCGCCGGCTTCATCCTGCCCTAAAGACTGCATCAGCGCCCGATACAGTACCTGGTGCACAAGCGTAGACTTGCCCGATCCTGAAACGCCGGTAACACAACACAACAGTCCCAACGGAATCTCAACATCCACACCACGCAGGTTGTGGATCCTGGCCCCGCGCAACACGAGCTTCTCCCGCCCAGGCTCCAGGCGATGCTTAGGCACCGCAATGCTCGCCCGCCCACTGAGGTATCGCCCTGTCAGCGACGCAGGATTCTCCCGCACCTCGTCCACCGTCCCAGCCGCCAGCAGATGACCACCCAATTCCCCAGCGCCAGGACCCAGATCCAGCAGATGATCGGCCGCGCGAATCACATCTGGATCGTGCTCCACGACCAGAATGGTGTTTCCCAGATCGCGTAATTCTTCCATGATCGTGATCAGCTTCGCCGTATCGCGAGTGTGCAATCCAATCGAGGGCTCGTCGAGCACATAGAGCGCTCCCACCAACCGCGAACCAAGACTCGCGGCGAGCTGGATCCGCTGCGACTCGCCGCCACTCAGCGTTGAGCTCAATCGGTCTAATGTGAGGTACTCAAGTCCGACCTGTTGCAGGAAGCGGACGCGCTGTCGCACCTCTTCGAGAACCTTGCCTGCTATCTCCTGCTGTGACGCGCTCAAGCTCAGGGAATCAAGAAACTCTTGCGCTTCTGTAATGGTGAGCGCGCATACCTCGCAGATGTTCTTACCGCTGAGAAGCACTGCACGAGCCTCGGCACGTAGCCTTTGTCCGCGACAGTCGGGACACGTCGCGTATCCGCGATACTTCGAAAGAAACACACGAACATGCAGCTTGTATTTCTTGCGCTCCAGTTCTGCGAAGAAACCGCGCACTCCCGCCCAACTCCCTCGCCCCTCTTCTATGAAGCGCTGTTGCGGGTCGGTCAGGTCGAACCAGGGCACATCGATCGGAACTCCCTCCGCCTTGGCTGCCCGCTTCATCTCGCCGTGCCACGCACGATATTTCGTCTTCGTCCATGGATCAATCGCACCTTCATCGAGAGTCTTGGAGCGATTCGGAATGATGAGATTGGGATCGAAGTCAATGGTGTTACCAAAACCCTGGCAACGCGGACACGCTCCAAAGGGATTATTAAAACTGAATAACCGCGGCTCGGGTTCGCGATACGCTCGATGACAGTCAGAGCATTCGAAGGCTGACGAGAATCGCAGGATCACCGGCGCTTCCGTTTCCTCCTTGGGAACCGTGCGCAGCACAATCTCTCCCGCTTCGCGATAGCCGGTCTCAATGGCATCGACGAGGCGTCCGCGCACCTCCAGCGAGAGCGCAAGTCTGTCGATCAGGACATAAATCGGTCTATCGGCGGCCGCGCCGAAATCTAATTCAAGCAAAGATTCCGGTGCTGAAAACTCAACAATCTTTCCCGCACCACCGCGCGCATCTGCCTGCCAAAGCCGGTTATAGCCTCGCCTGCGCAGCTCGCCGAGTCTTTCCTTCAGCGGCTCTGCTAAATCTGTTACAACGATGACGTCAGACTTCTTGCCAGTCTTTGGCGCTTTTTTTGCAGCTTTCTTAGGAGCAGCGGCAACTTCAACTGCCGGTTCAATTGCCGGGCCCTGCAAGGCCTCCAGTTTCACATCTTTTCGTACGATCGGAAACAACGCATACATCCGCGTTCCCTCCGGCAGCGTGAGTACGCGCGCGACGATGTCATCGACCGTGTCGCGCCGGACGACGCCTCCACAATGCAGGCAGGTGACCGTGCCGCAGCGAGCAAACAGCAGCCGCAAATAATCGAAGATCTCGGTCGCGGTAGCCACGGTGGAGCGCGGATTGCGTGTCTGATTCTTTTGCTTGATGGCAATGGCAGGCGCGAGGCCATCCATAAAATCTACATCGGGCTTCTCGATACGCTCCAGAAATTGACGAGCGTACGCCGACAAGCTTTCGACATAGCGGCGCTGGCCTTCCGCATAGACCGTATCGAAGGCCAACGACGACTTTCCCGAACCCGATACCCCGCTCACCACAGTGAGCGCGTTGTGCGGAATGTCAACGTCGATGTTCTTTAGATTGTGCGTCCGCGCACCGCGAATCGAAATCCTGTCGTTCGCGTTATCGGTTCCCATACGGCTCATGCACTCCTTTGTGGTCGCAACATTTCAAGGAGAAGCAGACAGGCTCCGACTACGATCGCCGAATCCGCCACGTTGAAGTCTGGCCAGTGATAGTGGACGATGTGCACCTCAAGGAAGTCGACCACGTAAGCAAACCGCATGCGGTCGTATAAGTTTCCAACCGCTCCGCCGAGGATTAATGCGAGCGCTACTGAGATGAGGCTCATAGAGCGGCCCATTTTCCATATCAGCACTAGCACCACGACTACGGCAACAATAGAAAATCCGATCAACAGATTGCGCACCAAATTCGGGGAGGCGCTGCCCTCGAACATGCTGAACGCCGCACCCGTGTTAAGTACATGGGTGAGTCGAAAGACGTTGGGAATGATGACAATCGCGTGGCCCGCTTGGATATGAGAGATGATCCAAAGCTTCGTTGCGCGATCAAGACCAACGACCAGTGCGGCGATCGCCAGGATGAGCCATCGCATATCACGCGATGGAGAAGCAGTCGACATTACGCAGCCTCCCCGGTCAACGGTGGGAAGCCAATTGCATTCAGTGCCTCGGCGCACCGGGAGCATACCGTCATCCACCGATCATCCGCGCCAACATCCGGCACGACTCGCCAGCAACGTTCGCACTTTGCACCATCCGCGACCTCTGCCTCGATCAGAACAGCCGCCTCCTGCTTGGTATCACCGACAAGCTGCACGGTGGCCTGCGAGACATTGAAGAACTCTGGCAAGGCGTCCTCATACTTTTTCAACACCAATGCTTCAGCAGAACCTTCTGCCGCAATCACACGCACGCTGGCATCCAGAGACTTGCCGATTGACTTTGACAGTCGAAGCGCTTCGAGTTCCACCATCACTAGCTGACGAGTGTTCGCCAACTGTTGCCACTCTGCTTCAATGCTTGCGATCCTTCCGGGGACTACGTCCAGAACACTTGGGAACAGCGCTAGATGAACGCTTGGCAAGCGCCCTTCAACTTTAGGCAAGTAATGCCATACCTCTTCCGCTGTAAATGACAGGATCGGAGCGATCAGTCGTGTCATGGTCTCCGCGATGCGCCAGATCGCAGTCTGTGCGCTGCGTCTTGCCTGGCTCTTCGGAGCGAACGTATATAGCCGGTCCTTCACCACGTCCAGGTAAAGCGCGCTCAAGTCGGAATTCGTGAACTCATTCAACGCCTGATAGGCGCGGTGGAACTCAAACTCGTCATACGCCGCGCGAATGGCAGCATCAAGTTCAGCAGTTCGCGCCAGGATGTACTGATCCAGAGGCTGCATCTCTGACCACGAGATCGCATCCGTTGCCGGATCAAAGTCCGAAAGATTGCTCAGCAGAAACCGCAAGGTATTGCGCAGCTTACGGTAGTTGTCGCTGACACGTTGCATCAGATTTTCACTGGCTGCTACATCTTCGCGAAAGTCCACACTCGCAACCCAAAGACGGATGATCTCAGCACCCAGACGGTTCGCGACGTCAACGGGATCAACGCCGTTCCCAAGTGACTTCGAAAAGGCCCGACCCTGTTCGTCCAGCGTCCAGCCGCTGGTTGCGACCATTCTGTAGGGAGCAGCGTCGCGGATGCCCACCGAGCTCAGCAGGGAAGAGTGAAACCATCCTCGATGTTGATCGCCGCCCTCGGTATAGAGATCGGCCGGCCAGTGAAGCTCAGGCTCTACATCAAGCACTGCATGCCAGCTCGCGCCACTCTCGAACCATACGTCGAGGATGTCCATCTCCTTGCGAAAGTGCATGAGACTTCCACAAGCCTTACAAGCCGTTCCAGCTGGCAGGAGTGCCTGCGGGTCGTATTTGTACCAGGCGTCGGCGCCCTCCTTCGCGAACAGCTCAACAACGCTCTTGTTGATCGCTTCGTCGTTGAGCGGCTCGTGGCACTTGTCGCAAAGAAATACAGCGATCGGAACTCCCCAAATCCGTTGCCGGGAGATGCACCAGTCAGGCCTGGTCGCGATCATGTTCGAGATCCGCTCTTCTCCCCATGCAGGATCCCAGGTCACGCGCTTGATCTCTTCCAGCGCTCGTTCGCGGAATGTCGCATTTGACTGTTCTGACTTGGGGGAAAGCACCGGCGTCTCCATCGAGATGAACCATTGTTCCGTGGCTCGAAAGATTAGCGGTTTGTGACAGCGCCAGCAGTGTGGATACTTGTGCTCCAGGTTATGCCGCCCCATCAGCGCACCCTTTGCTGCAAGCAGTGCTTCGATCGGCGTATTTGCTTTGAAGACATACAAACCGTCGTACTCGGGCAACCCGTTGCGCAACTTGCCCTGTGCATCCACATCACAGGTCAAAGGCAGTTCATAGCGGAGTCCCGTCGCGAAGTCATCGGGGCCATGGGCTGGGGCCGTGTGGACAGCGCCAGTCCCCTGGTCGGTGGTCACATAGTCCGCCGTCACACCAAGAATGGTCCGTTCAAGAAACGGATGTGCGAACGTGGAGCGGTCCAATCTGGATCCATTAAAGGTTGCGATCACTTTCGCGCCCTTGAGATTGCCGACCAGATCGCAGGCCTCGCGGACCTGCTCGAGGAGCGCCTCGGCAACGATATAAACGTCGTTAGCATCCTCCAGGGCCGCATACTGAATCTCCGGGTTGAACGCGACCGCCATGGACGCGGGCAAGGTCCAGGGAGTCGTCGTCCAGATGATCGTCCACACATTCTTGCCACAAAGTTTGGGATCGATCTTCTCCGGCGCGCTGGTCAACTTGTATCGCACATAGACGCTCGGCGAGGTGTGCATCTCGTATTCCACTTCAGCTTCTGCCAACGCCGTGTGGTCATGCGAGCACCAGTACACGGGCTTGAGCCCCTTGTAAACGAAGCCCTTTTCGTAGAATCCGTAAAAGGTCTCGAGTATCTGCGCCTCGTAAGGAAAGTCCATCGTTGCGTAGGGCTTCTCCCATCGGCCCAGGACGCCAAGCCTTTTGAACTGCGAGCGCTGCAGATCGATGAACTTCGCTGCATACTCCCTGCAGGCCTTCCGCACCGCGACGGGATCCATCTCTAACTTCTTGCCGCCGAGCTTCTCGTCGACCTTGATCTCAATTGGTAGCCCATGGCAATCCCAACCTGGCACATAGGGAGCGTCAAAGCCAGACATGGTCTTGGTCTTTACGACGAAGTCTTTGATGCACTTATTCAAGGCATGACCGAGGTGAATCGCCCCGTTGGCGTAAGGCGGTCCATCATGCAAAATGTACTTCGGCGCCCCGGCGCGCGCCTTGCGAATCTGATCGTATAGGCGTGCCTCATCCCATTGCGCCAACCGAAGAGGCTCATTTTGCGGTAGGTTCGCCTTCATTGCAAAGTCAGTCTTTGGGAGGTTTAGCGTCCCTTTGAGGCTCTTCTTCTTGTCATCGTCAGACATCAACATCTCCAGGTTCGTGCGGCCAACAACGGATTCTGCTTACAACTGAACAAACTTCTATTGTAAAGGCCCATGAAGCCGCGCTGCCCCGTTCCGCCGGAGGCACCCGTTGAAAATAAGTGCGAGTTAGCTACTTTTCCGCGACATGCGTCTAATTAGGGAGAGCAAACCTGGGTAAGAGTTTGTAGAATGAACCAGGGACTTGGCGAAGCACCTTCCGGGAGCTGAAGGCTGTATTTGCCCCAGTTAATTGAAGACTCAAAGAGAAGATCGCGCCGAGACCCGTTTGCCTATGCCTAATACTGATACCCTCCCGCCTCCCCCAACCAACCAGGTCGAATCCGATCTCGGGGAACGAACGCCCCAGAAGGCGGCTGTTCCCGTGCGTCTGAGCGGGGAGATGAAGGAGCAAGGTGTCTTTGCCTCACTGATCTCAAGCGTTCGCGACGCCTTTTTTGCACCCAAGCTACCGCCGCTCGTCCTGCAGTCCAAGCCGATAGCTGTTCCCGATCGCATGGCGACCAAGCGCAGCCCGGCCTCAACTGCGTTCGCTGTCGGCGTGCACGTGGTGATCATCCTGCTCGTTGCGCTCTTCATCGCGAGCCAGGTCAAGGTGATGACCCCAGCCAAGAAGGACGCTTCCATTGTGGAAGTAACTCCACCACCTCCGATCGCGCCCAAAGTCGAGGCGATTGGTGGTGGAGGCGGCCAGCATGACCTTGCCCCTGTAAGCAAAGGACGACTGCCCGACCTCGCGCAGAAGCAGTTGGTTCCTCCCAAAGCTCCGCCCACCGAAGCGCCTAAGTTGGCCATCGTTCCGACGGTTGTGGTGCAGAAGGACCTCAACCTCGCCAATAACGATATGCCCAATCTAGGAGCGCCGAATTCGACGCTGCGAGGAGTCTCGCTTGGGAATGGCACTGGCACCGGGATCGGTTCCGGCAATGGTTCGGGCATCGGGCCTGGATCTGGTGGCAACACTGGTGGCGGCGTGATGCACATTGGTGGAGGCGTCAGCAAACCAATCGTTCTTTACCAGGTTGAGCCCGAGTTCTCCGAAGAAGCGCGCAAGGCGAAGTTCTCCGGAAACGTGGAAGTCTATTTGTGGGTAGATCCGGACGGTAAGCCTTCTCATATCCGCGTGGTGCGTGGAGTGGGAATGGGACTGGATGAGAAGGCTGTAGAGGCGGTGCGTCAGTATCGCTTCAAGCCGGCGATGAAGGATGGCAAGCCGGTTCAGGTCGACCTGTACGTCGACGTCAACTTCCAGATCCTCTAAGCTAGTGTGCTACCGTTACGAGCGCTGCAGCCTCGGCGCAGGCCGCGATCTCGTCAAACGTGAGATTTTCGGCTGGACTTCCGGTCTCTTCCTTCCACCGCAGAAAGAGTCTGCCATAGCTCTCGGTAGTGCGCAGCTCCGGCGCAATGCCCAGCTTCTCAAGCATCGTGTCGATCCACGCTGGCTGGCCTTCGAGCTCTGCCCACACACCGATTGGCGTCTCGTCCAGCACCAGGTGGCCTTCGTCCATCACCCATTCTGTGCGGAACTTCTCGTAGCGGAATACTGGACCATAGCCGAGTTGGATGAAGATCTCTGCCAGAGCGTCACAGTCTTCCACAACGCTCTCGGTCTCGATTCGTGTCTTGTAGCGCAGGTCACCATCGCCGCCGTCTGCCTGGCGTTTATGAGTTACGGTGCAGCGATCGCCATAGTGCCTAAGTCGCAGGATCTGCCTGCGCGTGCGGAGCTGCCTATCGGGAGAATCGTAGAGGACGTTGGTCTCGAAGGTGCGCTCAGTTACGAGCTTGAACCCGAGGGCGTCAGCTGCTGAGCGAAGCGCTCGAACATCTGCCACGGAAAACTTCAGCTCGATCTCTGCAGCCTGCATGGCGTCAGTATACGTCTGGAATCGCGTTCGCAAGGCAACCTTTTACTTCTGTGGAATACGTGGTATTGGCCCGGCATTCGCTACGATGAGAAGTCAGCCTCATGCCACCAACTCTTCATCTCGATTTCTCTAATCCGGCGGATCTCTCCCGGGCGGCAACGCTGCTCCGCGATGGAGGACTCGTGGCATTTGCGACCGAGACGGTTTATGGTCTTGGGGCGAACGCGCTGTCGGGAGCGTTCGTTGCTCGGATCTTTGCTGCCAAACAGAGACCTTCGTGGGATCCGCTCATCGTGCATCTCGCTTCCGTTGAGCAGGTTAGCCAGGTTGCCCTGGTTCCAGAAGAACTGGCTGGGCGCGTGGCAGCGCTTGCCGATGCTTTCTGGCCTGGACCCTTGACACTGCTTCTTCCGCGTAGCTCAGCCGTACCGGATGCGGTCACGGCTGGCCGGGAGCTGGTTGGGGTGAGGGTTCCGGCCCATCCGGCGGCGCGGGCGTTGCTGGCGGCGGCTGGGGTTCCGGTGGCTGCGCCTAGCGCCAACCTGTTTGGTCATACGAGTCCGACGACTGCTGCGCACGTGCTGGCGGATCTGGACGGGCGGATTGATGCTGTGCTCGACGCTGGGCCGACGTCGATTGGGGTCGAGTCTACTGTGCTCGATCCTATGCAGACGCCGATGGTGCTGTATCGTCCTGGTGCGGTGACTGTGGCTCAACTCACCGCGGTGACTGGAGTTGCCGTCGAGGTGTTCGTCCCGACAGCAGAGGCGCAACCGGCGTCGATGCCATCGCCGGGAGTGGGGATTCGGCACTACGCGCCGCGCGCGCGGCTGGTGTTGGTGGAAGGCTCCTTGTCGGCACTGCAAGCCGCGCTCGCTGCTATTCACGTTGGAAAGATCGGCGTGCTGCTTCCTGAGGACTGGGCTCTGAAGGGAGATGCAGTGGTCCAGCGATGGGGAAGATGGGACAATCCCGAGGCGCTTGCTGCGCGGCTGTTTGCTGGGTTGCGAGCGCTCGATGATCTGGGGGTTGCCGTGATTCTGTGTCCGCTGCCTGAGGCTGGTGGGATCAGGGATGCGATTCGCGATCGGCTTGAGAAGGCTGCGCGAACGGCTTAGCCGCTACTTCATGACGCTGTTGGCTGTGTGGGCGTCGCTG
>Ga0302326_10014694_pt1 | contig 16534 bp, 14 predicted proteins | sample Palsa_T0_3_FD_202264 | JGI IMG/M metagenome (GOLD analysis project Ga0302326, IMG submission 202264) | Peat permafrost microbial communities from Stordalen Mire near Abisko, Sweden - Palsa_T0_3 | ecosystem: Environmental > Terrestrial > Soil > Palsa > Peat permafrost | place: Sweden: Abisko...
TACGCCGCTGCGGCCAAGCGCCACCGGCACGCACCAGGCGCCGGCGCGCATTAACCCTTGCGAGCGCCGCCCAGGGCGCACGCTGACGTGGATCGTGGCAAGGTTAGTCCGTCGCATGCCCTAGGTGCTTCACGCCGAGGCGAATTCCCAACTCCCGCTTGCTCTTGTATCCTCGATCGTTCTACTTCGCCTTAGTGTGACTAGCGCGGCGCGGCAAAATCGCAAGGAAAGCAATCGGTGGCCATTTCATTGACCGGCGGGCGAGCGGCCGCGGGGGTGCGGATTGATGCCCAACACGCGTAAGATTCTTATCGTCGACGACGACGCCGAACTGCGCGACGCGTTGACCGAACAATTGTCGCTGCATGAAGAGTTCGAAGCCGTCGCGGTGGAGAACGGCGCCAAGGGCGTTCAGGTAGCCAAGGCCGGACAGATCGATCTCGTCCTCATGGACGTCGGCCTGCCCGACATCGACGGCCGCGAAGCCGTGCGCATCTTGCGCAAGAACGGATTCAAGGCGCCGATCATCATGCTCACCGGCCACGATACCGATTCAGACACCATCCTCGGGCTGGAATCTGGGGCCAACGATTACGTCACCAAGCCGTTTCGTTTCGCCGTGCTGCTGGCGCGCATCCGCGCGCAACTGCGCCAGCACGAGGCGAGCGAGGACGCCATTTTCACCATCGGCCCCTACACCTTCCGGCCGAGCTCGAAGCTCATGCTGAACCCCAAAGGTAGCAAGGTCCGCTTGACCGAGAAGGAGACCTCGATCCTGCGCTACCTCTACCGCGCCGGCCAACGCCCAGTGTCGCGGGAGACGCTGTTGCAGGAAGTCTGGGGCTACAATTCCGGAGTGACGACGCATACGCTGGAAACGCATATCTATCGGTTACGGCAGAAAATCGAGAAGGACGCCGCCGTGCCCGCCATCCTCGTGACCGAGGCCGGCGGCTACAAGCTGGTGCCCTAATCCGCGCCGCGCCATGACGATCGAGGCCGACATCGCGTTCCTTGAGCGGATTCCATTTCTCCGCCGGCTCGGCGCGCCGGCGTTGCGCATTCTCGCCATCGGCGCCGAAAGCTATCGCGTCGAGCCGGGCCAAGTGCTGTTCGCAGCCGGCGAGACCGCGGACGGTGCCTATATCGTGCAGCAGGGCTCGTTCAATCTGGGGCCGGGGGCGGGCGCCGAGGCGGACGTCGTCGCCGGGCCGGGCACGTTGCTCGGCGAGGCGGCGCTGCTCGCCGAAACGAAGCGCCCGGCCACCGCCACGGCGCGCGAAGGTTCGACGGTGCTTCGCGTCCCACGCGCGATGTTTCTCAAGATGCTCGAAGGCTATCCGGACGCCGCGCAGCGGCTGCGCGAAGTGATCGCGGCGCGCGCCGACGAATGGGCGCGCGACATGGAGAACGTCCGCGCCGCGCTCGCGGCCGGCAGCGACCCGAAGTAGTGCCTTGTCTCAATCGGCGCGGCCGGACTTCGCTTGCCGCCGATGCTCGAGCTCGAGACTGACCAGCCGCGCCAACAGTGTTGCCGGAAAGAGCTGCCCGATCACCGATTCCAGATTGGCGAGGTTGCGCGCGAGCGGATTGAGCGGCGTGATGTCGCCAAAGCCGGCGGTGGTGAGCGTGCTGAAGCTGAAATAGAGCAAAGCCGCCCCCGAGCCATGCTCCGCGCCAGCCTGCGGCAGGCCGGAAAAGCAATTCGGTATCAGGGTTTCAACGAGCCGATAGATCACGAAAAAGAACAACGCGAAATTCAGGTAGAGCACGACCGCGCCCTGGACTCGATGCACGGTCACGCGTCCCGCGCCGAACACGGCGCGCGCGATCACCCAGCTCAACGCCCCGAGCGCGAGCAGGCGACCGGCCGCGCTGAAGCAGTCTGTGAACAACGAGGGATGCTCGGCGCGAACGAAGGCCCCGAACGGGCTCAGCACGACGGCAATGACCACGAGCGCCGCGGCGAAGTGACTGCGTGAGGTCACCACTAGGATGGCGATCACCAGCAGTACGAACATTATCGGCACGACGAGCTCGGGTATCGCCCCCATGCCGGCGAGCGGCATGGCGATGAAGATGAGCGAAACTTCGATCATGAGAAGGGCCGTCAGCCCCGGCTCGCGCGTGCGTTCCTGAAAATTCCTGAAGTGGCTGCGGGCAGCCTTCAAAGCATTCATCGCCACATGCGTCCGGGCCGGTTTGCGCTGGCGCAATCCTAGCGTTCGCCGCAACGGCTGCAACCTCGCGGGCGCCCGTTGCGCCGCGCGTTCGCAGAAACCGGCAATTTGGTGCGGAGAAGCGATCAGCAGCCGGTACACGTGATAGGCGGCCCGCCAGGTCGGGGATTCGCGCGGCAGATACGCGATCGCCGTCGAACGGACGCGATCGACGACATTTTCATAGAGCCGGTGATAGTACCAGTCGGCCCCCGCGCGCCGGCGGTACTCCCGCAGATAGGCGTCGACCTCGCGATGTGTCTTCACGCGGCCGTTGTCGCCGAATTTGGTGACCGCGAAAGCGAAATCGCCGTCGTAGAGCGAGCCCATCTTGTGCAAAGTCGTCTTCATGAAATTCCCGATCAGGAGATCGTCGAAGATTTCGTAATCGATCGCCGTCATCAGGCTGTTGCGGGGAACCTCGAACGTGATGCCGCGTCCCTTCTTGCCGTCCAGCGAAACGAAGTTGTCGCGGCCTCCGACGCGGAAATTGATGAACGACAGGTAATCGCGGACCCGCTCCTTGCTGCGGAAATAGCCGGCAAGCTTGTCCAGCTCGCCGTGCTCCAGCACATCGCTCCAATTGTCGCCGAACTCTTCCGGCCGCCGCAGCACCGTTTCCGTGCTTTCCGGATTTAGCGGGGTGACCTCGCCGGCCGCGCAATCGATGTGCGAGAACGGCGGGATGAAATTGTGGTTGGTGTGGTCGAACTTTATCGAATATTCCTCCAGCGGCGTGACGTAGTTCTGCGCCCAGATCGCGTAGGTCGTGCGCGATCCGGCCGCCGACTGGTCGGCAAGGAGAATGTGCTTGCCGCGGAGCCGTTGCAGGCTGTCGCCGTTGAGGTGGTCCGGATGACCGTGCGAGAACCAGATGTATTTGGCGTTGAGGATGTCGCGCTTGCAGTCGGGCGGGATGCGGTGGCTCAGTCCCCAGCTGCCGAAATAGGCGGGGTTCTCGTCGCCGAACCACGGATCGGTCGCAAGGATCGGTTGTCGGCAATGAGCGTCGCATTGCCCGTGGTCGAAACGCTAAGCATGGGATTTCCGCCATTGCGGATGTGAGCCTTCGCCGATCCGCGATCGCAATCCTGCCCGAAACTCGCAAATACGCGGTTAAGGCAAAGCTGAAAAAGCGGGGTTTCAGACGATGCGCGTCTTGTGTCCCTGCCAATAGCGGTCACGTAGCAGGCGCTTGTAGAGCTTGCCGGTCGGCAGCCGCGGCAGTTCGGCCTCGAAATCGATGGAACGCGGACATTTTTGCCGCGCCAGGTGTTTGGCGCAGAACGCCATCAGCTCGTCGGCGACCTCCGGTCCCGGCGCGGTGCCGGGCATGAGCTGAATGGCGGCCTTCACCTCTTCGCCGAGATCTTCGTTGGGCACGCCGAACACTGCGGCATCGGAAACCTTCGGATGGGTGATCAACAGGTTCTCGCATTCCTGCGGATAAATGTTCACGCCGCCGGAAATGACCATGAAAGTCGCGCGGTCGGTGAGATAGAGGAAACCATCATCGTCGAGGTAACCGACATCGCCGACCGTGCTCATCGCGCCGTCGCTCGACTGTGCCTTTGCGGTGGCTACCGGATCGTTGAAATATTCGAACGGCTTTGCGGTCTTGAACCACAGCGTGCCCGGCCTCCCGGTCGGGCAGGGCTTCAACTCCTCGTCGAGGACGTGCAGCTCGCCGAACAGCACCTTGCCGACCGTTCCGCGATGCTTGAGCCATTCGGCGCTGTCGCAGGCGGAAAATCCCATCGCTTCGGTCATGCCGTAATATTCCAAAATGATCGGTCCCCACCATTCGATCATCTGTTCCTTGACCGGCACCGGACACGGCGCCGCAGCATGTACCGCGCACTCCAGCGACGACAGATCGTAACGGCGGCGCACGGCCTCGGGCAGCTTGAGCATGCGCGAGAACATGGTCGGCACCAGCTGGCTGTGCGTCACCCTGTATTGCTGGACAAGCTGGAGATAACGCTCCGCATCGAAGTCCTCCATGATGATCGCGGTGCCGCCGCGGTCGATGGTGAGACTAACCGCCGCCTGCGGCGCCGAGTGGTAGAGGGGCGCCGGCGAGAGGTAGATCATCCCGTCGCGGTAGCGCCAAAGCTTATCGAGGAAGGCATACAACGGCAGTTGCTGCGCCGGCGGCTGCTCCGGCAGGGGCCTTAAGATTCCTTTTGGCCGTCCGGTCGTGCCGGACGAATAAAGCATGGCAATGCCGAGCGTCTCGTCGGCGATCGGCGTCGTTGGATAGTTGGCGGTCGCTGCGTCGAGATTTTGCACCTGCGCGCCGTCGCCTTTGCCGTCGGCGATGAGGCAGAGCTCGATCCTGGGACACCGCTTCAGCGCCGCCATCGCCACCGCGCGCCGGGCTTCCGAGGTGATCAGAACCCTGGATTCGCTGCTGTTGACGATATAGGCGAGTTCGTCCGGCGTCAGATACGAATTGATGCAGGTGTAAAACAGGCCGGCACGCGTCCCGGCGGAGCAGCTTTCGACATAGCGCGCGTTGTTCTCCATGAAGATCGAATAATGATCGAGCCGCTTGAGCCCGCGCGCGCGAAACAGATGCGCCAGGCGGTTGCTGCGGGCCTCAAGCTCAACGTAGGTCACCGCCTCGCCGGTCTTGGCCATGATGAAAGCCGCCTGCGTCCCGCGCGCGACGGCATGCTTCCCCGGATACATGACGCTCCCCTTGTCCGCTCCCCCGCGTCTTTTATAGCTCCAAAGTCGCCGTCACCGGCACGTGGTCGGAGGGCCGCCGGGCGCTGCGATAATCCTTGGCCACCGTGATCGCCGAGACGCGATCGGCGAGTTTATCCGATGTCCATATGTGGTCGAGCCGCCGGCCCCGGTTGGATCGGGTCCAATCGGGCGAGCGATAGCTCCACCAGGTATAGAGCTTGGTCGGCTGCGGTACGAAGGCGCGCACGGCGTCGATCCAGCCGCCGGACTTTTGCAAGCGAAGAAGCTTCTCGCATTCGATCGGCGTGTGCGAGACGACGGAGAGAAGCTGTTTGTGGCTCCAGACGTCGCATTCGAGCGGCGCCACGTTGAGATCGCCGACGATGATGGCGCGCGCGGACGGCGCCGGCCGGAGCGTGTCGTTTAAGTGCATCTCGTCGAGGAAGGCGAGCTTGTGGGCGAATTTCGCATTGACCGCCGGATCGGGAATGTCGCCGCCCGCTGGGACGTAGAAATTATGCAGCGTGATCGGGTCCTTTAAGCCCGCGCGTTCGCCGAGCACAATGGTGATGTGGCGGCAATCGCTCTTGCCGCAATACTCCCGGATCGCGGTCGATTCGAACGGCAGCCGCGAGAGCACGACGACGCCGTGGTAGCCTTTCTGGCCGTTGAGCGCCACGTGCTCATAGCCGAGCCGCTTGAAGCGCTTGCGCGGAAAGGCATCGTCCGGGCACTTGGTCTCTTGCAAGCACACGATGTCGGGGCGGACCGCCTTGATGAATTCGGCGACCAGATCGATGCGATAGCGCACCGAATTGATGTTCCAGGTGGTGATGGTGATTTGCATGCGAGGATGAGCGTGAACGAATGGCAGATTTATATGCGAAAGCGCCGCGCTTGGCACAAGACCGAACGGACGAAGCGCCCGGCCGCCGGTAACGGAACTCGTCGGCCGCCTGCCGTTACCCTATGATGGCCGCGCGGGAGACGGACATGGACGCGCAAGCGCAGCGGCCACGGGTGGTGATCGCCGGCGCCGGCTTTGGCGGACTGCAGGCGGCCAAGGCGCTGGCCAAAGTCGATGTCGATGTCACCCTCGTCGATGCCTACAACCACCATTGTTTTCAGCCGCTGCTTTATCAGGTCGCCACCGCGGCGTTGTCGCCCGCCGATGTCGCTTGGCCGATCCGCGCCATCCTGCGCGCGCAGAAAAACGTGCGCGTGATCATGGCGCGGGTGCTGGCGATCGACGCTCCGGCGCGGCGCGTGCACACCAGCCAGATCGACCTTGCCTACGACTATCTCATCCTCGCCACCGGATCGACGCACTCCTATTTCGGCCATGACGACTGGGCGCCGTTCGCGCCGGGCTTAAAGCACATCGCGGATGCGACCGAGATCAGGCGGCGCTTCCTGCTCGCTTTCGAGCGCGCCGAGGTGGCGGAGGACGAAGCCGCCCAGCAGCGGCTCCTCACATTCGTCATTGTCGGCGGCGGAGCCACCGGCGTGGAAATGGCGGGCGCCATTGCCGAGGTAGCGCGGCGGACGTTGCAGCACGATTTCCGCCGCATCGACCCGCGCACCTCGCGGATCATTTTGATCGAGGCCGGACCTCGGCTGCTGCCGACATTTCCCGCCCCGTTGGCGGATTATGCTGCCCGCTCGCTGCGCGGCATGGGCGTGGAGATCGCACTCGGCCGGGCCGTCACCGGCTGCGACGCGGAAGGGGTTTCGCTCGACGGCAGCCGCATCGAGGCGGCGACGGTGATTTGGGCGGCCGGCGTCGTCGCCTCGCCGGCGGCGGAATGGATCGGCGCCGAACCCGATCGCGCCGGACGCATCAAGGTGAACGCCGAGTTGACCGAGCCCGGACGGCCGGAGATCTTCGCCGTCGGCGACACCGCAAGCGTCGTCGCCGGCGACGGCCGCCCGGTGCCCGGGATCGCGCCGGCGGCAAAACAGATGGGCAATTATGTCGCCAAAGTCATCGCCGCGCGGGTGCGGGAGCGGCCTGCGCCGCCGCCGTTCGCATATCATCATCTCGGCGATCTCGCCACGATCGGCCGCAAATCCGCCGTGGTAAAGCTCGGCGTCTTTCAGATCACCGGATTTTTGGGCTGGCTGTTCTGGAGCGCCGTGCACATCTATTTTTTGATCGGATTGCGCAACCGCTTCGTGGTCGCGCTCAACTGGCTGTGGAGCTACATGACGTTCCAGCGCGGCGCCCGGCTGATCGGCATCGCGCCGCCGCGGTGAGAGCCTGCGTCATTCCGGGGCCGAGTGAAACGAGGAGCCCTGAATCCATACCCACCGTCCGTGAATATGGATCCCGGACTCGCCACGCGGTGGCGATCCTGGATGACGGACGAAGCTGTCCGTCATTTCAAATAGCTCTGATAATTGATGACAAACAAATTCGGATCGGGCTTTTTCGCCGTATCGAGATTGTACACGGCGACGGTGGTATCGAGCCCTTGCGGGTCGGTCACCGTCCATTGCTTGAGCTGAAGATTCTTGACGTCGAACATGATCATCAGCCGGTTGGTGCCGACCATAACCTGGGTTTCCTCGATGACCACGGTGATGAAAGTGTCATCCGCCGATACGCTGACCACGTCGGTGTCGCGCAGGAGATCGATGCGGTCGGCAAGCAAATAGCGCAAAGGCGTCTGCGAGAGCGGGTAAAAGTCCGTCGTTTCCAGCGAGCGGTCGCGGACCACGACCGAGGAGCCATCGGCGATGATGTCGATCGGGCTCGGCGGGCTGTATTGGAAGCGGACCTTTCCTGGCTTTTGGATGGAGAAGGTGCCGTCGACGCGCCGGCCGTCCGGACCGATCTGCACGAAATTCCCGACGAGCGTCTGCACGCCGGACAGATAACCGCTGATCTTGTCGAGGAGAGCGCGCTGATTGGCGTCGAACGCGGTCGCCGGGCTCGGCGCCGCGGGTTTGCCGAGCGAAAATGAGAACGGGAACGAGCCCTTGGCGCTGCCCGCCCCGGGCGCCGCGGCAGCGGGAGCGGGAGCGGGAGCGGTCGATGCAGGCGGTGCTGCCGATGAAGGCTGGGTGACGCCCGATTTTGCCCGCGGCGCCGGCGTCGGCAGCGGCACGTCTTCGGCCGCGGCGGATGCGGCCAGAAGCGCTACTCCGGCGATCGCCAGAAGAAACGTCCGCGCCCCCCGTGCCGCCATACCTTCGCTCCCGTAACTTCGCACGAACGCTCTCAAGACCAACCGCTACCCGCGCGATATGGCGAATTCGCGGCCTTCACCGCTTACAGAGCGGCCGCTTGATTCTCAATAGGGATCGTCCTCGGCGCCTTCGACGAGGATCTCACGCTTGCCGGCGTGATTGGGCTGGCCGACGATGCCTTCCGCTTCCATGCGCTCCATCAGCGAGGCGGCGCGGTTGTAGCCGATTTGCAGCCGGCGCTGGATGTAGCTGGTCGAGGCCTTGCGATCGCGGGTCACGACCTGCACCGCCTGCTGGTAGAGATCGCCGCCCTCGGCGGCGCCCATACCGGTGGCATCGAATACCGCCTGGCCGTTCTCGCCTTCCGCCTCTTCGGCGGTGACCGCTTCGAGATATTCCGGCACCCCTTGGGACTTCAGGTGGCGCACGACCTTCTCGACCTCGCCGTCGGAGACGAACGGGCCGTGCACGCGGCTGATACGGCCGCCGCCCGCCATGTAGAGCATGTCGCCCTGGCCGAGCAGCTGCTCGGCGCCCTGCTCGCCCAAAATCGTGCGGCTGTCGATCTTCGAGGTGACTTGGAAGGAGATGCGGGTCGGGAAATTGGCCTTGATCGTGCCGGTGATGACGTCGACCGAGGGCCGCTGCGTCGCCAGGATGACGTGAAGTCCGGCGGCGCGAGCCATTTGCGCGAGCCGCTGCACCGCGCCTTCGATGTCCTTGCCGGCGACCATCATCAGGTCGGCCATCTCGTCGACGATGACGACGATGTAAGGCAGCGGCTCGAGATCGAGCTCCTCTTTCTCGTAGATGGCTTCGCCGGACTCGCGGTCGTAGCCGGTATGGACGGTGCGGGTGAGCTTCTCGCCCTTGGCGCTCGCCTCGGCAACGCGCACGTTGTAGCCGTCGATATTGCGCACGCCGAGTTTCGACATTTTCTTGTAGCGCTCCTCCATCTCGCGCACCGCCCATTTCAGCGCCACCACCGCTTTCTTCGGATCGGTGACGACGGGGGTGAGCAGATGCGGGATGCCGTCATAGACGGAGAGTTCCAGCATCTTCGGATCGACCATGATCAGCCGACACTGGTCGGGATGCAGCCGATAGACCAGGCTGAGGATCATGGTGTTGATGGCGACCGATTTGCCCGAGCCGGTGGTGCCGGCGATGAGCAGATGCGGCATGCGTTGCAGATCGACGAGAATCGCTTCGCCGCCGATCGCCTTCCCGAGGCAAAGCGGCAAGCGGGCGGCAGTCTCGGCATAATCGTGTGAGGCGAGCAATTCGCGCAGGAAGACTTTTTCGCGGGTCGGGTTCGGCAATTCGATGCCGATGGCATTCCTTCCGGACACCACGGCGACGCGCGCGGAGAGCGCGCTCATCGAGCGGGCGATATCGTCGGCAAGGCTGATCACGCGCGACGACTTGATGCCGGGAGCGGGCTCCAGCTCGTAGAGCGTGACCACCGGCCCCGGCCGCGCATTAATGATCTCGCCGCGCACGCCGAAATCGGCGAGCACGCCTTCGAGCGCGGTGGCGTTTTCCTGCAAGATTTCGCTGCTGACGGTGGCGCGGCCGATTTTGCTCGGCTGGGTGAGGAGTTCTAGCGGGGGAAGGATGTAACCGCCGCTCGAGCGGCGCGGCTTGGGCATGCTCGGCTTGCGCGCGGCGCGCGGCACCGGGCCGCCGGTCAACTCGTCATCGGACTCATGGGCGATGCGATGGTCCGGCCGGCCTTCGAAACGCGGCTCGAAGCGTCGTGACGCCGCGGCCTCACTGCGCAGCGGAGCTTTGGTGCGGGGGCGGCGGCGAAAAACGCGAATGAGCCGCGAGCGCAGGCTCAGCAATGCATGCATGAGGCGGCCGAGCGAAATCCACGCGCCCTCGTCCTCAGCGTCGACTGCGTCTTCTTCGTCGTCCGCCGATCCGCGCCAAATCATGCCAGCTGCGCCGGCAAAAGCGACGAGCGTGGCAATGCCGAGCGCCACTGCGGTCGCGATCCGATAAGTTCCGACGAGCGGGGTGCCGAGGAAAGTCACCGGCAAGCGCAGCATGGCGTCGCCAACCACGCCGCCTAGGCCGCACGGCAGCGGCCAATGCGTGCCGCGCGGCAGCGACGAGGCGAAGGCGGCCGCCAGCACGGCGCCGAATACCCAGAGCAGCAATCGCAAGCGCTCGCGGCTGAGCGGCCGGTAGCCGAGCAGCCGATAACCCCACACCGCGATCGGCAAGATCAGCGCCAGCGAGCCCAAGCCGAGCAATTGCATCAGCAGATCGGCGGCGACCGCGCCGGGCCGGCCGAGCAGATTGTGCACCGGCGCGTCGGTGGCGTGGCTGAGCGAAGGGTCGCTCACCGACCAGGTGGCGAGCGCCAGCGCCGCCAGCATAGCGAGACTGACGAGCGCGATCCCGCCGACCTCGCGCAGCCGCCGCCGCAGGATGGCGCCGAGTTGGCCGGAGAGAACGGCCATTCCGTCGAGGCTGCGGTCGATCATCGACATCGCGTTGCTCTTAGATTCTTTGGTTTGAGCATGATCTTGTCCGAAAACCGGTTTCCACTTTTCGGGATCATGCTCTAGTCCAGCACTGCGACGAGGCGATGCAGCGCCTCGGCGGTGATCTCCTTGTTCTGCACCATGGCGGCGCGAATGTAGTCGGCGCCGGGATTGCTGCCGTCGGCCTGCTCGCGCGCCAAATAGCTTCCGGGCACGACGCGCACGCCGGCTTCGCGCCACAAAGCCAGCGTCGCCGCCTCGCTGCCGCCTTGCGCCGCGACATTCAGCCAGAGGAAAAATCCGCCCGCCGGCCGGCGGTAGCCGTAACGATCGCCGACAATCTGATCGGCGAGATCGAATTTCTCGCGGTAGAGCCGGCGGTTTTCCTCGACATGCGTCTCATCGCCATAGGCGGCGATGGCGACGCGTTGTGCCGGCATGGCCACCTGCGGCGCGGCGACGTTGCGCAGTTCGAGATAGGCGGCGAGAAAGCGCCGGTCCCCCGCGGCGAAGCCGACGCGCAGGCCGGGCAAGCTCGACCGCTTCGACAGCGAATGAAACACCACGGCGTTGGCGAAATCCGGCGCCGCCGCCTCCAGCATCCCCGGCGGCGGCCGGTCGCTATAGATTTCGCAATAGCACTCGTCGCAGAAAACGAGGAAGCCGAAACGCCGCGCCAGCGCCGCGAGCTTCGACAGGTAATCGCGGTCGGCCACCGCGCCCTGCGGATTCGACGGCGAGGCGAGATAGCAGGCGACCGTGCGCGCCAAGAGATCGTCGTTGAGCGCATTAAGGTCGGGCAGGAAACCGGTAGCCGCCGTCGCCGGCAAATAGACCGGCTCGCAATCGGCGGCGATGGCGCCCGCGGAATAGGCGGCATAGAACGGATTGGGAATGAGCACGGCCGGCCGGCCGGCGCGCGGCTTCACCCATTTTTTGGCGGCGAGCGCGGCGAGAAAGAGTCCTTCGCGCGTGCCGTTGAGCACCAGCACTTCGGTGGCCGGATCGACCGGGCGCTCGAGCGCGTAACGGCGGTTGAGCCACTTGGCGACCGCTTCGGCGAACGCGTCCAACCCCTTGTTCATCGGATAGCGGCCGAATTCGTCGATGTGCGCCGAGATCACCGGCCCGACGAAAGCGGGAATCGGATGTTGCGGCTCGCCGACCGCCATGCTGATCGCGGGCTTGCCCGGCGTAATGTCGCCGAGCAGCTCACGCAGCCGCACGAAAGGCGAGCGCGCATCGGGCGCGCGAACCGGCGAAAGGGAAGCCTGGCGGGTCATCCTATACATCATGAACAGCGGGACCGCCCGCCGCATCAGCGACGGGATAGCATAGGAGAGCTGAGGTTAAGACCCGATTAACCATCGGCCTTCGGGACCGCCAGACAATCGAACAACCGCGTCAAGAATACTTTTCTTCGAGATCGACCGTGGACTCGACGCCGATGCGGTCGAAGTTGGCCTTGAGCCAATTGTCGGCGCGTTCGCGGCCTTTGTCGAAGAGGTATGTGAGAAACTCCCAGTCGCCGTTCAGTCTGCTTGAGGGGACAAACTCCCGGATCAGGTCTTCCCCTTCGATCACGTGCACCAGCACGCGCTTGGGTTCCGCCATTATGCCGTCATCGATCCGCTTGTTCCGCAGCGCGACGGCCCGCATTTCGCGGATGAGGGCGGTATTGAAACTGATCTCCTGCATGCGGTTCATGATCGCGGGGGAGGACGTCGGAATCTCCGGCCGTTCAGCCGGGGTGAGGTGAACCAGGACTATGTCGGGAGCCTCGCATTCGAAAACCAACGGAAAGATCGCGGGGTTTCCGGCGTAGCCGCCGTCCCAATAATATTCACCGTCGATTTCCACCGCCTGCATCAACAGCGGCAGGCACGTCGAGGCCAGCACGTGGTCGGCGGAAACTTCCTTGCAGGTGAACACCTTCACCTTGGCCGTGCGGACATTGGTGGCGCAAAGAAACAACTTGACGGCTTGTTGGCCGCGGACCCGCTCGAAGTCGACGAGTTCCTTAAGCAGTTGCTTGAGCGGGTTGATGTTGAGCGGATTGAGCTGATACGGCGAAGCAAAATAAGCGAGCGCCTCCATAAAAACATAACCCGGCGAATGATCGAGACCGTGCGTCGGACTCAACTTGTCGAGCCAAGATGGCTGGAACAGCCCTCTCGATGCGCCCGCAGACAGTTTTTGCCAAAAAAGCCGCAGCGCGTTCTTCGCGCCTTCACGGCCTCCTGCCGCCAGGCCATCGGCAAGCACGACGGCGTTGACGGCACCGGCGCTGCTCGCAGTAATGCCTTCAAAGGTCAGGCGCTCGTCCTCGAGTAAGCGGTCGAGCGCGCCCCAGGTGAAAGCCCCATGCGTGCCGCCGCCCTGGAGCGCGAGGTTGACGATCTTCTGTCCGGCGGCCTGGGGGGACGCAGGGCCGGCTGCGCCGGCTTCTTTGTCTGCGAAATTCATCGTCGCAATGAAGCAAAAAAACCGCGCCTTGAGTAGCGGCGCTTTCGCTTATCTCGTTTGCCGAGAAATAACCTGAGAGCTAATACGGTTCGACCGCTTTGGTTCCCGTAAGCGCGCCGAGGAATGCCGCTTAAGATTATTGCTAAGCGTGCGCCTTGCGCAGCGGATCGACAATGCCCTCGAGCTTGCCGAGGACGCGCATGCAGGGCAGCACCTGGGCGAGGCTCGAATTCGGCTCGCGCTTGCCCTTGATCGCAGCGATGAACTCGCGATCCTCGAGCTCGATGCCGTCCATGGAAACGTCGACCTTCGACAGGTCGATCTTGTTGTCCTTGCCGTCGACGAGATCGTCGTAATAGGCCTTGTAGGTGCCGTTGTCGCAGATGTAGCGGAAGAACGAACCGATCGGCCCGTCGTTGTTGAACGACAGCGACAGGGTGAGGATCGAGCCCGTCGGCACGCGAGCGACGATGCCCATGTCCATGGCGATGTTGAGCTGCGGGTGGATCGGGCCCTGCACGGCGTAGCAATCCGAGATGGTCTGGCCGGTCTGATATTGGAACAGGTCGATCGTGTGCGCGGCATGGTGCCAAAGCAGATGATCGGTCCAGCTGCGCGGCTGGCCGGCGGCGTTCATGTTCCTGCGCCGGAAGAAATAGGTCTGCACGTCCATCTGCTGGATCTTCAGCTCGCCATTGGCGATGCGCTTGTGCACCCATTGATGGCTGGGATTGAAGCGCCGAACATGGCCGGCCATAGCGACGACGCCGGTCTCCTTGGCGATCTTCACCAAAGCTTCGGCGTCTGCAACGCTGTCGGTGACGGGAATTTCGACGAGCACGTCCTTGCCGGCGCGCATCACCTGCTCGCCCTGGCGGAAGTGCATCTTGGTCGGCGTGGTGAGGATCACCGCGTCGGCGCGCTTGATGCCCTCGGAAAGATCGCCGGTGTAATGCGGGATGCCGTATTTTTTCGCCACCGCGGCGGTGGAGTCCTGGTTGCCGCCGACCAGCGAGGTGACTTCGGCGTCGGCAATACGCTTGAGCGCGTCAAGGTGCTTCTGGCCGAAAGCGCCTTGACCGGCGACGCAAATCTTCATCAACGGCCTCGGATGATCGGCGACTTCGCGCGTGCCGCCGCGCGCTTGTGCTTGGCGGCCGGCTTGCGTTTGCCCGACGCCTTCGCGCCGCGCGGCCGGTTGACGAGGATAATGTGCCCCACCGCGGTGTTCGATGCCGGCACTGTGTAGAAGCGGTAGAACTCATCGACCTTGTCGTCGAGCGCGCCGCGCATGACCAGCCACATGACCATCTCGATGCCCTCGGCACCGGCTTCGCGCATGTAGTCCACATGCTGAACCCTTGCGAGCTTCTGCGGGTCCTTCGACAGATTATCGAGGAACGCCTTATCCCACTTGCTGTTGATGAGACCCGCGCGCGGGCCGGAAATTTGGTGCGAAAGCCCGCCGGTGCCGAAAATCACGACTCTGAGGTCTTCCGGATAGGATTCGACCGCCTTGCGGATCGCCTTGCCGAGCATGTAGCAGCGATGCCCGGTCGGCGGCGGATACATCACCACGTTGACCGCGAGCGGGATCACCGGGCACGGCCAGTGCGCGTTCTTGTCGACTTTGCCGAACAGAAGGTTCATCGGCACGGTCATGCCGTGATCGACTTCCATCTTGTTGCAGATGGTGAGATCGAATTCGTCGAGGATGACCGACTGCGCGATATGCGAGGCGAGTGCCGGATAACCTTCTACCGTCGGCACCGGACGCGGCCCCCAGCCTTCGTCGGCCGGCGGAAATTCCGCGGCGCAGCCGAGCGCGAAGGTCGGGATCATCTCCACCGAGAACGCCGAGGCGTGATCGTTATAGACGATGATGGCGACATCGGGTTTAGTTTCGCGCATCCAGGCTTGCGATTTTTCGAAGCCCGAGAACACCCGCTTCCAATACGGTTCCTCGGTCTTGCCGTTGTCGATCGCTGCGCCGATGGCGGGCACGTGCGACGAACCTATACCTGCGATGATCCTGGCCACGATTTCACTTCCGTTTTGCTGATTTGGGTTTGGACTTCGATTTGGACTTTGCCTTCGGCTTCGACTTTGCCTTGGCGGCGGCTTTTTTCGCCGCGCCGCCGGCAACGAAGGGCGATGGCGCGTTCTTGCCCGACCGCGAGCGATTGCCTTCGACCGAACGGCCGCCGCCGAGCATCATCTTGGCGTAGCCCTCCTGCGAGTTGCCGGTCATCAGCGCGGCAAGATGCTGGAACGAGTGGCCGTCGGTGGCGCCGAGCTTGGCGGTGAAATAGATGTTGCCGCCGAGTTCGAGCATGCGATTGTAATCGCGCTTCAGAATGGCCTCGGCCTGTGCCGGCGTCAGCTTGAACCTCTTCAGATACTCCGGCTCGTTGGCCTTGAAGGCCTTGCGGTTCTCGTCCTTCATCAGCGACATGCAGAACATGTTGATGCTGTAGCCTTCGCGGGAACGCTCGGCGTCGAACACGAATGTTCCAGGGATGTCGTCGTAAACCTGCAGTTTGCGCGCCATCGGCGTCTCTCCCGTTTGGCTTTTCACATATATAGCGCAGGGAAGCTTGGCAACGTAAGCGGTTCCCGCAGGCTTGAACCGTTCCAACCACCAAATATTAACCCGTCACGCCGGCCTTTGCCCCGCCAGGGCGATGCTCAGGCCACTTCCTGCAATATCTCGGTAAGGCGATCCGGCTTGTCGAGCATGACGTCGTGACCGCACGCCAACTCGTAGGTGCGCCAGCCTCTTTTACGCGCGGTCGCTAGTCCAAGATCAAAATAAGGGCTCTCATATCCGGTCGCCCGGATGTAGGTCTTATTGGCGATGCGCTCGCGCGCGCCGGTCAGCGTCAGCTTCTGCAAAAACGACTGAAGCGGCTGCGGCGTGCATTGCGCATCGACCCAAGCGCGATCCTTTTCGTTGACGTTGAATACCGCCGCCGAGCGCGTCGGCAAGGCGGTTGCGCCGCTGCGTTGCGCGGCCAGCACCCCGTCCCGCATCGGAGCCGACACTATATCGACCACCGCTTGCCCATTCTCCGGGAGGAACGCATCCAGCATCGCGAAAGACGAGATCGCCTTCTCCATTTTCTCGACGACGCCGGAAATCACCATGCCGCCGTAGGAGTGGCCGACCAAAACGACGTTGTTCAACTCCTGCCACTTCATCTCGTTGACGACATCGAGAATGTGGGTCTCGAGATCGATGGCGGGTGTCAACAGATGCGAGCGTTCGCCGACGCCTGTCAGCGTCGGCGTAAACACGTCATGGCCGTTGCGGGCAAGGAGCCACGCAACGCGGCGCCAACACCAGGCGCCATGCCAGGCGCCGTGAACTAGAACGAACGTCGCCATCCTGCTCCCAGAGATTATGTGGACGCATCGCCGTCCGCCGCAGGTTATCGCGGCGGTCCGCTTAGCTCCAATAAAGCCGCA
>Ga0302326_10014695_pt1 | contig 16534 bp, 12 predicted proteins | sample Palsa_T0_3_FD_202264 | JGI IMG/M metagenome (GOLD analysis project Ga0302326, IMG submission 202264) | Peat permafrost microbial communities from Stordalen Mire near Abisko, Sweden - Palsa_T0_3 | ecosystem: Environmental > Terrestrial > Soil > Palsa > Peat permafrost | place: Sweden: Abisko...
CCGATAAATCGCACCCGTTCTTTGTCACCCGCCTAATTCATAGCGTCACTACCGACAGGCCAATCAAATATTTGATAACCAACATATTGGAGACCAGGTTCCATTCCCCACCCTCTCCGCTCGACCTCATAGAGTATTGTTAGCCAATATTTTATGAGGTTTTTTGTGATTGAGATTTTCACCTCCTTAATCAATAGCCGATCGGGAAACCATTCTGCCTTAAAATCAAGCCTTCATATTGCCGATGCAATGTTGCAGACTATTCTCCCTGAGGTATTTCTTCTACCAGAATTTCGTTTCCTGCTTTATCATAATAAGTGCAAGTCATTTTATCAAGGCAAACAATCCACTTCTCAATTCCTGTTTCAGCACAGTGCTTGCAGAAAGTAAGATAGTCTGTTTCACCCTGCTGATGAATCTTCAGGTAATGTTTAAACTTTGTTTTGTCGCTGGAATGGGCAACAACCATGTCTTCATACATTGGTTTTGACGAAGTTCGAAACTCATTGACACCAAAGTACTCGGTGTGGCTGTCTTTTACCCAGGTTTCAAAAGCTATGACATGCAAGGCTTTGATCTCTTGAATGTATTTGGGAAAATCCGCTCCCGATTTTACTTTGCTGTGAGCTGCTTTGATTTGGTCTACTGTAAACATTTGTTTTAGTTTTTGTTGTTACAGTAAAAGTCGGAAATTGTTAGCCCGTGTAATTGTAAAAAATCGTTTTTTACAGGAAACGCTTAAAGTTTTCGGGGGTGTCGCCCGTATACTGCTTGAAATCTTTGATAAAGTGTGCCTGATCAAAAAAATTATTTTCGTAGCAAATATCAGTCAGTGATTTTGTGTTACTTAAATTATCGAGCACGGCGTTAAAACGAACAATAGAGGCGAATTTTTTTGGCGTTGCTCCTACTAATTTTCTAAACCGTTTCTCAAACGGGCTTTGACTGATAAAAAGCCGCTCGTTGAGCTCTTTAATTCGTATTGTTCCTTTTGTCTGATAAATGATTTTTACGGCTTCTATAATCAATTTGTCTGTCTGAATGTCCTTTAGTTGTGAAAGCAGGAACCTTTCAACGACATGGATGCGTTGTTTATCTGTGTGGGCGAAAGTTAATTTTTCTTCAATTTCACTAACACTGTTTTTATCGAAGATATCTTCGAGCGAAACGCTTAGATTGAATAGTTCATGGGCAGGATGTGAAGCAAAGTGGGCAAATCCAAATTCTGTAAAGTATACCAAAATTGTCCCGATTTTAGTTGAGTTCTTGAAGATTTTATAAGTATCTGAAATTCCTGTAATCCCTGCTGCTGCTAGCTTATCTTCGGTTGCGTTTTTAATGGTCGCAAGTTGTCCGCTGTATTGAAATCCAATCACAAGCCCTGAAGAAGGAAATACTTTGTATTCTGTTTCAACGTCATTCTCCGACACTGCAAAATATTTGATGTAGTGCTTTAATTGATCAGTTGGTATGAATTTGTCAAATCTCATGCTGCTATGACGGGTTACCCATAGTTCAAAAATATAACATTTTATTTCCGGATGCTGCGTCACCATTCTATTATTTTCAAGCTGTTTCAAGGACCCGAAAGACACTGGTTTTTCTGGTTCTTTTGAATTTTTTCATTGTAAATCCATCCGGGCAGCTCTGTTATTATCTTATATTTGAGTTCAGGTGCTGTTGACTCCCCAAACAATTGAATAAACCATGCTTCCCAACTCAAACTCCGGCGTGACAGTCAGAAGCCTGCGGTGGGTGACCGCTGCGACGATAGCGATTAGCCTGATCGTCACGCTAGCCGGCCAGCCAGTGTCGTTTTGGCACAACCCTGAAACCGCAATGCGAGGGGATGGCTTATCCATCAGCAATCCCACTAACCACAGTTTTGAATTCTTTATTGGCAACGGCTGGCAGCCTTATTTAGCAGCTAACGTGGTATTTCTGCTAATTTTATTCTGGCTAATATCGTCGCTACCACGTAGATTGTCGCTTGTTATAGCATTTACGGTAATTTTCTCCAACTTTTACAGCACCTCCAACTGGCTTGCAGTGCATTGGGGGCTGGGCCTGCAGGGACCGTTTTTATACGGCCTTGGCTCGCCGGCGCGTTACCACGACGCTGGGGGCTAACAATTACCTGGTGCTATATTTTCGCTGGCTTCACCGGTACCAGCAACTGGCTTTTTTTCGAGTGGCGACTGGGTGTGCATGCGATAACTGAATTAGGCTGCCTACTGAGCATCGTCGTGGTGCTGTCCGTATTTCCCAATCAAAAACAGAGACTTATACAAAGTCCTTTGCCGGAACAAATCGGTCTGTTAGCAAAGCTTTGCCAACATCTTTGACCATGTTATGACCGTTCTCGAAATCATCTTAGTTTTGCCATTTTTGTAAGCGGCATATTGGCTGTCCAATTCAGCCTTCAATTCAGGTGTATATTCCACTCCTGATTCTTCAATGTCTTCTTTCATCAATGTATGAAAAGCCTATGCCTTTTTGTCGTCGGCAATCTCATTTCCCGCCCTCTCCGCAGCTTGCTATCTATTGACCTTTTCTAACTCTGTCCTTTTCCTCTTGTGAACCGTCCGGGTTGCTCATCAACCTGGTGACATGGCCGAAAGACCGGGAATAGCTGAGTTTTATGATCTGCATTTTTGTGGATTCACCATGATAATAGAAGTTATTTTTCAGATCGAATACTTCTTGCGTAAGATACCCTATCTGAGTATGGATATTCATAGTCTTCAAAACGTCAGTCATGGACAACTGTAAAATGCCTTTATTGTTTTTAAGTTCCTTTTTCAAACCCGCATTCATCGCCCCGAAACCAAAAACATATCTGGAGCCGTCATATGCAGCGGAATTATACCATCCTGATATTTCCATCGAAAATTGCCGGCCAAGCTTGAAATTTTGACTTGCATTCAGGTTATAAGCAAAATAGCCCTTTTCGACATGATCCATCGTATGTTCCAGCTGGAATTTTCTGTATCCGCCGGTAAGGCCATAACTCATATTCCACCATTCTGTTATTTTGAAGGGAAGATTCGCTTGCAGACTGAGATTGTCCTGGAATCGCATATTGACAGGTAAAACGTATATCAGTTCCCCGGAAGGGCTGGCGATAAACTGAGATCTTACGATGGGATTGTCATCTTTGCTCGCCAGAACAGAAAAGGCATAACCCTTATAATTATAGCCTGCCTTGATGATATTGGTGATGGTAGGCAACAGCAATGGATTGCCTGTGATCACGGATAAAGGATCGTTGTAGGTCATATACGAAGCAAGATCATTATATGACGGCCTGCTGATCCTTTTGGAATACGAGAATTGCAGGTCGGAATGATCGTTCAATTTTTTAGTAATGGACAGATTGGGGAACAGCTCACTTAGTTTTCGGTCGATCACGGTAATCTGATTTTCCGAGCTATCCATAACGGTCCGGGAATACTCATACCGCATACCTGCCACAATGTTTACGGCCGGACTGGGTTTCACGGTCAAAGACACATACCCTGCGCCAATCAGCTCCTTCATTGTCATATTGTCATCATTGCTGTTCCTGTTGACCCAGGCGCCGTTCAACAGGCTTTCTATGCCCGAAAGGCTGGAACTAAGCGTATTGCTTCCCTTCACGCCTGCATCGATCCTCGCGTCTTTTGACAATTGCCGCGTATAGTCCGATTTCAGGACCTCCACATGGATATTGGTATTGGCAAAGCCCTGCTGGGAAGGAGAAAAAAGCGTGTCGTTGTTCGTTACCGCCGTCGCCCCTTTTCCATTCGAAAAATTGCTTTGGACATTCGTGGGATTATTATTATGATAATAGAGATAATCGAAATCGAAATTGATCTTTTCCCCCTCTTTCAATTTCCTTTCCAAATACACACTGTTGAGGACATTCACCCAGTCGTTGTTTCCCGAGATGGCTGCATTCATCACCAGGAGTGAATCCGGCAATATAGTATATTGGCCAAGGTTATTTGTCAATGAGGATACCTGGCTGTAATCGAAGGCTACATTTCCGCCGATCGTAGTCCGGGGACTTAACCGGAAGTCGGCTCCCAATGTAGCATCATGGTTGTCATAGACTGGTTTTAATATGCTCCGGTACTGCGCCGTCTCCGGTCCCCCCAGCACCGGATCATCCGCGTAGGATGGGGCAGACCATTCACTGTAGGACCGGTCATGGGAGAAAGTGTATGATCCATATAGGCTCGAAGTATTGGTATTGTGGGAAAATTGAAGACTGGCGGAAGCCTTTTCCCCCCATCCATATCCTCCTGTAAGGGAAAGGCTGCCGTTGGTGCCGGCTTTCCTGTTCTTTTTCAAGACGATATTGATCAGCCCCGCGCTACCCTCTGCGTCATATTGCGCCGGAGGGGTCGTCAGCAGTTCTATCTTCTCAATATTGTCGGCGCTCATTCCGCTCAGCAGGCCAAATACCTGGGCGAGCGGCAGGCGGAGAAGCTTGCCGTTGATCATCACCATAACCCCTTCTTTTCCATTCATGGACAGATTGTTATTCTGGTGATCGACATATATTCCCGGGGATCGTTCCAATACCTGCAGGACTGAACTGCCCTTGTTGACGACACTGCTCGCGACATTGATCACGGTTCCGTCGGGCTCTTGTTGAAACAGGGGCTTTGCCGCCTGTACGACTACTTCCTGCAGCTGGCGGTTGTTGGGGACCATAGTCCGGCTTCCCATTTCCCTGGTATTCTGGCCGGGCGTTATGGTAAAAACCGGCGAATTATAATCCTGGAAACCTACCACCGTATACCGAAGGAAATAGCTGCCGCTGTCTACTTTATCGATCACGTATTCGCCGGAAGAGGAGGTCATGGTTCCTTTTACCAGCTGACTGTCTTTGGCGTGCAGCAGAAGGATATTGGCAAGGCTGACCGGACCGCCATCCGCTCCAACGACTTTTCCGGTGATTTGCACCTGGCTAAACAAATATTGGCCATAAATAGTCAATAAACAAAAAAGGATCATCTGTTTCATAAGCTGCTTCATAAGCAAGGTTTTAAATCCATTAACCAACTGCCGCAAAATCCTCATTTACCATTTAAAATTGAAATCTGAATGACGAAATGCAGGATCCAATTGATGAAATGCAGCCATTGGAAGTATGGGAAAATCTTCCTAAATTGTCGAAGTATTAAACCTTATTTCAGTGAAAAAGTGGTCATATCATCTTCTTTTCTGGAGCGTTTACCAGTACATCTGGTGGTCCGTGGCCGTCGGTAGCCCTCTCGAAGCCGCGCGGCTCATTTTATTTTCCCCCTATTCGGTAAAATTCTTGTTCTACGTTGTTTTGCAAGGGTCCGCCGTTTACTTCAATCTGTATTGGCTGATGCCGCGGTTCCTGGAAAAAGGCAGGTACGCTGCTTATATTATATGGACGATTGCGACGGTTTTCAGCGTATCGATGATGATCGTACCCGGTTATTATCTCAGCGCCTTGCTGGCTCATAAGACATTCCAACAGGCATTTGGTGAAGGAAACAGTTCCTTTTATCATCTTTTCACGGGTAATTCCCTGCCGTCCACGCTGGCCAGTATGACATTAGGTATGAGCGTTAAGCTGACGATCGACTGGATACAGACAAGACGACGGCAGCAATTGCTGGAAAAAGAAAAGCTGGAGTCCGAACTGAAGTTCCTTAAATACCAGTTCAACCCTCATTTCCTTTTTAACACCATCAACTCCATATTCTTTCTCATCAACCAGGACCCTGAAAAGGCATCCGCCTCCTTAGCCAAGTTTTCGGAACTGTTGCGTTACCAGCTCTATGAATGTAACGATACACAAATTCCGCTGACCAAAGAGATAGAATACCTGGAAAATTTTATCCAATTGGAAAAGTTAAGGCAGAATGATGACGTTAATGTGTCATTTAAACTGGAAGGCGAGGAAATCCAACGCCTGGGCATCGCACCGTTTATTTTGATGATATTCGTCGAGAACGCCTTTAAGCATGTATCCAAGCAGGCCCGGGATTTCAATTGGATTAAGATCCGGCTTTCCGTGAACCAGCAGCGGTTGAGTTTTTTCGTCGCCAATAGCTGCCCGGTCAAAGCTGCAACCGACGTGGTCCGGTATGGAGGCATCGGGTTGAACAATGTCCGCCGGAGATTGGAACTGATCTACCCGGGGCGTTATGAATTGTCCGTAAAGAATACCGGAACTACTTTTGAAGCCAATCTTCAGATGGAATTGTCCGAATTGGTGATCTTTGAAACCAGCCGGAACGAAGAAGTGGAATTGGCAACTTATTAATTATAAGGAAATGCTGACTTGCGCTATCATAGATGACGAACCATTGGCCAGGAATGGCATGGCAGAATATGTCAGGGAGATCGATTTCCTGGAGCTGGGTTTTGTCAGTAAGGGCCCGGTCGGCCTGGAGCAAATGCTTACCAGTAATAAGATCGATCTTATATTTCTGGATATTCAGATGCCCGATATGAATGGTATAGAATTCCTGAAATCGGTGCAGCACCCGCCGATGGTTATAATCACCACGGCATTTTCCGGATTTGCATTGGACGGATTCCAGCTGAATGTTTTGGACTATCTCTTGAAACCGATTACTTTCGACCGGTTCCTCAAGGCCGCTACCAAGGCCAGGGATTATCACCGCCTCCTTTCCGCATCACCGGTTTCAACAGAGACGGACAGGTTGGAAAAAGGTGACGCGTATTTCTTTATCAAATGCGGCAACAAATACGAGAAGGTCCAGTTCTCCGACATCCTTTATATAGAAGCTTTGCAGAATTACGTTGCTATCCATACGGTAAAGGGTAAATATATGACTCTCCTGCACTTGAAGAAACTGGAGCAGAACCTGGAAGGGATGCCTTTTTTAAGGGTACATAAGTCTTACATCGTATCGATCGATAAGATAGACTCGGTCGATACTTCGGAGATCAGGATAGGCACGCATCATATTCCCATTAGCAGGAACTATCGGGACCAGGTCCTTGGACAAGTCGTGAACAAGAATTTGTGGATCAAGTGATCTTCCCGCGACTCAAGTGATTTCCCCGCGACTCAAATAATCCCCTCACAAACTATTGCGGTATAACGCAGGCATCGAGTAGTCAAGACGTTTTTTTATTAACTCCAGGTTGTGTTGCTCCTGATTCGACGGAGTGATGATACCCAGGACGGAAGAGGCGGATCCCCGGTGGATGATCTCGTTACAAATGGGCTGTAATGCTCCCCAGGGGCTGCAATCTATATAACAATATTTACCGGTGGCTTCCAGGTGCCGCATGGCATCGCTGAATCTTATCTGCTCCCGCATGGATTGCCACAGGTAATAAGGGCTCAGCGTATAGAGTTGAGTGGCATAGACGCCGGATATGAATGGAATGGAGGGTGGAGAGAAATGAAGCTTTCTCGAACATTGGAGGAATTTCGACCTCGCAGTGTCGATCAGTGGACTGTGCAGGGCATATTTGATAGGGAGCTCCCGGTAGGCGATATGGTTATGCCCTAGATAATCCTTTATTTCGGAAAGTGTATTCGCAGGAGCAGCCAAAATATAGTGACCGCAATGATAGATGGTCACCAGCGAAGACTTATCGAAGATCCGGAATACGCTTCGCTTGGCGTCTTCCTGCATCGGACCCTGTGTGATGGCGATCATTCCTCCCTCGTCACAACGATCCTGTAAAACAAAAGCCTGCTTCAGAACGACCGACAACATCTCGAAAGGGTCAACCGCGCCGCACACCGCCGCGGCTACAGCTTCCCCCAAACCAGCGCCCAGCACATAGGACGGATGGACGTCCAGTTCCTCCTGAAGCGCCATCGCCAGCGCATATTCCAGCATATAAGTAACCGCATGGGAGTAGCAAATGTCATCTGCGCCCTTTCTGCCTGCACCCTTTCTGCGGTACAGACAATCGATGACCGAATACCCGGTTATCCCGGATGCCTCGATGTCCATCTTTTGCAGGATTGCCCGGAAAGTAGCATTCGATCTGTAAAGAGGGGTTTCGGCTATTTCAGTTGTCTTTGTCCATATTTTTGAGATGATTAATCTGGATTTTAAAACGAACCCGATAGGTCATGGCACATTAGCCGTCGATTTTTTCTTTTGCCTGTCCGGTTTTGTCATCGGGTATTCTTATGATCATCGCATTGGCAGGATTGGCGCTAAGACATTTCTGCGAAACAGATTGATAAGACTTCATCCGCTGGTAGTGCTAGGTAGTGTTCTCGGATTACTTTGTTATTTGTTCGAACCTTTATCCAATCACCTGCAAGAGGCGGGTTGGGGAAAGACGTTGTCGGCGTTTTTTTGTTCTCTCCTTATGCTGCCATTTCCCTGGTTGCCGGCGCGGGGATCCGCCCTGTTTCCATTCAATTCACCTGCATGGTCGTTATTCTTTGAGTACCTGGTCAATATTATGTATGTTTTTCTGCTCATCAGGCTCCATCAGCGTTGGATGACATTTTTGCTTATCCTGTCCGCCATTTTCCTTGCCTACGCCTGTTACACTAGTGGCGGCTTGCTGATCGGCGGTTGGAATAGCGACAATATTCAGGTTGGCGTTCCTCGGGTAACTTATTCTTTCATCGCAGGTCTTTTAATGTTCCCTCACTTTGACGGAGACTGGCCTGTCACCGCGGTACTCGTCATCGGTGGCAGTCCTTTGTTGGTTTCTTTGGGCGCCGGGGCGCAAATCACCGGGCGACTCCGGACTGTAGCGATATTTTTGGGCCGGCTGTCTTACCCGTTATATATGACGCATATCTCTTTTGTATTTCCGTTATTCTTGATTTATTTGAGTGTTTATAAGCCGGTCGGGCTGCAATTGGCGCTGGTCATCGTTGGTTTGGTATGCTTTTTAATTGCATTTGCCTGGTTAGCGGTGCGTTTTTATGACGAGCCGGTCCGGGCTTACCTTAACAAAAAATGGAGTAAGAAAAGGGACGCATTGGCCGCCCGCTGAATTGAATTGGGCTCGCCACTTTTTCATTTTCCACGTCTTCACCTCCTCCCCAGCTAAAAGACCTGCCTTCGTCCCGGAGGTGCATTTCCCTTTCCTCCTGGATAAGCTTCTTCCGCGGGTAAAATACTCACATCCGAATATTTTCTTTGTCACCCGCCTATCACATTTTGCTTAAAGCCTGTCAAATATAGTGTTGACGGGCTTTTTGCTTTTTGGAGTTTACGCGGTTTACTCTCATTTTACCCCATTTTGCCCCTTTTGACAGTGAATAATTAGAGTATAAGGCCAAAGCTTAAATATCGATAACGATAACCTTTGTCTGGAAGTTATGGCTTCCGTGTCAAACAATAAACCGTGAAAACACCCATACCGTTTACTTAAACAAAAAAAGCTGTTTCCACGGTGGGATGGATATTTGAGTACCTTTGATCTGTTGGATAAAGGACAGACAACCCAAATATTTGATAACCAACATATTGGAGACCCGGTTCATTTCCCGCCTCCTCCGGGTAATTTCAACTCCTGCATCCGGAATGCAAATTTTCACTAACTTGACCTGCCAAAACTGCGCTTTGACTTTAACTTTATCCACTTGAGAAAACTGGCCACCATCCTGCTGTTGACTGTCTTCTGCAATAGTCTCTTCTATTACGGCTATTTCTCCTTTTCCTTACTAAAGGCTAAATTAGATGCCAAACTCGCCCTGGCGAAAACGAGTCCGCAAGCCAGTTTCGATATACTTAAAGTACCGGTATGCCTGTTGCAGAAAGATGAAATGGATGAAGTATGGTATAATAACAAATTGTATGATGTCGTTGGACGGGATCGGATAAACGATACCACATATGTTTTCCTTCTGCGGGATGAGCAAGAGCAAAATGTCTTAACCTGCAATCAAAAATATTTTCAGGACAATTGCGGCGCCTTAGGTGGGGGATACGAAGTGACGGCGATAAAAAAGGCCCCTACTGTTACTGATACGGAGCACGTACCAAACTATCAGCCAACGTTGTCGCAGCACGATTGCCTTATTAAGCCCTCCCCTGCCGCGAATAAATCTCCGCTTTCTGCTGTTTGTGCAGAAACGCCCTCACCTCCTCCCAGGCAAGTCTGAACATATCTTCTCGTCGTTCTGCTCAACCGCCCGCCGGAAGGGTGGCCATTTCCAGCATATTCCTCATAAAAAAATGCACTTCTTTATGTACAGAAGTTGGTTATTCTTATTAACCGCAATGCTCCTTTGTTTTTCGGGCTCCCTGCATGCACAAAATGAAATTACCGGAAAAATAACCGATGCCCGCGATGGCGCCCCGCTCCGCAGCGTTTCGGTGTATATTCCGGACCTGAAAACAGGTTCGGCGACGGCCGCCGATGGCAGCTACCGTATTCAATACCTCCCGGCCGGTACTTATTTAGTCGAGGTGAGTACCATTGGCTATGCCAAACAATGGGAGAAGGTGACGGTCAAGGGGACAGTTACCAGGAATTATGCCCTGACCACCACCGGCGCCACTTTAGACGACATCATCGTAACCGGTGTTCCGGCAGCCACAGATAATCAAAAGACGCCGATCATCATCACCACGAAGGGCTATGCCGATATCCTGGAGAACACTTCGACCAACGTCATCGATGCCATAGCCAAAGAGCCGGGCGTGTCGGCGATGACAGATGGACAAAGTATCTCCAAGCCCGTGATCCGCGGACTGGGCTATAACCGCGTGCTGACCGTCAATGACGGCGTGGAGCAGGTGGACCAGGCGTGGTTTGACGAATTCGGCATCGAGGCTGATCCCGACGCCGTACACCGGTATGAAATTATCAAAGGGCCGGCATCGCTGGCCTATGGGTCCGATGCCATAGCGGGGGTCGTCAACCTGATCCCCGAGGAACCGCTGCCGGAAGGGCAGACCAGGGGAGAAATACTGGCCAATTACCAGACCAATAACGGCCTCCTTAACACGATGGGCCATATTGCCGGCACGAAAAACGGCATTGCCTGGAGCGCCCGGATAGATAATACCATGGCGCATTCCTACCAGGATCCTTATGACGGCTATGCGTTGAACACACAATTCAGCAATTTCAACACGGACGCAACAATCGGTCTTCATCGCAAATGGGGGTACACGCAGGTTCACGCCAGTTATTTCGACATGGCGACGGGTATAGTCGACGGGACAAGGGATTCGGCCACCGGTCTTTTAGAGCGGCAGGTAGCTTATCCGGGTCTAAACGGTGGAGCGGCTACCTATGTCCTGCCGACGCATCAGGAGCAGATATCGTATACCCCTTTTGTGATCAACCAGCGGATCCGGCATACGAAAATCGTTTGGGATAACAATCTGGCCGTGGGTACGGGACATATCAACGCCCTGTTCTCCTGGCAAAAAAATCAGCGGCAGGAAACCAATGACCCCACTATACCCAATACACCGGACATCTTTTATTCCTCCAACGGTGTCACATATGATGTGCGGTATGTTTCACCGCAGATCGGCGGATTCAACATTTCCGGCGGCACCAACGGCGTATATCAATCCTCTCAGAGTCTGGGTACGCTGCTGCTGATCCCCAACTATAACTTTTTCGAGATTGGCGGTTTTGCCATCGCCAATCAGAAAATAGGCAATTTGAATCTCAGTGGCGGACTGCGGTATGATACCCGCACCTTTAATGGGTTGGACCATTGGGTGGATTCCACTACCCAGGCCCCGGCGGTGCCGGATGCGCCCAATGCTTTCCATGAATTTCAGGGATTCACTTCAAAATTTAGCGGGATGTCATTCAGTTTTGGCGGCACATATGCGCTGACCAGGATCTTATATGCCAAGCTGAATATTGCGCGGGGCTGGAGAGCTCCCAATGTGGCGGAATGCGCCGCCAACGGCGTCCATGACGGTACAGTCGTTTACGAGATCGGCGATCCGACGCTTAAGCCGGAAACCAGTCTCGAAGAAGACTTTGCTTTCGGCATCAACTCGCCCGACGTGAGCATGGAAGCCGATGTTTTTTATAACAACATCCATGATTTTATTTACGCACAAGGACTGCAAAGTATATTTGGAGGGGATTCGATCAATAATTCATTGAATGCAGCAGGTCTTGGAGCGGCCCCTGTCTATAAATATACGCAGACCAGGGCGCAATTATATGGGGGAGAGCTGGATCTTCATATCCATCCGTCCTCACTGCCCTGGGTACAATTGAATTCCACGCTGAGCGTCGTATATGGAGGCCTGGTGGGTGTGCCGGATTCTGTCAAGTATCTGCCTTTCGTCCCGCCCACGCGGATCACTGCGGACTTAAAATTCCCGGTGAAGAAGCTGGGACCCTCCATCAGGAATGCTTATTTCAAAGTCGGACTCATCGATTGCTTCGAGCAAAAGGATATCTATGAGCAATATGCGATCTACAACGGATTGAATACCGCTTTGACGCCCTTCGAATACAAGGCCAGTACAACCGCCACGAAAGGATATACATTATTTAGCGTGGGCGTGGGGGGAGATATTATTTCCAAAGGACATACCACCTGCAGCATATACGTCACCTGTACCAACCTGTTCAATACACCCTATATGGATTATATGAGCAGGTTTAAATATTATCCGGTGAATTATACTACGGATAGGGTAGGGGTATTCAACATGGGCAGAAATATCAGTTTTAAGCTGCTCGTGCCGCTGGATTTTAAGAACGGATGAGGCCACGCCGGCCTTATCTTTCACGGTCCGCTGCAAAGGAACTTCGATGATCCCGCCTTTTGCCGCTGCAAGGCCCGGCGATAATGCCGGTACCTGACGAATGTAGCGGCGATCAGCACGATGCCACAGATTTCTGACAATAGCTTTTCCGCATCCAGCCAGTCAACCGGCCTATCCTTCAGGTCCGGGTCCATGACGATTCCATGCACGACGAACAGCAGGGCTGTGCCGTAGGAAATGAGATGGATATTTTTCCAGGTCCGGAAGCCCACTCTGTTCTTCACTGCTTTCTGCGTGGTCAGGATCACAGCTATCAGCGCATACAATGCCAATGAGCCGAGACAGGTCCACAGCGGCTGGTGTGGGGCATGTAAAGGGAAGACCACATCTGCAAGCCGGTAGCGTTCAGCGGCATAAGGCAATAGCAGCAGCGGATGCGCCAGTGCCAGTACCAGCGCTAAATAGGCTGTCCAGTTATGCAGGTCATCCAGACTCACTTTCTTCAGCCAGGCCGGCAGCCCCTTCCATAGCGGCGATCGCCGGTAAGCCGTACTGAGGAGAATGCCCAGCAGGAGGTTAAAAGTCAGCACCGCGGTGGCGGCAAGACCGAGAGTCGACGAAACATCAAGCCAGGTTAAATCCATGTTCTGTATATTGTTACCGGTGATCCTTTTAATGCTCCCCGTCCTCGCTGTCTTTTTCCTTCACGCTGATCACCGGCACCTGTCGTTCATAGATTAGTTTGTTCAGCGCAGGCAGGCTGGACTGCAGCAGGGTTTTCAGCCGGTCTAACTGCCGGTCGGCCTGCGCGCTCAGCACATCGAATACCTCCCGCGCCTGTCTGCTGGGCGGAGCATTACCGCCCGCCGCGAATCCGTATACGCCAGAAAGCTTGTCATTCAGGCGAATGGGAAAGTTGAGCATGTCTTCCGAGCTTTTCGATTTGGTCTGGTAAAGAGCTTCCTCGATGGCCGTCAGCTGCCGGATAAGGCTATCCGACAATTGTCTCACGGGCCTGGCCGTACTGTCAAGCCGTCCATTCAAGCCCTGGAGCTGGGTCCTGACATCGCGGATTTGAAGGATCGCCCGCTGCACCTCGTCATATTTGTCCCTGACTTGCAGCAGGAACCCCACCTGGGCATCATAATCCGCTTCCGTCAGCGGATAATTCGGGTCCGCCCGGATCATAAAGGATACGTCGGCGGAGTCGTGGTCATACCTTATTCTGGCGGTGTAATGACCAGGCGCCACCTTGGGGCTGCCGACCCCGCCTGTCCAAAGCAACATGCCCGGTATTTTCTTAGCAGGCGGGTACAACATGTCCCAGACAAATGTATTGATACCGGATGTACATTCCAGCCGGGCATCCATATCCTTCGAGTGGCTGCTGAAGGTCCGGATGGGCTTTTGCTGTTTATCAAAAACAGTGATGGATACGCTTGGCGAATCCGGTGCATCCTTTAGCCAGTAGCGAAAAACGACACCATTGGGCGGGTTTTCCCCGACATTGGGGATGGACCGTTCCCGGCGACGGCGGCCGCCACCTTCCATTCGCCAGGCATCATTCACCGTAAATACATGGAGATGGGATTGAACGGCATCCGGGGACAATTGCTGCAGCAGGCTCAGATCGTCCAGCGCCCAGAAGGCCCGGCCCTGGGTCGAGAGGAGCAGATCATTGTCCTTAATCGTCAGATCCGTCACCGGTACCACCGGCAGGTTGAGCTGGAAGGGCAACCAGCGCTCTCCATCGTCAAAGCTGATATACATCCCGTATTCGGTACCGGCATACAATAACCCCGGCCGGCGCCGGTCGGCACGAACGACGCGGGTGAAGTGCATGGGATCGATGCCTTTCGTAATCAGCTTCCAGGTCTTTCCATAGTCTTCCGTCTTGTAGATATAGGGAGCGTAGTCATCGAGGCGGAAGCGCATGCCGGCGAAATAGGCGGTCCCTTTTTTAAAAGGGTCCGTCTCGACACAGTTCCATAAGGTCCATTTACCGGCCTCCGGCGGAGTCACATTGTCCCAATGTTTGCCGCCATCCCTGCTGACATAGATCAACCCGTCATCGCTTCCCGTCCACAGCAAGTCTTTCTCCAACGGCGATTCTGTAGCCGTATAGATCGTGCAATAATATTCCGCCGAAGAATTGTCTTTGGTAATGGGACCGCCGCTGGGCCCTTCTTTGGATTTGTCGTCAGTCGTCAGGTCGGGACTGATCGCCTCCCAGCTCTGCCCTTCATTCTCTGTCTCGAAAAGCCGGTTGCCTCCCGCATACAGCCTGTGCGGATCATGCGGAGAAAAGAAGATGGGGTAATTCCACTGAAACCGGTATTTCACGGAGTCCGCGCCAGATCCCATCGGGTTGTCGGGCCATACGTCGATGGCACGGCTGTCGCCGGTCCGATGGTTTAGCCGGCCAAGGAAGCCGCTGTAGTTGCCGCCATAGACGATATCGGGGTTGAGAGGGTCGGCCACCATATAGCCGCTCTCTGCGCCGGCCGTCGGTTCCCAATCCCTCTCCGTAATACCCGGGCCGGCAGTTCTGCTTTTGATGCGAACACTGGAATTGTCCTGCTGCGCCCCTAGTAAATGATAAGGGAAAGCATTGTCGGTGGATACCCGGTATATCTGCCCGGTAGGCTGATTATCCAAAGAACTCCAGTCACTACCGCCGTTGAAGCTGACCTGCGCGCCGCCATCATCCGCGAGAATGAGGCGGTGGCCGTCCGCCGGATCGATCCAAAGATCGTGATGGTCACCATGTGGTGAAGAGAGAGAGGTGAACGTTTTTCCCCCATCCAGGCTGCGCATCAACTCGACATTGAGACAGTAGACAATATTTTCATTTTTTGGATCCACATACACGCGGTTGAAGTACCAGGAGCGCTGTCGGATCTCGTTGTCCGCATTGACCTTTGACCAGGTCTCGCCCCTGTCCGGGCTGACAAATAAGCCTCCTTGCGCATTTTCTATCATGGCGAATACCTTGTCGGGATCGGAGGCCGACAGGGCAATATTGACGACACCCCAGATACCCTTTGGCAACCCTTTGTGAGCGGACAAATTGGTCCATGTCTCACCCCCGTCCGTACTCTTGTATAAACCGCTGCCTTCCCCGCCGCTCTCCATGCTGTAAGGCGTCCGCTTCACCCGCCACATGCCCGCATATAGCACGGAAGGATTACCGGGCTCCATGACGATCTCCGAACAGGCGGTCTGGTCATTGACAAAAAGAATACGCCGCCAGGATTTGCCTCCATCGGTGGTCTTGTATACGCCTCTTTCCGCATTGGGGCCGAATAAATGCCCCATCACAGCGACCCATACGATATCGGGGTCTTTGGGATGTACTACGATCCGGGCGATATGACGACTGTCCTTCAGACCCAGGTTATGCCAACTGCGGCCGCCATTGTCCGTGCGCCAGATGCCGCCCAGATTTTCAGAGACGTTGTTACGCAACGTGCTCTCCCCCTCTCCGGCATATACGATGGTTTCATCACTCGGCGCAACAGCTACCGCGCCGACGCCACCGCCGAAAAATCCATCGGAGACATTCTTCCAGTTGCTGCCACCGTCTGTCGTCTTCCACAGGCCGCCGCCCGTCGCCCCGAAATAGAAAGTATTTTTATTGGTCAGACTGCCGGATACAGCATCCGCCCGGCCGCCCCGGAAAGGGCCGATCAGCCTGTATTTCAGGGGAGCGAAGTATAAGGAATCGATCGGATCTGCATGCGAAAAGGGCCGGGCCTGCGCCGCTATTTTCTGTGCGGGGAGGAATCCCGGCAGCAGCACCATAACCAGAAAAAAATGAGTTAGCTGTTTCATCCGTTAATTTGTCG
>Ga0302326_10014697_pt1 | contig 16533 bp, 13 predicted proteins | sample Palsa_T0_3_FD_202264 | JGI IMG/M metagenome (GOLD analysis project Ga0302326, IMG submission 202264) | Peat permafrost microbial communities from Stordalen Mire near Abisko, Sweden - Palsa_T0_3 | ecosystem: Environmental > Terrestrial > Soil > Palsa > Peat permafrost | place: Sweden: Abisko...
AGCTTCCGGATGCCCACGGATACAAGCGGATTGCGGACGGCACCGTCGGGGAGTTGGATCACTCGGTCCTGCTCGAGCAGTATGCCGGGCGCGAGGAGTCCGCGGCAGTTTCGCCGCATTGGCGGGGTGGCGCGTATGCGTTGCTGGAGCATCGCTCTCCGGAAAGAGTGGTCTTATTGTATGCAGTCGAGTGGGACGATGCGGCGTCGGCCGGACGCTATTTCCGGCTGTACCGCCAGGTGCTGGAGAAGAAATGGAAGCATCTGGCGATCGAATCCGAAAGCCCCACGGCGCTTTCCGGCGCCGGCGATGACGGGCACTTTCTGGTGCAGTTGACCGGCAGCGTGGTGACCAGCCTGGAAGGCGCTGAAAACCCCGTGGCGCCCGTGCGCTAAACTGTGGAAATATGCCGACTCGTGGTCTGCTCCGTACAATGGCTGCGATTTGCCTGGCTATCGTAAACGCCATGGTGAACGCCGCCGCAATGGCGAGTGCCGCGGAGGTGCCGCGTCCTTCGCCGGATTTCGCAATCAACATTATCGGTGGAGAACAGATCCGGGTGAGCCAGTATAAGGGCAAAGTGTGCGCCCTGGCGTTCATCCTGACCACGTGCCCGCACTGCCAGAAGACCATTGGGTTTCTTTCCACGATGCAGAATGAGTACGGCCCGCGCGGTTTTCAGGTGCTAGCCAGCGCGATCGAAGACATGGCCAAGATGAATGTCCCGGATTTCATCAAGCGTTTTCAGCCTCCCTTTCCGGTCGGTTTCAGCAATCAGAACGAAGTGAACGCATATCTGGAACACCCGGTAATTCTCCGGCTGCTGATGCCGCAACTCGTGTTCATCGACCGTCAGGGGACCATTCGGGCGCAGTATGCGGGCGACGACAAATTCTTCGCCGACGACCAGGACAAGCACATGCGGGAGCAGATCGAGTCGTTGCTCAAAGAGGCGCCGGCGGGTACCAAGAAGCGGGCTGCGGCGCCCAAGAAAGCGACTTGAAGAAAAGGCGGCCTTCACCAATTTCACCAATTGGTGATATGATAGGGATATGAAGCGAGCAACCATCACGATTGGCGGAGACCTGGAAGAGGCACTCCAGTCGTATACCAGCCGGCTGGAAACTGCGCCTACTTTTACGGCTCTTGTGCAGGCCGCTCTTCGGGAGTACCTATCCCGCAGAGGCGCGGCGGCGCCGGCGCATCCGCTCCGCATAACGCCTGCTTGCAAGGGCAGCGGCAAATCCGATATCAGCCAGCGGCATGACCAGTACATTGCCTCCGATGCTTAATAGTGCCTAAACCCGTTCTTGCCGATACGGGTCCGCTGTATGCGCTGGCCGACCCTTCGGACCAATATCATCTGCCTGCGCAGGAGCAACTCGAGCGATTGACCGCTGCCGGCCACTACGTTGCCATCACATATTTGACCCTCGCCGAGTGCTACACGTTGATTCTCAGGCGGCTGGGCACGGAGTACGCGCATCTTTGGCTCACGGAGGTCGTGGATGGCTCGGCGATGATCAATCCGGAGCCCGGCGATTACATCCACGCTTCGAGCCTGATCGTGTCGTACACGGACCAGCCGATCACTATGTTCGACGCTGTAGCGGCCGCGGTCGGGGAGCGGCTGAGCCTGGCAGTGTGGACTTACGACTGCCACTTCGATCTGATGGGATCGAAACGTTGGCAGTAGCCGCCACAACGCGGATTATAATCGGCCAATGCCCAACTCGCATCGCCGGCTGCCGCTGCTGATCGTTCCCCTCGCATTAGTAGCGCTCGATTCCGCGGCACAGCCACCAAGCGCGCTGACCGCCGCCGACTACGCGCGCGCCGAGAAGTTCATGGGTTACAATGCCGATCCGCTCGTATATCACGCCGCGCATCCGACATGGACCACGGGCGAGCTCCTGTGGTATCGCGACACCGGAACCGAAGGCGTCCGCTTCGTGCTCTTCGACCCCGCCAAGCTCACCAAGGAGCCAGCCTTCGACCACGGCAGACTCGCGGCCGCTCTCTCGGCGGCAGCCGGGAAGAAGTACGAGGCGAACAAACTGCCGTTCAACGCCATCGAGCTGTCGGCCGACGGGGCGTCCTCTTCATTCGGCGTCTCATTCAGTGCGGGCGGGCGACGGTTCCGGTGCGACCGACAGGGCAGCCAGTGCGCAGTAGAACAGGGCGGTACAGCGGCAAGCGCCCGTTTCCGGACGGATGCTCCTTCGCCGGACAAGCAGAAGACGGCCTTCATCCGCGAATACAACCTCTGGGTGCGCGATCTTGCCACCGGCAAGGAGACGCAGCTTACTAACGACGGCGTCAAGGACTACTCCTACGCGTTGGACAATGCCGGTTGGGTGAAGAGCGATCGGGCGATCCTGGTTTGGTCGCCCGACTCAAAGAAGATCGCCACCTTCCAGCAGGACCAGCGCAACGTGGGCGAGATGTACCTGGTGGAGACAAGAGTGGGGCATCCCGTGCTGCACGCGTGGAAGTACCCGTTGCCCGGCGACGAGACAGTGGCGACGATCCGTCGGGTGATCGTGGATGTGGAAGGGCAGCGAGTCATTCCCCTACAGATGCCGCCGGACCAGCACCGGTCCACGCTGTGCGACCACGTGGTCTGCCGCGGCAGCCAGTGGGAGGACGTAGGGTGGAGCCCGGATTCGAGCCAACTGGCGTTCGTTTCCACCTCGCGCGACCACAAACAGGAGCGGCTGCGCACCGCCAACGCGGCGGACGGCGCCGTGCGCGATGTGATGGAGGAGAGCGTCGCGACGCAGTATGAATCCGGCCAGGGAATGGTGAATTGGCGCTATCTGCCCGCCTCCAATGAAGTCATCTGGTATTCGGAGCGCAGCAATTGGGGCCACCTCTACCTGTACGACCTGGCCACCGGCAAGCTCAAGAACCCGATCACCTCGGGCGACTTCGTGGTGACGGAGTTGTTGCGGGTGGATGAGAAGGCGCGCACGCTCTACTTCCTGGCAGACGGCCGGGAGCAGGGCCGCGATCCCTATTTCCAACACCTGTATCGTGTGGGCTTCGATGGCAACGGACTCACGCTGCTGACGCCGGAGGACGCCAACCACGAAGTTACTTTCTCGCCGTCAGGCCGCTACTTCGTGGACAACTACTCGAAGCCCGATGCGCCGCCCGTGAGTGTATTGCGCGACGCCGAGGGCAAGCTGCTGGCCACGATTGAAAAGGCGGACATCTCCAAGTTGGAGGCGGCGGGATGGAAGCCTCCGGAGCCGATCGTGGTGAAGGCGCGCGACGGCGTGACGGATCTCTACGGTCTGCTATTCAAGCCCACCAACTTCGATCCGCGTAAGAAGTATCCGATCGTCAACCACATCTATCCTGGCCCCCAGGGTGGCAGCGTCGGCGGCCGGTCGTTCACAGCGGCGCGTGGCGACGCACAAGCGCTGGCCGAGCTGGGATTCATCGTGGTGACGATCGATGGCATGGGAAACCCGCAGCGTTCGAAGAGCTTCCACGATGCCTATTACGGCAATATGGGGGATAACACGCTGCCCGACCAGGTGGCTGGCATGCAGCAACTGGCGCGGCGGTTTCCCTGGATCGACATTGAGCGGGCGGGCATCTGGGGACACTCCGGCGGCGGTTACGCCGCGGCGGATGCCATGTTCCGCTATCCGGACTTCTTCAAGGTGGGGATCTCGGAGGCCGGCAACCACGACAATCGCGAGTACGAGGACGACTGGGGCGAGCGCTACCAGGGGCTGCTGAGCAAAGCGGGCAGCGGTACGAATTACGACGATCAGGCCAATCAGAATCTCGCCAAGAACTTGAAGGGGCATCTGCTGCTGGCGCACGGCACGATGGACGACAATGTGCCGCCGTACAACACGCTGCTGGTGGTGAACGAGCTGATCAAGGCTAACAAGGACTTCGACCTGCTGCTGTTGCCCAACCGCCATCACGGGTTCGGCAATGAGCCTTACATGGTGCGGCGGCGATGGGATTATTTCGTGCGCTACCTGATGGGTGCGGAGCCTCCGAAGGAATATGAATTGAGGACGCCGGCTAATGCGATGGGTGGCGCGCCGGAGTAAACGCCCGGCCCTAGCAGCCCGAGGCAGTAGTCAGTCCCGGCTGAAAACGAGCTCTACCGCGGATTTCAGGGGTACACTAACCTTCAACTGCGCCCTGGCAACGCGTTGTAGCGCCTCTGAGAGCGCCCTCCTTTGGCTGCGCCGAGCCGTTCCGAAAAGAGTGACTATTGCCACGGGCTGCTAGCGTAGATCCGCATGCAACTGCGGCGTCCCCGTTCCACCGGGCGGCGCGTCGACATATTCGATCCAGCCATCCATCATTTCCATTTCGCTAGCTTCGCCCCAGCGCACCACCTTGGCCGGATCGGGGTTCAGCGGATTATTCGGCGAGTTGTCGAAGTGCGAGATAATGGCCAGCCGCGTGCCCTTCGGTATGAACTTCGGCTGCTCCATGCGGTAAGTAATCTGCCAGTTGAAATTGTAGTGCGGCACCAGGAGCAGCGTTTCGTTCCGGCCGTTCGGGTAAGTCACTTCGAACCGCGAGTCCTTGCCGCGCAGGTGCATGTGCGGCGTGAGGCTGGTCAGGTACATGTCCTGCTTGAACGTGTGACACTCTGTGACTTCCACGTTCGGATCGCCGGCCGGGATGCGAAAGAAGTAATTCGACAAGTCCACCCGCTTGGCGACCTGCTTGGGCGGTTCCTTGGCGAAGATGAGGCCCACGGAGGTCACGTCGGTTTCCGGTTTCTTCGTCGCCTTGGAGTAGTGGATCTGGAAGCCGAGACTGGAGCCGGCCGGAATCCTGCGCGCGGTTCCTTGGGGATAAACGTCCGGCCCTCTTCCGGGCAGGTAGGAACTGATCAGGCCCCAGCTCCCGAAGTTTTCATCGCGCGGCTTGTCGCCGGGCCAGTAGGAATTGTCGTCGACGATGCAACCGTCATCGATCACCGGCGCTTCGTAGCGCATCCACGACAGCTTGCCTTCATGCACCTTGAGCCAGTCGGCATATGCCGACTGCGGATCGGCGGGATCGTCCTTCCTGGCGCCGGCGGCTTTGGGCTTGGCCGGCGCGTTGATGAAAACATGCGCGTGGTGCACGATCTTGCGATTGCCCGGACGCAACTCCGCGGCTACGATCCATTTGTCTTCGGTGAAGTTGGTGGGCACGGTAAAGTTTTCGTATTCGTCAGGCCCATCGGCCGTAAGGGTATGGGGCGGAATCGAGATGATCGCGTCCGGCTTGCCGATCCTCCAATCGGTCGAGAAAACGGGTGCCGCGGGCAGCCGCTGGGGGTCGCCCTCGTTGGAGCCTTGATCGACCCAGGCTTTGATGGTCGCAATTTCCTGGTCGCTGAGGCTCCAGTCGTTGGACCATTTGCCATAGCGGGGATCGGCCTTCCAAGGCGGCATCTGGCGGGTCAATACCGCTTCGCGAATGGCGGCGGCCCAGGGACGCGTCTGGCGATATGTCAGCAACGTCATAGGGGCGATGTCGTCCGGATGGTGGCACGTGGCGCAGTGCTTATAAAGGATAGGGGCTACATCGGCGCTGTAGGTTATTTCGGCGCACAGAAGTGGGGATGCGGCGGGGAACAGAGCGGTAAGGGCCAAGACTGACAGCTTCACAAATCGCCTCCGAGTTGGTAGGCACGGGCAGATTCGAACTGCCGACCTGTCGCTTAGGAGGCGACCGCTCTATCCATCTGAGCTACGTGCCCGCACTGCAATCATTATAGCGCCTCAAGCCTTTTTGGCCGATGTCGGTGCGGTAGTGCATTCCATCGAAATGGATGAGACGCGCCGCGGCGTAGGCATGGTCAATGGCGGCGGCCAGGTCAGCACCGGAAGCGGTGACGCCGAGTACGCGCCCACCCGCGGTTTCGATCCCCACGGACCCTTGATGTGGGCCGTAGCGCGTGCCCGCGTGGAATACGATGGCGCCCGCCGCTTCGGCCGCTTCGATGCCGTCAATTGGCTTGCCGGAGATGAATGCGCCCGGATAGCCGCCGGATGCCAGCACCACGCAGACCGACGGACCAGGTATCCATTCCATACGCGTGTCGGGCAGCTCACTTTGCGCGGCCGCCAGCAGCAACGGTGCAAGGTCCGTCCGCATGCGGTGCATGATGGGTTGGGTTTCCGGATCGCCCAGGCGGACGTTGAACTCCAGCACTTTGGGGCCGGCGCAGGTCATCATCAATCCGGCGTAGAGGAAGCCGGTGAAGCCGGTAGCAGCGATGGTGGGGCGGATGATCCGATCCAGAATGGCGCTGCTCTCCGCCGCGGTGAGGATGCGCGAATCGCAGTACGCCCCCATACCGCCCGTGTTGGGGCCCGTATCGCCATCGAAGACCGCTTTGTGATCCTGAGTCGGCTCCAGGGGAATCACGTTGCGGCCGTCGCTCAAGACGATGTAGCTGACCTCTTCGCCGGTTAGGAACTCTTCGATCACGAAGGGTGGCTTCAGGGATATCAGGGCGGCCTCCGCGGCGGCGCGGTCCGCGGCGACGACCACGCCCTTGCCCGCGGCGAGGCCATCGGCTTTGATCACGACAGGGTAGCTGAAGCGATCCAATGCGCGGGACGCTTCCGCGATATTCGGGGCGGCTACGAAGGCGGCGGTCGGGATGCCGCTTTGCTGCAGAAAGTTCTTTGCAAATACTTTGCTGCCCTCCAGCCGCGCGGCCTCGGCGGTGGGACCGAAGATGGCGCGGCCTCGGGCGCGAAACGTGTCGACCACCCCGGCCACGAGCGGCGCCTCGGGCCCTACCACAGTCAGGTCGGCGTCCACCGATTCGGCAACGGCCAAGTAGGCGGCTGGCGACCCGTCGCCCGAAGGCAGACACGACGCTACCCGCGCGATGCCCGGATTGCCGGGAGCGGCGAAGACACGCTGCACTTCCGGGCTTTGCGCCAGGCGCCACGCCAGAGCATGCTCACGTCCGCCCCCGCCGATAATCAGGACCTTCATAGCCGATACAATGATATCAATGCACGAGACGTACGATGTTGTCGTGATCGGGGCGGGGCACGCGGGATGCGAGGCGGCGCGGGCGTGTGCCCGTATGGGGCTGCGGACGGCCATGGTCACCATGAATCTGGACCTGATCGCGCAGATGTCGTGCAACCCGGCCATAGGCGGCATTGCCAAGGGGCACCTGGTGCGCGAGATCGACGCGTTGGGCGGAGTGATGGGCGAGGTCACCGATGCGGTCGGGATTCAGTTTCGTCTGCTCAACACCAGCCGGGGGCCGGCGGTGTGGTCGCCGCGCGCGCAGTGCGATAAGAAAATGTACCGCGCGCGGATGCGCGAAGTGCTGGAGCGTGAGCCAAACCTGCGCATCAAGCAGGCGGAAGTTGCGGCACTGGAGATCGAGGATGGCCCGGAGCGCCGCGCGACCGGGGTGCGACTGCGCGACGGCCGCGGCATCAGCGCCGCCGCAATCATCGTGACGACCGGGACATTCCTGAACGGCCTGGCCCACGTAGGCGAGATGCAGTATAGCTGCGGCCGCAATGGCGAAGCGCCCTCGCAGCTGCTTGGGGAGCAGTTGCGGACGTTGGGTCTTCCGTGGACCCGCCTGAAAACAGGAACTCCGCCCCGGCTGGACGGGCGTACCCTCGACTGGAGCCGCTTCGAGCCACAGGCGGGCGATGCGGAGCCTACACCCTTCTCGTTTCTCACCGATAAGATCGACCGGCCCCAGGTGCAGTGCCACATCGCGTATACCACCGCAGAGACGCATCGCATCCTGCGGGAGGCGATCCCACGCTCGCCGCTGTACAGCGGTCAAATCGAAGGGGTGGGCCCGCGCTATTGCCCGTCGATCGAAGACAAGGTGGTGAAGTTTCCGGACAAACTGCGGCACCAGATTTTCCTCGAACCGGAAGGCCTGGATACCAACGAGGTCTATGTCAACGGGATGTCCACCAGCATGCCGATCGACGTGCAGGCGGACATGGTGGCCTCGGTGCCGGGATTGGAGCGGGCGGAGATGATCCGGCCAGGCTACGCGATCGAATATGATGCGATCGATCCGCGGGAGCTAAGCCATACGCTGGAGGTCAAGTCGATTCGGGGGCTGTATCTGGCCGGGCAAATTAACGGTACCTCGGGATACGAGGAGGCGGGATGCCAGGGTCTGGTGGCCGGAATCAATGCGGCCTGTTCGCTGAGGGGTTTGCCGCCGGTCATCATCGAGCGTATTGAGGGTTACACGGGCATCCTGGTGGACGATCTCGTCACGAAAGGCGCGGACGAGCCGTACCGCATGTTCACTTCGCGGGCGGAGTTCCGGCTGCACTTGCGCATCGACAATGCCGATGAGCGGCTGACCCCCATCGGCCGGCGCGTCGGGCTGGTTACCGACGAGCGGTGGGAGTTGCTCTCCCGGAAGCGGCTGCAGAAGGAGCGCCTCACGGCGGCGCTGGGGCAGCATCGCCACGGGCAGTGGCTCAAGCGGCCGGAGGCTTCGATCCGCGAAATCGGTGTTTGGGTGCGGGAGACTTTGGGCGAGGAGCCTGTGCGCGGGCTGCTCACGACTGTGGAAACCGAGATTAAGTACAGCGGTTACATTTTGCAACAGGACCGGCAGATTGAGCGGCTCAAGGATGCCGAGCGGCGGCCGATCCCGGGGGCTTTCGGCTTCGATGGCATCCCAGGTTTGTCGCGGGAGATTCGGGAGAAGCTGGAGCGGGTTCGTCCGGAAACTCTCGGCCAGGCGGCGCGCATTCCAGGCGTTACTCCGGCCGCGGTCGCCATCCTGGATGTTTATCTGAGCTTGAGCCATGTTCGCTGAACTGTTGCGCGCGAAGCTGGCCGGGATTTGCGATTTGTCCGAGTCGCAGATCGATCGGCTGAAGCTGCACTATGATCTGCTCACGCGCTGGAACAAGGTCCTAAGCCTGACCAGCGTGCGATCACTTGAGGAGTCGGTCGAGCGGCACTATTGCGAGTCTCTCTTCGCCGCCGTTCATCTGCCCGCAGATCCCGTTTCAGTGGCCGACATCGGTTCCGGCGCGGGTTTCCCAGGAATTCCTATGGCGATTGTTCGTCCGCAGTTTCAGGTCGCGCTCATAGAGTCGCACCGGCGGAAGGCGGCCTTTCTAAAAGAGGCATCGCGGGATTTGGCCAACGTGCAGGTGTTAGCCACGCGCGCGGAGGACGTTGCGGAGCATTTCGAGTGGGTCGTTTCGCGTGCGGTCCGGTACTCGGATATTTCAACTGCCCTAAAGAAGCTGGGGCGAAATGCCGAACTCTTGACTGGGGAGGTTCGGGCTGCGGACCTCGGTGGGTTCGAATGGCGGGAACCGACCCAGCTTCCTTGGGGCGAACGGCGCTATCTGTGGATTGGATGCAACTTGGTGGTTCGTGAAAGCGACTGATGTTTCACGTGAAGCAGAACACGCCAACTGTTTCACGTGAAACAGGGTATCCCCAATTGGGCAATGTTCCGGCGCGGACCAATCGTGGTAGCATGGCCGCTTGGGCAAGATCCTCGCCATCACAAATCAAAAGGGCGGTGTCGGAAAGACGACGACGGCCATCAATGTAGCGGCTGCCTTGGCCGCCAATGACCTCCGTGTTCTGGTCATCGACTCCGACCCTCAGGGTAACGCCACCACCGGCTTGGGCGTTGCGAAGGACCCCGACCGACCGAGCTTGTACCACGTGCTATTGGGCGGAGCAGAGATCATGGATGCCATCGTCCATACAGGATTCGAGGGGCTGGACCTGGTCCCGGGCGACAAGAACCTGGTAGGCGCGAATCTCGAGCTCGTGGATACACCGCGCCGCGAATTCCGGCTCCAAGACAAAATACGTCCCGCCCGCGCCCAATACGACTTCATCCTGATCGACTGCCCGCCGGCGCTCGATCTGCTGACTCTAAACGCCCTGATAGCCGCCGATTCAGTCCTCGTTCCCATCCAGTGCGAGTTCTTCGCCCTGGAGGGAATCTCCGAGCTGATGGACACCATCCAGCGCATTCGCGATTCATTCGAGCACCACCTGGAAATTGAGGGTATTCTGCTGACTATGTTCGACGACCGCACCAACCTGACTCGCCAGGTAGCCAACGACCTCAGAGATTTCTTCCGCGACCAAGTCTTCCAAACCGTCATTCCGCGCAGCATTCGTCTGGCTGAAGCGCCCAGCCATGGCCAGACCATCCTGGCTTACGATGTGCGATCACGCGGCGCGGAGAGCTACATCCGCCTCGCCAAGGAGATCCTGGAGAATGAACAAAAACGTGGACAATCCGCGCAGGGCGCTCGGTAAGGGGCTAAGCGCGCTGCTGCCGACCCGGCCCACGGCCCAGCCTCCTGTCGAACCTAGTCATCTCGGCGAAGAGGTCGCACAAATCCCAGTCGAGCTCATCGAACCCAATCCATTGCAGCCCCGGCGCCTCTTCCAGTCGGATCGCATTGAGGAACTGGCGCAGTCCATTCGCGCCAATGGCATCATTCAACCGCTTGTCGTCCGGCGGCGGGCGGAGCGGTACCAGTTGGTTGCCGGAGAACGACGCTGGCGGGCCGCCAAGATCGCCGGAGTGGAAAGGGTGCCGGTCGTCGTCAAAGAGATCCCCGATGAAAAATTGCTGGAAATCACCCTCATCGAGAACATCCAGCGGGAGGATCTGAACGCCATCGAAACCGCACAGGCCTTCGACCGCTTATGCCGCGAATTGCATCTAAACCACGACGAAGTGGGCCGTCGCACCGGCAAGGATCGATCCACGATCTCCAACCTGATACGCCTCTTGCAGCTCCCGCCCGATCTACAACAACTGATCGCCGAGAGGCGCCTGTCGATCGGTCACGCGCGCTGCCTGCTAACTTTGCCCACCCCGGAGCTGCAAAGGGAAGTGGCAGAGAAATCGGTAGCACAAGGGTGGTCGGTTCGGCAGGTCGAGCGGCTGACCCAGAAAATGATGGAAGACCGCAAGCCGAAGGCGGTCGATGAGGTCCAATCCGATCCCAACGTCAAAGCCGCCATTTCCGAACTCGAGAGGGTGCTCGGTACCAAGGTTCGAATTATCGAGCGCGCCCGCCAAAAAGGCCGCATTGAAATCGAGTACTACTCCGCGGAAGACCTGGATCGTATCTACTCCGCTATTGTTGGGGATCCAAGCTAGTTAACTATTTTAGAATCTTTAATATAGAAGCAAGCTCAGTGCGGATGCGGGTGAGCGGATCGGGCCGGAACAGATCCCCCTGCTTATGTTCCAGCATTTGGGGCCTGCTCACCTTCGAGTCGTTAAGAAGGGATTGGCGCGCGCCTTCGATGGTGTAGCGCTTTTCGTACAACAAATGCTTGATTTTGAGTAAAAGTTCGACGTCCTTGCGCCGGTACAAGCGGTGGCCGGTTCCCGACTTCTTCGGGGCCAGCCTCGGAAATTCGGTCTCCCAATAACGCAGGACATACGGTTCGACAGCCAGCAGGCCGGCCACTTCGCCGATTCTAAAGTACAACTTGTCCGGTATCTCGGGCGTCTCACTGGGTACTTCCGGATCTGTCATCAGCCTTCCGTCATCCTACCCTACTGCGCCCGGATTGTCACGACCGTGGCGAAGCAGGACCTTCCGATCACAGCGCCGCCAACACCTCCCTGTACAAGAACCTCGCACCCTCGACACCGTCCCACTCTCCGTCCTCGTATTCCAGCGCGAACGTGCCCTCGAAACCGGAGTCGGTCATGATCTTGACCGAACGGCGCACGTCGTTGTGCTTCCACCGGTTCCAATACTTGGCGTGCACGTTGGTGTGGGCGTAGGGCGCCAGCGCCTTCAGCCCGTGATACATCAGGTATTCGTGCTCCCAGTTACAGAAGTCCGGCGAGGCCTCGCAGAAGGGATTATTCACCTCGTCGACGATAATGCGGATGTTGATGGGATTGGCGGTGAGGCCCCAGTGGTTTTCCAGAGTGACTTTGACTTGGCGCCTACCGCCATAGTCCGCCATCTCCTTAAAGGATTCGATGCAATTGCCCAGGTACATGGCCTGTTCGTCGGCCTTCGGGTAGTCGGCGGTGGCCACCGCGGCCGGAATGATGCGCGGTCCGCCGCTGTTCACGCGCATCGATTTGGCGCCAAGCCTGGCTGCGCCGTCCAGCCACTTCTTAGCCACGGCGACCCCGGCCTTCCGCTTATCAGCGTCCGGGTCGCAAATATCGCGGGGTGCATTATTGGAAATGTGCTGGCACGCGGTGCCGGTAGCCGCCATGGTATTGGCCATCTTATCCAGCCAGCGTTTCCCCGACGCGCTGGATGGGTCGAACTCCTCGGTCACGCGCGTGGCGGCGCCTACCAGCAGCGGAACCGAGACGAACATAGAGTCGTCGGACACGTCGCCGAATAGGCCCGAGAAGAGGTCCATTCGGGTAACGCCAGGGAAGGTGTCCTTAGTGAACCGGGGGAAATCGAGCATGGTAATCTCGCCGTACTTCCTTTTCAAGTCCTGCGCTTGCGCATTGCGGGTGAAACCAGTCCGGCTCTTGAAGAGGTAGCGAATAGGCCAGGTGTTGGAAGCGATTCGCGCCAGCTTCTCCCTTTCGGAAAGCGTAGCGGCTGATGTCGCGGTAGCCGCGAGCCCCAAGGCCGCCGCGCCCCCTAGAAACGTCCGCCGGTCAAACCCGGCTCTGTCTTTGCGATCGGGCATTTCCATAGTGTAATGCTGGGGCGGCCGGATCGCGTCTTGCGGCTATTGGCGCGCCGATCTGGCGGTGGGATGCAGCTACTTGGCCGTCACCCTCAGTATGACCACCCCGTGCATCGGGACGTTGTCTGTATACCGGTCGCGGTTGACCGTTACCGCCGCATGCTTCCAAAGATCGCGGACCTGCAGCCTCTTGCCCGCGACACCCAGCGAATCCCAACTCGCTCCGATCTCGGCGGGCTGATCGCCGCGGTTGAACATGCCCACCACGATGTCGCCGCCCTTCAGCGGGCGCATGAAGACCACCGTGTTCCCCTCCTGGCTGACGCGATGCAGCGGCAGCCCGGCGCGGTCCTGGTCGATCGCGATCACATCGGTATTCATCAGAATCGACTTGGTGTCGTCGGTCATATCCCGCAGATCGTTGCCGGCCAGCAGCGGCGCGCGCAGGAGGCACCATAGCGAGAAATGCGTCTTGTATTCGTCCGTCGTCATGTGGCCGTTGCCGACCTCGAGCATGTCCGGATCGTTCCAATGTCCCACGGTGGCGCTCTGCGCAATGTCGTACTGCGTCAGTGCTGGAGGCCCGGGCTCGCCCTGTTTGTGGATCCCGCCTGGGACGGCCGTACCGAAGCCGATGCGATCCAGCGATTGCCAGCTATCGTTGATGTCGCCGGTGGTGCGCCAGGAGTTTCCGCCCACCTTCGCGCCCCACTCCCACACCTTATTGTTGCCATACTGGCACAAGCTGTACAGAATCGGGCGTCGGCTCTTCAGCAGCGCGTCGCCCATCTTCTGGTAGACCGCCTGCATCTCCGCATCGGAATAGATGGTTCCGGCGCTGCACCAGTCGTACTTTAGATAGTCGATGCCCCAAGCGGAAAAAGTCCTGGCGTCCTGCTCCTCGTGGCCGTAGCTGGCGACGTAGCCCGCGCATGTCTTCGGCCCCGGCGAGGAATAGATGCCGATCTTCAATCCCTTGGAATGCACATAGTCGGCCAGGGCCTTCATGTCGGGAAACTTGGTGTTAGTGGTGATATTACCGTTGGCGTCGCGGTCCAGCTCCCACGTGTCGTCGATATTGACATACTCATAGCCGGCCTTCTGCATACCGCTCGAAACCATGGCATCCGCAATGCCGCGCACGGCTTTATCGTCGATGGCGCCGGCGAACTTGTTCCAACTGTTCCATCCCATAGGAGGCGTGCGCGCCAGCTTGTTGTCGCGGATATCGTGCAGTTCGGGGAGGGCAATCTTGGCAGGAGGCATTGCCGCTTCGGCCTTGGCACGTTCGAATTCCCCGGTGCTGGGCCCCCTTCCGTTTCTGCCAGCCCGTCCGCCGGTCATGGTCATGGCAAACTTGCCGCCCTGCAACGTGCCTTCGTAGACGGTGGTGAATGTCGGCGGCGTCGCGCCCGGCTGGCCGCCGCGTCCGGTGAACGATACCGTGAAGCGCAGCTTGCCATCCCGGAACGCGCCTCCGTCGATCGGCAACTGCGCTCTGCCGCCTACCGTGTTACCGGTTATGGTTTCACCGCTCTGCTTCAGCTCGAAGTAGGACTCGCTGAACGTGCCATCGCCTCGCGGAACTTTGAACACCCAGAAGCCGGCGAGATCGGTCTGTGCGTGAACCAAGAGTGCACCAAGCATCGCGATCGGCGCGCACCACACAACCCTGGAAAGCAATGGAGATTTCGATATCATTGTCTGCTCCGTGACACGGTCAGTATATCACCGGATTTCCGGGGCCTGCCTGAATGTGCCGGATGTCACCGTCGGCGCATTTTTCGCTTCCGGCTAACATTTTCCCTTTAAAATGTTTTGGCTTTACGGTACGATTGTCTCGTCGGCATAGGCCGAAAGGGAGAACCATGACGCAATCGGAAATCGTTCAAGTATTGGCAGAGAAGTGCGACGTTACCAAGAAAGTGTCGCAGGGCCTGCTCGCCGCCCTGTCTGAGACGGCCATCGGCGAGGTCAAGAAGAATGGCATCTTCGTGCTGCCCGGTATTGGGCGGCTGGTTCGTGTGGACCGCAAGGCGCGCATGGGGCGCAACCCCGCCACTGGCGAGGCTATCAAGATCGCCGCGAAGAAGGTGGTGAAGTTTCGGATAGCCAAAGCCGCGAAGGACGCCATTGTGCCGCCGAAGAAGGCGAAAGCCTAAGTAACCACGTCAGACAGTGCGCCGCGTTCACAGCGGCGCATTCAGATTCCCACGTTCGATAAGGGGAGAGCCGCGCCCGAATCCGGTCACTCCCACCGAAGCGCGCGCATGGGGTCGACCCGCGTCGCCCGTACTGCCGGGACGTATCCTGCCAGAAGTGCCACGAACGTAATGCCCAGGGTGGCGGCGGCGATAGTCATCGCGTCGTTGGGCTGGATTCCGTAAAGTTGCGAAGTCACCATCCGGGTCAGGCCCCAGGCGGCAGGCAGGCCAACGCCGATACCGATTCCCGTGAGCACGAATACGTCTTTCATCACCAGCTTCACGACGTCACGGCGCGAAGCTCCCAGGGCCATCCTGACGCCGATTTCACGTGTCCGTTGAGCCACGATGTACGCCATCACTCCGTAAAGCCCGATGGCGGCAAGCAAGGTCGCCAAAGTTCCGAATCCGGAGGACAATGTCGCAACCAGGCGTTCGGTGATGAGCGATTCCTCCATCTGGGTCTCGATGGTTTTCAACTGGAAGATGGGAAGATCCGGATCGAGGCCGTTCACCACCCGGCGGATGCCCGAAAAGGCTTGCTCGGGCCGCCGGGCGGTCCGCACATAAGCATACATCCCGATCACGAACTCCATCTGGTGGTATGGACGATAGACTTCCAGCGGCACCTCGTCCCGCATGCTCTCATACTTAGTGTCGCGTACGACGCCAACGATCTCGATATCCAGCTTCGTCCCCGGGTCGCCGCCCATGCCGATGTGTTTCCCGATGGCCAGGCCGCTCTTGAAGAAGCGCCGCGCGAACCTCTCATTGACGATGCAAACTTTAGGCGCGTCGCGGCCGTCCGTCATGCGGAAGTCGCGGCCGAGAAGGATCGGAATACTCATGGTCTTGAAGTAATCCGGTGAGATGAACTGCATGTGCGGATCGGGCGTCTCGGTAGGCTTGTTCTGGAAGCCCTCCACCGCCGTCCAACTATCCCACTCGTTTCCCGCGAGAACCGGCATTACAGCCAGGCTGGAAGATTCCACTCCGGGCAGCGCATCCAGGCCATCACGCAGCCGGCGGTACAAATCCAGGCTGCGTTCCGGCCGATATCCGTTCATGGGCGGGTCCACGGCGAAGCCGACCAGGTTGGCGGTACGGAATCCGGGATCCAGATCCTTGAGGTTGCTCAGGCTGCGGATGAACAGACCCGCTCCGATCAGCAGCAAAAGGGATAGCGCCACCTGCGCGGCCACCAACGTCTTTCGCAATCCTACCGACGTTCCGCCCGCGATCGAGCCGACTTGATCCTTCAATGTCCCGGCCAGGTTGGGCCGTGTGGATTGTAGGGCGGGCGCCAGGCCGAATGCGATTCCAGTGAGCAGCGATATGCCAAGGTTGAAAGCAAGAATGCGCCAGTCGGGCACCGTCGAGATCGTCAGCGGCGAGTCTCCGGCGGGCAGAAAATTCAGCAGAGCCCGATCCATCCACACGGCCAGCGCCAACCCGGCGGCGCCGCCGGCAAGCGCCAGCATCAGACTCTCCACCAGCAGTTGCGAAACGATCCGCGACCGGCTGGCGCCCAAAGCTAGCCGGATTGCGACTTCCTTCTGGCGGGCCGTGGCGCGCGCCACCTGGAGGTTGGCGACGTTTGCGCAAGCAATCAGGAGCACCAGCCCCACCAGCGCTGTCAGCACCAGGAGCG
>Ga0302326_10014698_pt1 | contig 16533 bp, 17 predicted proteins | sample Palsa_T0_3_FD_202264 | JGI IMG/M metagenome (GOLD analysis project Ga0302326, IMG submission 202264) | Peat permafrost microbial communities from Stordalen Mire near Abisko, Sweden - Palsa_T0_3 | ecosystem: Environmental > Terrestrial > Soil > Palsa > Peat permafrost | place: Sweden: Abisko...
CAGGAGTCCAACCGCGCAAATCGAGTCTGTGCAAATAGGCCTCATGAGTCGTGTAGGCGTTTCCTGTACAGATATAGAATATATCTGGTTCGTGCTCGACGATGCCTGACACAAGTTCATCGAAGGTGTGAAGGAGCATGGGGTCAACCTGTGCACCTTCACGCGGGGGAGGAATATACCAAAGCTCCTTTCTCGTTACGACGGTAACGAGGATGGAGTTGTCGTGCCGGATCGCCAGGTTTTCCAGGAAGAAATGTGGAAGGAACGATGCAGCTACGGTGAGCCAGGCCTGATGCGGGATGTCGGATGCCATCAGTCTCTCCGAAAAGTAAAGTTGAGGCCTCGAAACGTCCTGTTGTCCCCCGACTTTCGCTATCCGTTTCGGACTACTCAGCCGGCGAGGAAGCTTCATGGGTGGGAGCGGGAATTTCGAACGCGTTCAAGAGCGAGCAGACGACTTGGTAGCAGCCGGCCAGAAACGTCATGGCGACGAGTCCCTCCCGTCCGAAGGCCGCTTCAGCAGCCCGGTAGAGCGACTCTTCGACGTGATGCTCGGCTGTCAACTGCCGCACGAAACGCTGAGCAGCCCGCTCTTCGTCGGAGAGGTCTTCGGGATGTCCCCCGCTGGCAAGCGATCGGATTGCGGCTTCCGACAGGCCGGCTTGGCGAGCGACTGCCGAATGAGCGTAGAGCTCGTAATCCGCTTTCCATACGGCCCCAACTGCGAGGATCACGACTTGGCGGACTCTTTCACTCAGAGGCGTGTATCGTGCTTCTGCGGCCTGGAGATCAGCGAAACAGGTAGCCATTTCAGGCGCAAGTAGGACCGGGTTGAATGGTCCGATCAGCCTCCCATCCGCAGTCTTGCTCTGGAAGTGAGCGGCCTCGGCCCAGGGAACCATCGTCGTATTGGCGAGATTGTAAACTTCCCGCTGTGTTTCAGACAGTTTTGTCGGATCGAGAAGCGGAAGGCGACCGCCGAGGTTGTCGGATTGCATGATGCCGTCCTATTGCTTCAGGCCGATGGCGTTCGAGGGAACATCGAAGGCCATAAGGGTCAGTGACACGCCGGTGAACCACCCAAGCAACATCGTCACGTCGACGATACCGGCGTCCCCAAGCAGGGCTTTCGCACGCTGGTAGAGGCCTTTCGGAACCACGCGCGCGGCGACTAGCGCTGACGCCAGTTCGTAGACCACCTGTTGCCGGGGATCGTCGAAGGATGTCGGACGTCCGGCGATCATGGCCTCGACTTTCTCCGGAGGCAGGCCGCCGGCCTTTTCGCCTATGATCTCGTGTTCGTAGTTGGAATAGGCCGCCGACCAGCGGCCGTTGACGAGATTTGTAGCGATCTCGATTTCCGGCTTCGTCAGCGTCGATCGTGTTTGATAGTACGCGCCGATCGGAACCACCGTCTTCGACAATTCCGGATTCACCAGCCAAATCCTGTGTGGCCCCGGCACCAGTCCTCGAAGTTTCATTGTGAAGTCATAGGCCTCCTTCATGTCGGCCGGCATGTCGCCGACAGAGGTCTCCTCAAAGCGGCCGAAAGTTCCGAAGTCGGGTGCTTCAGACATGATGGTATCCCTTCACTTGGTATGGCCCATGCCGTCGACGAGGATGTTGGTCTTGAAGTAATCGGATGGTGGCCGTTCGTCAGTCCTCCTGCGGGAGGCGCTGCAGGAAAGACTGAAGAGCCGAAGCCCATACAGCCGGGTGCGCGATTGTCATGTGACCGTAGCTGTCAGGGCCAGCTGGAATCACCACCTCGGCGTAGTTCGATGCCGTGGGTAAGCGCAGGAACTGGGGGGGATTGGTCAAGTCGTCGGAAAAATTGATGGTGAGCATCGGCTTATTGATCACGTTCAGATTCGGGGCCGGATCATAGTCGGCCGAACTCTCGAAATCATAGAGCATGTCATTGGCGTCGTAGGCTTCACCGCTCGCTTCCAGGTTCTTGACGAGATCTATCGCGGTCGCACGGGTAGGCCCCTGCTTTTGAAGCTGCTCCGCTGACCCCGTCATAATTGCGGATAACGGTATGACCGCATTGATCCAGTTTTTCGGCGGCGCGTCCTTGGGATAGTCGCCGTTCTTCCAGGCCGGGTCGCCACGGATTGCTTGGCTGACCATCTCACGCCATATCATGTTCCTTCCGCTGATCGCGGCAGGCGTACTGGCGATCGCCACGAGGCAATCCATGTCGTTCGGGAACATCTCGCCCCAAAGCCAGGTCTGCATGCCTCCCATCGACGTCCCAAGCACCAGCTTCAGGTGTTTTATGCCTACCTTCTCAAGAAGCAGATGCTGCGCTCTCACCTGATCCCTATAGCCGTAATGAGGGAAATGGGCGTGCAATCCGTCCGATGGTTTGCTTGAGTCCCCAGCGCCGATGACGTCCGGGATGACAAGAAAGTATCGGCTAAGGTCGAGCGGCTCCCCGGCGCCGTAGAGCGCATCGAAGAAATTGGCCTGCACGAGGTCGGCAGCCGATCCCGCGGTGCCGTGAAGCAGCAGAACCCCATTGGTGATCGCGCCACTCGCGTCGCGTCGCGGTTTTCCGAGGGTCAGATAGTGCAGCTTCAGCGACGCCAGACTCTCGCCGTCGCCAAAGACGAAGTCGTCGACAAAGGCGTCGTTGGGTTTGGGCTGCGAGTTAGCCGCCTCGGTCCCCACCTGCGGCGTGGCCGCAGCCGCCGGCGTCACCAGCGTCGCCGCCAGCAGGAAGGTCAGCGTCAAACGCTGTATTGGTCTGCGATTCATTGGATTTCTCCAAATTGCGGGCCTGTGTCTGCAAGGGAATGCCGAGGTCTGTCGGCATGCCCTCCGCTCTGCTACGCCGCCGCCGGTAGAACACCGCGGGTGATGAGATCGGTATCGGCCAGGCCCAGGCGGAATATTTTGTTGCTTGTCTTCCAGAACACCAGTTCGCGCTCAGCCGGACTCGGAAGCACGTCCTCGACGATCCGCACATGCTCCTCGATGCCGTAAGGCACCGGACCGAAGTCGGAGCCGAACACCGCTCGGTCCACACCGCACATCTCAACCGCGGCTCGCATTCCGATGGCGCTGAAACCCATGCAGTCGACCAGGATGTTGGTCTTGAAATAGTCGGATGGCGACCGCTTGTTCGTGTAAGGCTTGCCGGCCGGCGGGTTCTTGATTCCGTTGTAGTTGAGGCGCCAATTGAATTCGAGGCGACCAAGGACCGACGCGAGTTCGCCACCCATATGGACGATCAGCACCTGCAGCTTCGGGTGGCGATCGAACACGCCGGAGGCGATCATCCGCGCGCCGTTGACGGTCGAGTCGAACGGGCGGCCAACCGCCTCGTTGAGACGGTATTGCATCAGCGACTCGTGCCCGATCGACTGCATCGGCGGATGGATGTGCACCACGATGTCATTCGCTTCCGCAAACTCCCATAGCCATTCCGCCTTGGGGCTGTCGAGGAAGACGCGATCCGCGCCGTCGCCATAGCTGGACGCCACCGCAATTGCCTTGGCGCCGCCCTGGCGGATCATCTCCTCAACAACGGGCCGACAGGCCTCTTCGAGTGCGTGTGCGTTGGCCGTCGGTGCGAACTCGCCGGGATAGCGATTCATGATATCCACGTATTCGTCGTTGAAGAACTTGAGACCCTCGACTGTGCTGGCTTGGAGCAGATCCCGCGCAAGCCACTCCACCTCGCCGCCATTGGTCATGAGGCTGAGGGTGATGCCGCCCTTGCGCTGGATAGGCATGGCGTAGTCCAGATCGAAAACCTCGCGATAGGCCATCAAGTCCAGAGCGTTGGTCTGCGGGAATCCTTGTCTCGGGTCGAGCAGGCCTCGCTCCTCTATTTTGGATTGCATTTTTTTCCCCCACGGGTGCCGGTGGGTATCGACGATGGCCCGGCGTTCAGTCTTGTTCGGCAGCGTCATGGTAGCCTCCTTAGCAATTGGTTTGCGGTCGATCGACGCATGAGGACGCTGTCCATTTCATGCGCCTCGGCGACAGCGTCCCAGGCGGATGACGACGCCGTCTCCCGTGCGTCGAGCCACTTCGACCGGCTCCAAGCGCAGGGCGACTTCCGCCACCAATGAGATATGCCGCTGGTTCATATCCCGCTCCCGTTCGCTCTGCCGAAATTCGGTGCCGAGGGTATGAGCGCGCGAAGCTGCGGCAGCTGATCAAAAGCTGCCGGATCGGAAACTGCTCAGGGCCTGAGTGCCGAGATGGCAACCCGTTGACCGCCCAAAGGTTCCCGTGGGCCGCGATTGGATCGTGAAGCCCGATGCTGCCGCAGGATGATGACTACATCCGTGCCGCCGACAGAAAGCCCGGCGAGTTGGTCGTGGCGGCCGCATCTCGCGCATCGTGTGGGGCGATGCGGACGCCGAGGCGATCGGAAAGCCGTTGGAAGCATTTGACGATTCCCACATAAGAGAGGGCACCACCCATGCAAGCTCTCCCAGTTCACGGCTCGTTCGGTTGGGGAGTTTCGAGATCGCATTCGCGGAGTCAGAGTGACCGTGCCCACGGCGAGGAAGATGCTCGCAACGCTGCACAGTGTACTTGAACACGCAATCGGTCAGGATTGGACCGCGACGAATGCGGCGCGTACGCGCCGGCGAGCAATGGGCAGCCCGTTGGCGTGACGTGGACTTCGTCAAGCACGAGCTACGAGTCAGCCGTCGGGTCGACGTCTACGGCGAGGAAAGTGCACCAAAGAGCATCGCGGGCGTAAGGACAGTGCCCTTGTCTGACCAGCTCGTGGCGATGCGAAAAACCTGGAGGATAAAGTCGCAGTTCTCGAGGATGGACGACCTGATCTTCCCGAACCGGAACGGCCGATATTTCGGGCACGATAACCTGATCAAGCGTCCTGCCGATGTTCCACGCACTTATAAGGTGTCAATCGCTTCAATTGGCATGGGCTCCGCCACTTTGCCGTCTCGTGCTGGATTGAAGCCGGCCTCGCAGCAAAGACGGTGCAGACTTTCGCCGGGCATGCATCGCTACAGGTCACGATGGATAGATACGGCCACCTGTTCCCAAGCGACGATCACCGGAAGGCGATGGACCAGATCGCCAGTGGACTATTCACGTGATCCCCGGCAAACATTTCCAGAACAAACCCCGCTGATCGTGTGCCATTCATGTGACATGGACGCGCCGGGACGGGACGACGCTCGATGGGATAGTCTTGATTTCATTGCTTTTTTGCGGCATCAGGCAGGAGCGGCCGAGTTTGGGGATCTGGCCCAACGAAAAGCCCGCTAAGTCATTGACCTAACGGGCCTTCTATTTGGTTGCGGGGATAGGATTTGAACCTATGACCTTCAGGTTATGAGCCTGACGAGCTACCGGGCTGCTCCACCCCGCGGAAATCTTGAGGCACGCGGGCCTTCCGCGAGCCGCGTATGTAGCAATCGAAGCGGCCGAAGGGAAGACCGGTTCGCCGGAAACTGTCATAATGTTCGATAATCCACGAACCGGCTAAATGGCTCGCAAATCCGCTCCCCACCAGGACCCCGCCGCGCGCGCACTTGCGGCGCTGCTGCGCGATATCGTCGCGAGCGCCCGTAAGCCGCTCGATGCGCAGGGCATGACCGATGCGGTGGCGATCCACGATTTCCGCAAGGCGTTCAAGCGCTGGCGCGCGGTGCTGCGGCTGATCGGCCCCGTCATCGGCGAAGAGGCGGAGCTGTTGCGGGTCGAGGCGCGCGACGTTGCCCGCGAAATGGCGTCGGCGCGCGACGGCCAGGCGGCGCTGGAGGCGCTAGCCGACCTCGGCGACGAAATCCCGAGCCTGTCGGCGCGCTCGCGTGCGACCGTCGAGGGCCGGCTCACCCAGCTCGGGGCCAGCGCCGAGGCCGCCATCCTCACGCCGGCGCTCAAGCTGCGCATCGGCGACCTCCTCAACCGGGCCGCCGCCGCGGTGGAACGCTGGCCGACCGAGCGCTTCGACTGCGAGGAGGCGACCCGCCAGCTCACGGCGACCTACCGCAAGATGCGCGAGAGCGAGCCCAAGGACTGGCCGTCGGCATCCGCGGAAGACCTGCACCGGCTGCGCCAGCGCATCGTCGAGCACCGCTACCAGATGGAGCTGGTGGAATCGGTGTGGCCGAAGCTCATCAAGGTGTGGATCTCCGAATCGCAGCGGCTGCGCGACCGGCTCGGCGCCCACCAGGATTTGCACGTACTGGCGCGACTCACGGGGCCGCACCAGCCGCTCGCCTATTGGCGCTCGCGTCTCGCGGCGCCGATCGCGCACCGCCAGGCCGCCCATGTCGCAGCGGCGCAGCGGCTCGCCGGAAGGCTGTTCGCCGAAAAGCCCAAGGCGTTCCGCGACCGCATCGCGGCGCTGTGGAAGAACCGCGTGGAGGCGCCGCGTTGAGGGGGCTGGTCGCGCCGCAACCAATATCGCCATACGATCCATCCGAATCATCGCGCCGGAGGTGAGGCGCTTCACATTGGAGTCATCAAGATTCGGCTAACAGCATGACGCCAGATGTCTTCCAATTACGGAGACGCGTCATGACAAAGCTTGCTTTATTCATGTTGTTGAGCACGACCGCCGCCCCCTCGGTGCACGCGGGAGATACCAAGGACTCGGTACGGGATATCGCGGACTTCTGCAGCCAGTTCGTGATCAACGAACCCGATCCCGGCATCCGCCACGATACCCACTTCGATTACCACCGTGATTGCATCGTCTACGACCGCGACGACCTGCGGCGCTGACCCGCCGGCCCGCCGACGCACATCGTGATGGCCGGGCTCGCCCCGGCCATTTCATTTCATGGCGGCACGTGCCGAACGAAGCGGCATGCCGAAGACCGCGGAAAACTAAATCGAAGCGCTGTGAGCTGCTTCACGTTCGATTTCCGCCGGGCGCCTGATGATGACGGTGTTGGAAAGAGATTCCCGTCAAACACAGGAGACGAACCATGAAGACCTTCATCACCACCCTGGCGCTCGCCGCCCTCGTCGCGACTTCGGCGATGGCAAAGACCATCAAGACCGGCGGCGACGAGGACACCGTGAGGTGCGGCAACACGGTACTCAAGGATCCCGATGCGAACGTCCGCGCGGACTTCCGGCGCAACTGCGCCAGCTACAATCGGCCGCGCGACTGAGTCTGACGACGGATTGGCGTGCAAGCCCCTGGGGGTGTTCCCCCGGGGCTTTTTTTTGTTCGAGGCCTACCCGCCGCCGTGGCCGGCGGCCATGGCGCCCCGCTCCCTGGCGTAGCGGACCAGGGCGAGGAAGCGGTAGATGCCGTGGACGAACTTGCCATAGGGCATCGTGATGAACAGTGCGAACACGACGCCGAGATGGAGCGCGAGCAGGATGCCCATCGCCGCGGTGTCGCGCAGCACCAGCAGCGCGAGGCCGGTGAGGCCCGAGAGGAACAGCATGGCGATGAAGGCGGCATCCATGCCGAAGCGCGCCGCATCGGCGAGCGCGGGGTCGCGCCGCCATTTGGCGGCCAGCAGCCCTGCCGGGCCGATCGCGAGCCCGATGCCGCCGACGGTGCCGAGCACCACCGGCAGGTCCCACCAGGGATAGGGCGCCTCGCGGGCCAGCATATAGTGATAGAGCGTCGCGACGCAGGTGGCGGCGAAACACAGCAGGAAGCCGTAGAAGGTGAAATGATGAAAGAGCCGGCGATGATCGGCCCGGCTGTCTTCGTCGTTCATGCAGCCGTCGCCGCCGCCGTCGAGATAGCGCAACGTGCAGGCGTCGCGGATCGCCCGGCCGAGCGAGCCCGCCGCGGCCAGCGTCGCGAACGGCTCGGCGATGTCGCGCCAGAAATTGCGCGCGCCCATGGCGAGCGCGACGATCGCGTAGAGGAACGCGGCACCGAAGATCAGCACCATCATACGATGCGGCATCAGCGCGTAAAACGAGCCCGGGCCGCCACCGCCGGCGAACACCGCGGCCGGGTCGTTGGAGGCGACGAAGCCGATCACGAACGCCGCGACGCTCAGCGCCGCGACGACGGCGATGGTGAGCCCGTTACGGTCGAACAGGCCCGACAGCACCGACGGCCACGCATAGGCCTTGTACGAATCGGCGCGGACCCGGGCGAAGGTCTTCGGCACGTTCACGTCGAATTCGTGGGGCGGCGAAAACTGGCAGTCGTCGTAGCAGGCACCGCAGCCATGACAGAGATTGGCGAAATAGTTGAGATCGCCGTCCGGGAAGGCGCGGCGCATCTCCATCGCCGGGAAAACCGCGCACAGCCCCTCGCAATAGCGGCAGGAATTGCACACCACCATCAACCGGTCGGCCTCGACGAGCGCCTCAGTTGCGTGCATTGGCGGCGGCCTCCCGTCCCGCGATGCGGCCGAACACGCTGCCGATGGTCATGCCGATGCCGGCGGCATAGCCGCGGCCGAGTACGTTGCCCGCCATGATCTCGCCGGCGGCGAACATGTTGGCCGAGGGCCGGCCGTCTTTCATGAGCATGCGCGCTTCCTTGTTCACGCGGGTGCCGAGATAGGTGAAGGTGATGCCGGGGCGCACCGGATAGGCATAGAACGGCGGGGTCTCGATGCGCCGCGCCCAATGGGTCTTGGGCGGCGTGATGCCCTCGGTGCGGCAGTCGTCGAGCACGGTGTGGTCGAAGGTGCCGGGACGCACCGCGGCGTTGAACCCGGTCACGGTATTCTCCAGTGCGCCGGGATCGAGACCGAGCGCGCCGGCGAGCTCGCAGATCGACAGCGCCCGGATCGGCGGGAACAGCGACGGCATGAACATGTCGAGCGAATCGGCGTCGAAGACGATGTAGGCGATCTGGTCGGGCTGGCCGGCGACCAGGCGTCCCCAGATCGCATAGCGCTTGGGCCAGACATCCTCGCCCTCGTCGTAGAAGCGCTCGGCGTTCTTGTTGACGACGATGCCGAACACGACGCAGTCGAGCCTGGTGATGATGCCGCCGTCGAATTTCGGCGCCCGCGCGTCGATCGCCACCGCATGGCACTGGGTCGGATCGCCGACCTCGCCGACACCCCTGTCGAGCAGCAGCTTGAGCACCGTGCCGCGATTGTTGGGGGTTCCGCGCACCAGGAAATTGTCGGCGGGAGCCCCCCAATACTGCTTCAGCCATTCGATGTTGGCCTCGAAGCCGCCGGCGGCGGCGACCAGCGCGTTGGCGTAGACGACGACGCGCCCGTAGCCGGCCAGATCACGGCGTGCCGCCGTGGCAGACAGAAACATGCCGTCCTCGATCTCGAGATCGACCACCTCGGTCTCGTAGGCGACTTCGACGCCGAGCTTCTCCGCGGTGCGGTAGAGCGCGTTGAGCATCGCCCGGCCGCCGCCGAGGAAGAAGGAATTGGTGCGCCCAAGGCTGAGCGTGCCGCCCAGCGAAGGCTGGAAACGCACGCCCTGCTCGGCGATCCAATCGAGCATCGCCTTCGATTCGTGGATCATGTGGCGGGCAAGCGGCTCGTCGGTGTTGCCGCCGGTCACGCGCAGGAGATCGTCGAAGAATTCCTCCTCGGTATAGGGCCCGGTCAGTTCCTTGGTGGCGGCATCATGGGCGCAACGCATGTTGCGGGTGTGGCGGGTGTTGCCGCCGCGGTAGAATTTCGACGCGACTTCGAGCACCAGCACCGATGCGCCCGCCCGCCGCGCGCTGATGGCCGCGCACAGCGCGGCATTGCCGCCGCCCACCACCAGCACGTCGTACTTTTTCGTCAGGTCCGCCATCTCCCCTCCCCTGCACCCGCCGCGGAGCCACCGGCGCGTCGGCAGCCGCCAGCGGTCTCGCCGGCCCCTTCACGCCCTTACGCCATGGCCGGCGCGGTGGCCGGCACCGTCGCCGGCGCGTTGGTGCGATAGAACGCCGCCGTCGCCATGATGCTGCAATAGGCCGCGAACATCAGCCAAAATCCCGGAGACGCCTGGTTGTCGCTCGCCTTGATCAGGAACGTCGACGCCAACGGCGTGAAGGTCCCGAACAGCGCGGCGGCCAGGCTGAAGGCCAGCGAGAAGCCCGACGCCCGCACATGGGGCGGCACGATCTCCGACAGCGCCGCGACCATGGCGCCGTTGTAGACGCCGAAATAGAACGAGAACAAGAGCTCGACGGCCAGCATGTTGAGGAAGCTGGGATTCGCCACCAGCCAGCGCAGCGCCGGATAGGCGGTGACGAGCGCGAGGCTGGCGATAGTCAGCAGCACCGCCTTGCGCCCGACACGGTCGGAAATCGCGCCGCCAATGGGCAGCCAGATGAAGTTCGTGACGGCGACGCACAGGGTGACGAAGAGAGCGTCGGTCGTGGACAGCTTGAGCACGCTCTTGCCGAAGGTCGGCGTATAGACGGTGATGAAATAGAACATCACCGTGGTCAGGGCGACGAGGTTCATGCCGAGAAACACGGTCTGCCAGTTCGTCACCATCGAGCTCAAGACCTCCGACGAGGTCGGATGCTTCTTCTGGGCGAGGAACTCCGGCGTCTCCTCGAGGGAGCGCCGGATCACGAAGATGAACGGCACGATCAGGCAGCCGATGAAGAAGGGGACGCGCCAGCCCCAATCGGCAATCTGGGTGGCGCTCAGCGACTCGTTCAGTGCGAAGCCGATGATGGCCGCGAAGAAGATCGCAACCTGCTGGCTCGCCGACTGGAACGAGGTGTAGAAGCCTTTTTTCCCGGGCGTCGCGATCTCGAACAGGTAGACCGACACGCCGCCCACTTCGACGCCGGCGGAGAAACCCTGCAGCAGCCGGCCGATCAGCACGAGCAACGGCGCCAGCATGCCGATCGTCGCATATGAGGGCGAGAAGGCGATGGTGATGGTGCCGATCGCCATGATCGACAGCGTCACGATCAGGCCCTTGCGCCGCCCGACCTCGTCGAGATAGGCGCCGAGCACGATCGCCCCGACCGGCCGCATCATCGCGCCGAGCCAGAATGTCGTGAAGGTCAGCATCAGCTCGGTGACCTCGTTGCCGGTGGGGAAGAACGCCTTGGATATGGGCCCGGCGTAGAATCCGAACAGGAAGAAATCGAACTGCTCCAGGAAATTGCCGCTGGTCGAACGGAGGATGGCGCCGATCCGCGATTTCACCTGTGGGGATTCCGACATCTCATGAACTCCCTTCCGTCCGGTTCTTCGTTTTTCCGCCGGCAGCCGGCAGATCATAGAGGAGACCGGCGCCGAAGCCGAATGAACTCGATGCCGCATCGAGACCACGGCTGCCGTCGCAACGACGGCCGAAGCCTCATCCCCCGGCCGCCCGGGCGGACCGAAGGCGAGAATCCACCACCGTCACTTCCCCGCATACACGATGGCGACGGGACTCCCATCGGCGATCACCTGGCCGGTCGGATCGAGCTTGCCCGAGTTCGGGTCCACCTTGAAGGTCACGACCGTGTCGCCCCCCTCGTTCGCCGCATTGAGGAAGCGGCCGGCCGGGTCGAGGCCGATGAAGCGCGGGCCGCCGCCCTGGGTGGATTGCCAGCCGACCGGGCTGAGCAGGCCGTCGGCACCGGCGGCATAGATGGCCACGCTGTCATGGCCGCGGTTGGAGCAATAGACGAAGCGGCCGTCCGGCGAGACCGCGATCTCGGCGGACGTGCTGTAGCCCGTGAAGTCGGTCGGCAGCGTGGTGATCACCTGGAGCGGCGTCAGCGTCCCATGCGCCGCGTCCCAGCGATAGGTCGCGGCCGTGCTGTTGATCTCGTTGAGGACCCATACGATCGGAAGCTTGGGGTGGAAGGCGAGATGGCGGGGGCCCGCCCCCGGCCGCGACTGCACCGATCCCTGTTCGGTCGGGGACAGGAGGCCGGTTGCGCCGTCGAATCGGAACACGAACACGCGGTCGAGCCCCTTGTCCGGCACCAGCACGAAGCGGCCCGACGGATCGAACACGACGTCGTGGGGATGCGAGCTCTGCTGCTCGACCTTGTGCGGGCCGGGCTCGCCCGGCAACGGCACCAGCTGGTGCTGGTCCTTGAGCGAGCCGTCCGGCGCAATCGGCAGCACGGCGACGCTGCCGCTCGAATAATTGGCCACCACCAGGAACTTGCCGGAGGGGTCGACGGCCTCGCGAACGCCGTTCTTGCCGCCGGTGGCGGCGCGGTTGATGAGCTTGGCCTCGCCGGTCTTGGGGTCGAGCGCGAAGGCGGTGGCGAAATCGCTGTCGCCGTGCACGGAATAGAGCACGTGCTGGTCGTGGCTGAGCGCGAAATAGGAGGGATTGACGAGGTCGCCGATGTGCTGGACATGCGTCCACATGCCGGTCGCGGGATCAACCCGATAGACGTGGATACCGTCGCCGCGCGCCTTGCGCGCAGCGGTCGTGAACGATCCGACGTAAGCGAACATCGATTGGCCCGGAGAGGTTTGTGCGGCGGCCGGCACGGCCGGTGCCACGAGGATGAGGGCCGCCAGCATGGCAGCGGCGCCCGACCCGAGCAACCCTGGATTCTGGCCCATCATCGGTGGTCTCCCCTCGATCGGTTTCTTGTCGTTCCGGCGCATGCCGGACCGCGCAATGTACCGATGTGGCGGGGTTTGATCGAGAGCCTTTCGTCGTCGGACGGCCTCGCGAACCGGCCTCACGTCCCGGCCTTGTTGATCACGACCGCCAGCGCATAGCCGGCCCATACCGCGATCAGGCACAGCACCAACGATGCCAGGATATAGGCGCCACCGCGGCCCCAGGCCCCATCCTGCAACAGCGAGAGCGTCTGCAGGCTGAAGGCGGAGAAAGTGGTGTAGCCGCCGCAGATGCCGGTCATGACGAACAGCCGGGCGTTGAGCGGGGTTTCGTCGAAGCGGCCCTCGGGGCCGGTGAGGGCGAAGAAGAAGCCGATCACGAATGATCCGATTATGTTGATGCCCAGGGTGCCCCAGGGAAACCTCGCGCCGAACCATGCGGTCGCCACCATCGTGCACCAGTGGCGCGCCATCCCGCCCAGCGCGCTCCCGATCGCGATCCAGACATAAGCCATCATGGCAGCCAACCCGCGATGAAGATATGCCCGAGCCCACCGAACATGCGCTGCATATGGCCGCCTTTCTGCCGTGGCGATGTTGGACCGGGCCAAATCGACAGGCAAGCCCACAACGGGCAGGACGCGTTCCCAAGCGCTGTCCGAATGAACCTGAATCGATAGCGTCGTGTTCCGTGCCTTGCCGTTCGAGAACCGAACATCGGGGTCGGGCCATCTGAGCAGTGGGACAACCTTTCCGAACGGGAGCCATCCGTTCGGTTCGTTCGCACCACTGGACAAGGAAATTTGGACGAATCGGGCCGGTCCAAGGCAGCGAAACCGGCTAAAGCGCTGTATCATCTTCAATGCTAGAGCCGCCGCGCTCACCCATTCGGCCCAGGGAGCTTCGCCATGGCATCACGGCAACACCGCACCACGGCGCACGTTTTTCGTGGTGCCCGAGTCCTGCTTCTTGGCGGAGCCGGAATCCTGCTCCCGCTCTGGGCTTGCGCCGGCGGAACGGCCATGGCGCAATCCGGCGCTTGCATTCTGAGCCCCGACAAGCGCAACCCCAACGAACAGATCCTGCGCTGCGGCTCCGAGCTCACGATCACGCCCGCGCCGGGAACCATCTATCACCCGGCTGCCGCGGGCGAGGACGGACTGCCGCCATCGGTTCAGCTCGACAGCGGCGCACTACTCATCGAATTTCACTCTCAGCGGCGTCATGAATTCCAGATCCTGACGCCCCAGGCGATCGCCTCCGTGCGCGGCACCAAATGGGCGATGGAGGTCAAGCCGGGCCAGACCTCGACGCTGGTGCTGCTCGGAGAAGTCACCGTCGCCCGCAAGGATGAGACCGACACCGTCGTGGTGGGCCCCGGCCAGGGCGTGGACGTATCCGGCGCGGTGGACCCCGCGACAGGCAAGACGGTGAGATCGATGAACGGCAAGCCGGCGCCGATCGGAGTCAAGCGGTGGGCGCCCAACCGGGTCAAGGCGCTGCTCGCCCGGTTTGGTCAATGATCGCAATCCGTCGACCCTCGCCGAGGGCCGCGCTCACCCTTCTGTTCGTGGTGCTCGGTGCCGCCTGGGGCGGCTTCCTCGGCATGCGGCATCTCGCGGCGCTCGGATCGGGGCTTGACCAGCTCGAAAATCTCTCGCTCGACTGGCGCTATTCCCTCGCCGGACCGCGGATGCCGCCGCGCGGCGTCGTGATCGCCGCCATCGACGAGGATACGATCCGGCAGGCGGGGTCGTTTCCGCTGCCCCGCGACGTGCTCGCGCGGATCGTGCGGGGTCTCGCGAAATTCAATCCCCAGGTGATCTGCGTCGACGTGCTCCTGCTCGATCCCGGCAATGCGGAAGCCGACCGCGAACTCGCCGACGCATTGCACGCGACCCGAACCGTGATCGGCGCCGTCGCCCTGTTCGATCCCGACGATCCGGCCGACCAACGGCCGGCGCGGCCGGGCGGCGATGATTTCATCCCGACGCCGTCGCGCATCCTGTGGCCCCAGGAGATTTTTCGCCAGGCGTCGCAGCCCGGCCTTTCCAATGTCTCGACCGACCGCTCCGGCGTCCCCCGTTATGTCCCCATGCTGTTCGACGCCGGCGGCATGATCGTTCCCTCGTTCGCGCTGGCATCGGCGGCGGCGGCCTTGAACACGGATCCCGTGCTCGGAAAGGATGTCGTCAAGCTGCGCGCCAGATCGGTTGCGCTCGACCTCGGCTACCATTTGCCGCTTCGCTTCTATGGGCCGTCCGGCAGTTTCAGGGATTTCAGTGCGTGGCGCGCCATCGGCGGAGGGCTCGAACCCGATGACGTGCGCGGGCAGGTCGTGGTGGTTGGAGCCACCGCGGCGGGCACCGGCGACCGGTTCGCCACGCCGTTCGACCGCATCACGCCCGGTGTCGAAATCTTCGCGACCGCCATCAGCAACCTGCTGGCTGGCGACGGCCTGACCAGGGACGGCGTTACCCGCGGCATCGACGCCACCGTCGCCGTCGTGCTTCCGGTCGCGGCGGTGCTGCTGCTGGCGCTTCGCCCGCTGTGGCTCGCGATCGCCCTGACCACGTTCACCTTCGTCGCGTGGCTCCTTGCGCTCATCGTCGCCTTCGACGAGGGCTACTGGCTCAGTTTCGCCGTTCCGGCGGCCGCGGCGGTTCCCGTCGCGGTGACCTACGGCATCGGGCGGCTGTGGGTGGAGCAGCGCGCGGTCGAACGCTTTGCGTCGGAAAGCGAGATGTTGCGACGCTTTCAGGCGCCGGGCCTGCGGGCGCTGCTCAACAAGGACCCTCAGCTCCTGGCCAAGCCGGTGCGCCAGCAGGCCGCCATCCTGTTCGTGGACCTCTCCGGCTTCACCGGCCTGACGGAATCGCTCGGGCCGGCATGGACACGCGACCTGCTGGTGCAGCTTCACGAATTGATCGAACGGGCGGCCACCGATCACCGCGGCTTCGTCGTCAGCTACATGGGCGACGGCGCCATGATCGTTTTCGGGCTTCCGGCGCCGCAGCCGGGCGACGCCGCCTGTGCGTTGGCCGCCGTCAATCGGCTTCATCGCGATCTGCAGGCCTGGCTCGGCAGCCTGCCGCCGATCGCGCTCGGCAAGCTATCGCCGCGGGTCGGCGGCCATTTCGGGCCGGTGATCCTGTCGCGGCTCGGCGCCGCCGATCACCAGCACATCGCCGCCACCGGCGACACCGTGAACGTCGCGAGCCGTTTGCTGGAGGTCTCAAAACAGCACGGCGCGCCGGTTGCCGTCAGCGAGGACCTCTATTGCGCCGCCGGACTTCCCGGCAGCGCAACCGAGCTCGGCCTCGGCGAGGCCATGGAGATCGATATCCGCGGGCGCGCTCATCCGGTGTCGGTCCGGTTGGGAGGCTCGGCCGCTTAGGTCGCGACGGAGGGCGTCGTCACAATGGAAAACCGGAGCGCTGGCGCCTACATGAGGCCGATACGGCTTTCCATATACCTCTCACTGGAGCTGCTCGATGCCCGCGCCCCTGATCGTGTCCGTTCCCCACCGGCTCGGAAAGGAGGAGGCCACCCGGCGCCTGAAATCCGGGCTGGAGACCGCGCGAACGAAGCTCGCACAGGTCTTCGTCATCGAGGAGGAGACCTGGACCGACAGCCGCCTGCAGTTCCGCATCAGGGCGCTCGGCCAGGGGGCGAGTGGAACCATCGACGTTGCGGAAGATCACGCGCGGCTGGAGGTGGTGCTGCCCTGGCCGCTGGCGCAGATCGCCGAAAAGATCCAGCGCGCCATCCAGAGCCAGGGCACGACCATGCTGGAGAAGAAGTAGCCGGCGGTCCTCGGCGGCTATATAGGCTGTGCCGCCGGTTGTGGAACGGCGCCGGCCCCGCCATATTCTCCGCAAGCCGAATGGTGGAACGCGACCGGCCTTTCCGGAGTTGAACCGTATCCGCGCGTCCGGACGGGCGAACCGCATTCCGCGACCGCGCGGTCTCCTCCCCACATCTTCTGCCCTGAAAGGAACGACCAAGATGGACCAGAACCGCTCTCGGCCGGAAGCCCAATCCGCCGCCGCCAGCTCCGCCGGCTTTCAATCCAAAGACCCCAAATCGGCCT
>Ga0302326_10014703_pt1 | contig 16531 bp, 9 predicted proteins | sample Palsa_T0_3_FD_202264 | JGI IMG/M metagenome (GOLD analysis project Ga0302326, IMG submission 202264) | Peat permafrost microbial communities from Stordalen Mire near Abisko, Sweden - Palsa_T0_3 | ecosystem: Environmental > Terrestrial > Soil > Palsa > Peat permafrost | place: Sweden: Abisko...
CCAAACTGGAATTGCTTAGTTGGGGGACGGTTAAGGACCGTTAGCCAAAAGTGGTAAAACATTACCCAAATGGCAGCTGCTCCTCTGATGCCAGTAAGAGCGCCGACTTCATTGCCCTTCATCGTAAGATCCAGCGCCTGGGTGAAATTGCAAACCTGACGCTCTTAGCACCGGTGGGGGGCTCCCGCAAACGAAATCGCAGCCTGTCTTCAAGCTGAGGGAATAAACCGGATTCACGCCAAATTATGTGGGAATCCGCAGTGCCTCGCTGAGCTTTAGCGACGCCGCGCGGCGGAGCCAAAACACAGTCACATTGAGCGGGACCGGCACTGGGGCCGGCGTGAGCCTGTCACCGGCAGCAATCGTCTTCCCTACCCAGATCATTGGAGCCAGCACCGCGCAGACCGTGACTCTGACCAACCCAGGGACTCTGACACTGGCATTGAATAGCATCGCTGTTCAAGCAAATAGCGGCGGCGTCTTCACTCAGACCAACACATGCGGGCCAACATTGCAGCCCGAATCCCAGTGCGCGATCGATGTTACGTACACGTCCGCTGGACCGGGCAGCGCGACCGCGATACTTCAAGTTACGGACAACGCATTGGACAGCCCGCAGGCCGTCAGCCTGACCGGTTCGGGCGCAGTGCCGGTGCCTCTGATCAATCAGCCGCTTGAGCCGGCAAGCATAGCGCCCGGCGAACCGGAGTTTACCTTAACCGTTACCGGGACGGGGTTTGCGCCCAGTGCGACAGTGAACTGGAATGGCACAGCCCTGGCGACGACTTATGTAAGCAGCGAGAAGCTGCAGGCCAGTGTGCCGGCGGCAAACATCGCGTCGCGAAGCAGCGCCGCGGTGACCGTGGCCAATCCCGGTCCGGCGTTAGTGTCCAACGCCATCCTGTTTCCTGTCGAGCCCTATCTCGCGGCACCGACTTTCGCCAATGCACCCGGCTCGCCCATTGCAGCCGGAACCCAGCCCGAGTCGGTTGTGGTGGCAGACTTCCGCGGGATCGGGAGGTCCGATCTCGCGGTGGCAAATGTCGTGAGCGACAACGTAACAATCCTGCTCTCAAACGGCGATGGGACTTTTACTCAAGGGGCGTCGTCTCCCATCCCGGTCGGAGTGTTCCCGGGACCCATTGTCGTGGGAGATTTTAACGGGGATGGGAAGCTGGATCTGGTTACGGCGAACATCGCGTCCGAGAACCTGACGATCTTGCTGGGCAACGGCAATGGGACATTCACGCCTCTGGCAAAATCTCCCGCTGCCGGGATTGAGCCCGTGCAAGTTGTTACGGGTGATTTCAATGCAGACGGAAAACTGGATTTGGCTGTCGCGAATGCCTCCAGCAACGGCGTGCGGATCTTGCTGGGGAACGGCGACGGGACCTTCACCCCCGTTCCGGCGGTTTCGGCAACGGGGAGTTCTCCCGTCGGCATTGCGATTGGAGACTTCAACGGGGATGGAAAACTGGACTTGGCGGTGGCGAATGAATATAGCAATAGCGTGACTGTTCTCCTCGGAAATGGGGACGGTACGTTCATGGCCGCTGCCTCTCCGACCGCTGGCACTAATCCGATTGCCATTGCAGCAGGCGACTTCAATGGGGACGGGAAGCTGGACCTAGCGGTCGCCAACGCGGGTAGCAACAACCTCACCGTGTTGTTGGGCAAAGGTGATGGCACCTTTCTAGCCGCTGCCTCTCCAGCGGCCGGAGTTAGTCCGTGGGGCATTGCGGAAGCGGACTTCAATGGGGATGGGAAGCTGGATCTCGCTGTAGCGAATGCGACAAGCAACAATGTGAGCATCCTGTTGGGCAATGGCGACGGCACGTTTACTCCGAGCGCATCCTCTCCCGGGACGGGGCAGAACCCCGGTCAAATTGCAATTGGAGATTTCAACGGAGATGGGCAGTTGGACCTGGCCACGGGAAATTCAGGAGCAAACAGTATTTCGGTGCTACTGCAGCAACGACCCGCTCTATGGGCTTCGGTCTCACCCGCAACTCTGACCTTCGGTAATCAGGACGTGGGGACCAAGAGCGCGGCGCAGAACATCACCTTGAGCAACTCCGGAACGGCAGCGCTGACCATCAACAGCATCGCTATCGGCGGAACCAACCTCGGCGACTTCACTCAGACCAACACCTGCGGCAGCAGTGTTGCGTCGGGAGGAAGCTGCACCATCAGCGTAACGTTCACGCCTACCGCGGCAGGCACACGGAGCGCTTCGGTGTCCGTCTCAGACAACGCATCGGGCAGCCCCCAGACCGTGCCTCTGTCGGGTACGGGCGCATCCCCCGACTTCACAATCCAAGCATCGACCCTTAGTCCAAGTTCAATTATTGTGGGTCAATCGGGGATCTCGACGATCACAATCACATCGGTGAACGGATTCAGCAGCGCTGTTTCGTTGACCTGTTCGGGCCTGCCCGTAGAGGCTGTGTGCAGTTTCAGTCCCAATTCGGTGATACCCATCAGCAACGGTACAGCGACTGCAACGGCTACTATTACGACGTCGACCTCGACTCCGACGGGAAACTCCAACGTGACGATCACCGGAACAGCGGAGTCAAACTCTCACAGCACTCCTCTCGCTTTGACAGTACAAGCTGCGCCTGACTTCACGGTGAGCGCAGGTACGGTCACTCCGAACACAGTGAGTGCAGGACAATCGGCGACTTCGACGATTTCTATCACGTCGGAGAATGGCTTCAACGGTGCAGTGAGTCTGACTTGCTCGGTTTCGCCGACGCCCTCACTGGCATCAGGCTGCTCGTTCAGCTCGAACTCCGTGACGCCCTCGGCTAACGGCACAGTAACGTCTACTCTGTCGATTAGCACGACTGCAGCAACCGCATCCCTCACTCGCCCTTCGTCGGCGAATGGCAGCAATCTGTTTTGTGCCTTGGCTGTGCCGGTTCCTGGCATTTTGATGCTGGGAGCGGCAGTTCGTTCCCGCTCTAGAAAGCGGAAATTGCTTGGCTTCCTTGCCGGTTTCCTTTTCCTGGCAGTGATCACTTCGCTGTCAGGATGCGGAGGAGGTGGAGGGAGCCACAATAACGGGAATCCCGGTACCCCCGCCGGAAGCTACACAATCACCGTAAATGCGAGCGGTGGCTCCAGCATTATCCATTCGACGACTGTGACGCTAACGGTTCAGTAAAGAGAGAGGGCAGATCAATCGCCGCCGCGACTGAAGCGTGTGTCACTCTCGGGTGAAGGCTATCGAGGCAGGCGGCATCAAACGTCCCAGGCGATGGAACGTCGTATAAACCCGTCGTCGCTAAACGCAATTGCTTCAGGCTTACGCACCTTTGCTCAAGACTCAGAACATCGAAATACCCGTGCAGATGATCCTTTCGGCGACCTGCCAAAGTCTGAGCTGTCGACTGTTGCCCACAGTCCGGGTGCTACGAGGCCAATATAGCATCGACTTCGACCTGACGGTTTCCCAAAAGGCATTGTCTGATGGATTGCCCGATGCTTGGACAGTTGAAGCGTGACAAAGACGTCCTGAAGTCTGGATTTCAGTAAAGAAGCGAAAAAGACTACCGTTGTAGCGTACCGGGCCGATAACCAGAAAGGACTTGAGACGTTCTTTCTATTCGATACACAGAGCGGGGTAAACTGAACAGGTCAGGCTGAGCGAGTCAAGCTGTGGGTGGGTCAAAATGAACCGGTATTTGCGTTGCGCATCGGCGTAGCGTTGACCCGTAAGGTCAAGCACAAATCGCCAATCGAGAGGTCGCTCACAATCCCCGCAGTCACGTGCACGCGAACTTCGCACATTCAGAGTTTCTCGCCAGGAACGAGCTTCAGCAGAGTCTGCACCGAGAGGACTTATCATTCGCTGATTCAGTGGGGGTGTATTCAACCGTGCACTTCAAGAGTGCGTTGTCGGCTTTCCTGCCGGTCGTATTATATTCAGCGACGGGGTACGCCGCCGCGCCTCCTCGACCACCGCCTATTCGGCCGCTGCCTGTTCTTACCACCGCCAGGCAGGTTCACAGTATGAACTATGAAGATGCGCTTCAGGAGTACCCTGTTCACCTCCGGCGAGCGCAGGTTCTTTACTATAACCCCACGCTGGGCAACCTCTTTGTTCGCCAGTCGGGCAACGGGGTTTACGTCGACATGCGGGGACAATCCCCACACCCGCTGCACGCAGAGGACATCGTGGATGTCGAGGGTGTGACTGGCCCCGGTCTCTATGCCCCCATTGTAGACCATGCCCGGATTCGCGTAGTGGAAGCAGGCACGCTGCCGCCAGCCCCTCGTTATAGCCTCGATCATCTGCTCACCGGTACGGAAGATTGCCAGTGGGTTGAGGTTGAGGGTACCGTGCGGTCGGTCGAAGAATCGAGGCATATTACTACTTCTGCGAATCAGGCTGCGTCCGGAGGCGCCACCAGTTCTGTCACTCTGGCGACTGGAGCAGGTCGGCTAGAAGTGACTGTCGAGGAGTCGGGCGGACTCGACTTCACCAAGCTGGTGGATAGCGACGTTATCCTCCGCGGGATCAGCGGCCCCATTTTCAACCAGAAAAGGCAGTTAATGGGTATCCGCATGTTTGCGCAGAGCCTGGCGCAATTTCGAGTGGTACAGCGCGGGCCCGTCGATCCCTTTTCACTCCCCGTCCGAGATCTCAAGTCAGTGATGCTTTATAGGTCCGGCGAGGCGCCGGGCCACCGTATTCGCGTAACAGGAGTGGTGACAGCGATTTGGGATGGCCGATTCTTCTCCATCGCCGATCCCGGCCATGGCCTGTTTATTCGCACGGCTTCCGCGCGCGACCTGAGAGTTGGAGATCTGGTCGACGTGGCCGGGTTTCCAGCCATGGGAGAGTACTCGGCGGTGCTCGAGGACGTTGTTTACCGGAAAATTGGCACAGGCCCGCTTCCAGTCCCGATCGTTCTCGGAGTCAGCGAGATGTTCCGAGGAGCGGTCCCCATCGGCGGCAGCGAAATGTTCAAAGGTGTCGCCGATGCTCAACTTGTGCGCATTCGCGGCCGGTTGCTCAAACAGACTCGCACTCCGCAGGGGCTCACCTTGATAATCACCGCCGACGACCAGACCTTCGCCGCGGTGTTGACGGGGGACGAGCACCGGGATTCCCTTGGCTTCCTGCGCGATGGCAGTCTCCTTGAACTTACGGGCATTTGCTTCGTCGAGGTGTTTCCTGACCAGACACCGCGGGATGTGCAGATTCTGCTGCGGTCGCCACAAGACGTCGTGGTGTTAAAGTCCGTTCCATGGTGGACTGCCGGCCATACGACAGCGATGCTGGGGACTCTTCTCACGGCAGTGCTTGTTGCATTTGGATGGATCACAATTCTCCGCCGTCGCGTTCAGAGACAGACGGCAGCACTTCAAGAGGCTCGTGAAGAGTCTGCGGCAATCAACGATCTGGTCTGCGCCATGAAAGAAGTGACGACGCAACGAAATCTTACGGCCAGAGTCTCAGCGGCGGGGAGTGAGCAGATTACCCAGCTTGGAATCGGATTCAACATGATGCTGTCGGAGCTGGAGGTAGGCGATCTGGCGAAAAGGGAGGCCGAAGACAGACTGAAGCATCAAGCGCTAACCGACGAACTAACCGGACTGCCCAATCGCAGGTCGTTGTCGGAGCGATTGGCGCTCAGTCTGAGCATCGCGCAGCGGCAAGAGCTCATCCTCGCGCTGCTCTATATCGACCTCGACGGATTCAAGCTGGTCAACGACAGCCTCGGGCACGCTGTCGGCGATCTTCTGCTTATTCAGGTGGCCCAGCGCCTGCAGGCGGGGATTCGGAGATCCGATACTTTAGCACGACTTGGAGGCGATGAATTCACCGTCATTCTTACAACAATCCGTACGCCGAAGGAGGCCGAAAAAATAGCCGCAAGCCTGCTCGATGCGCTCTCAGAGCAGTTCATCATTGATGGCCACAAAATCAGTGTCGGCGCCAGCATAGGCGTCAGTCTCTGCCCCAAAGACGCAGTTGATCCGATGATCCTGCTCCAGCAGGCCGACAGCGCTATGTACGCTTCCAAAGGCAGCGGCAAGAATCAGATTCGGCGTTTCACTCCTGAGCTTGGTTCTTCTGTACGCGAGCGCCTGAGCCTGGACAACCAACTGCGCGGAGCCATTGAGCGGGGAGAGATTCATCTGCATTACCAGCCGGAATTCGAGGTGAGCTCGCATAGACTCACTCGCTTTGAGGCGCTTGCCCGCTGGACGCATCCCATGCTCGGAGTCATCCCCCCGGTTAAATTCATTCCTCTCGCAGAGGAGACAGGACAAATCGTCGCGCTTGGCATTTACCTGCTCGAGCAGGCTTGCATTGAAGCAGTGAAATGGCAGCTCATCACCGACAGCCCAATTCAAGTGGCAGTCAACGTTTCCAGCCTTCAATTCACGCGCGACACGTTTGTGGAAGAGGTCGAAGAAACTCTGAAACGTACAGGCATGAATCCCGAATTGCTTCAAATCGAGCTTACGGAATCGATCATGCTGATCGGCGTGGAACGCGCTGCCGGAACCATGAAGCGCCTGCGGGACTTAGGAGTGAGTCTCGCTATCGACGACTTTGGCACCGGGTATTCCTCCTTGAGCTATCTGCCACGGCTGCCCTTCGACACCATGAAAATTGACCGGTCATTCGTGCGTGAACTGGAATCACGACCGGGCGCCAAGGCCATTGTTGGCTTTCTGATCACACTCGCCCATAGCCTCAACATGCAAGTCATTGTGGAAGGAGTCGAGACACAACAGCAATTGGAGATCATTGCGCAATTGAAGGGAAACGATGTCCAGGGTTTCCTGCTTGGGCGGCCGACACCCAACCCACAGGCATGGCTGCGGGCTGGTGCGGAAGCGACCAAGTTCAACTCCGACTGGATGAAGTCGGACGGGGAGATTCCACTCAGCTCTCTGGAAGGGGCAGAAGCATTTACTGAGCTGCCGTGAGAGCTAGAAATCCGCTCATCGATTCACCCATTTGTTCATGGATCGACGCCTGACCGTCGCCAATACCGGCAGCCCCAACCGCCCAATCTTATACTTTCTGCATCTTAAAGGCCTCGTCCAGTCTCTATACTGTGACTTCCAATGAGCGCAGCCACCCAAACGTCCCCACTCCCGACGAAGACTGCCACGGCTGGCACTTCTACAGTCTGGAAACCGCGCGCCAATCGCTGGGCCGTGGCGCTGACCGTTACCCTGGCCACGTTCATGGAGGTGCTCGACACTTCCATCGCCAACGTGGCGCTGCCCCACATCGCCGGCGGCCTGGGAGCCTCAGCCGACGAAGCCACCTGGGTGCTGACCAGCTACCTGGTAGCCAACGCCGTCATCCTGCCCATGTCGGCCTACCTGACGACGTTCATTGGCCGCAAGCGCTTCTACATGATCTGCGTGCTGCTCTTTGGCATCAGTTCCGCCATGTGCGGCCTCGCGCCTTCGCTGCCGCTGCTCATCTTCTTCCGCATCCTGCAAGGCGCGGGCGGCGGTGGGTTGGCTCCGAGCGAGCAGGCCATCCTCGCGGATACCTTTGAGCCCAAGGATCGCGGCAAGGCCTTCGCCATCTATGGCATCGCGGTAGTCTGCGCGCCGGCGATCGGGCCAACGCTCGGTGGATATATCACCGACAACTACGACTGGCGCTGGATCTTCTTCATCAACGTTCCAGTGGCCATCATCAGCCTCTTCCTCACCAACCGCATCGTCGAAGACCCGCCGCACATTGTCAAAGAAGTCAAGGAGATGCAGAAGAAGGGGCTCAATCTCGACTTCACCGGCTTTTTCCTGCTGGCGATCGGCTTCGGTTCTCTCGAGTTCGTCCTGGACAAGGGCCAGGAGGACGACTGGTTCGGCTCCCGCATCATCACCACTTTTATCGTGACGTGCCTCAGTTCGTTGATCCTGCTGGTGCTGTGGGAGATGCGCCAGATTCGCATGGGCCATAAACCGATCCTCGATCTTACTCTGTTCAAACGCCGCAATTTTGCCGTCGCATTTTTGCTCATGTTCGTGCTCGGCTTTTGCCTCTTCGGCTCGACCGTGCTGATCCCGCAATTTGTCCAATCCATGCTGGGCTACACTGCCGAGCAGGCCGGCCTGGTCATCAGCCCCGGAGGCCTCGGTATCATTCTGCTCATGCCGCTGGTCGGCTTCCTGGTCGCAAAAGTGGACGCACGTATCCTGGTCGCCTACGGATTCTTGTCCTGCTCAGTGGCTCTCTTTTGCATGTTGAATCTCAACCTCGACGTCAGCTATAGCTATGTAGCGTGGCTGCGCGTCTTTCAGGCCTCAGGACTGGCATTTCTCTTTGTCCCCATCAGCACAATCTCCTTCGCCGGAATTCCGCCGGGCAAGAACAATGACGTCAGCGGCCTCACCAACCTGGCCCGCAACATCGGCGGCAGCGTCGGAACCGCATTTCTTGTAACCGTGCTTGCACGCCGCGCCCAGTATCATCAGCTTCGCCTCGGCGACCATCTCACAGCGACCACGCTCGCCGTTCAAAATCAAACCGCGATCATGTCCCACTATCTGCACGACAAAGGCGGCATGGCCTACTCGCCCCAGCAGGGAAGCGGCATGGCCCAGGGTGCATTCATGCGCCAGTTGATCCAGCACTCGACAATGCTGGCCTATCTGGATGTGATCAAATGCTTCGCGATCGCCATGGGAATCATGGTGCCCATTGTGTTTCTGATGAGTAAAGTAAAAGGCGGACGCGGAGGCGGCGGACATTAGCCGTGCGCAGTGCAGCGTCTCGAAAACTCAACAACCCGACAGATCCGCTGCGATACACTTCCCTCGTACCCAACGCGCAAATCCGTCTGCCTGTCAGGCGGAAACTGTGCGTTTTTGAGGAGAAGCTGTCCATTGATTTCCTACCGTTCTCATATCGGAATTGTTGCCGTCGCGATTCTTGCCCTTGCCTCTGCATCGTCGCTGCTAGCCCAGACCGCTGCGAAGCCCTTCACTGTTGACGACATCTATGGCCATCAGCCGCTCGCCGCCGGCGCGCCGCAGGGGCTTACCTGGTCGCCCGATGGGGCGCACCTCACGTACCTCGATGGCGGAGAACTGATCGATCTCGATCCCTCCACGGCCAAGTCTCACATTCTGGTGAGTAAGGCGAAGCTGGCCTCGCTTACCGGCGATGCGGCCAACGAGAAGGACCGAGACCATCGCGCCCGCTACGGTATGGCCAGCTATCTCTGGGCGCCGGATGCCGCCCACCTGCTGTTTGACTCGAACGGCCGCCTGTGGCTCTATGACCTAAAGACCGGCACCGGCCTGAACATCGGCTCCAGCGGATCTGCTTCCGGCGACGATCCGAAATTTTCGCCGGATGGCAAGCAGCTTTCCTTTGTCAAAGACCACGGACTCTCCGTCATCCACCTGCGCGAGGCCGGCACACCGGTCAGCAATGCCGCTCCCGCGACTAATCCCAACATACTCAACGGCGAGGTGGATTGGGTCTATGAAGAAGAGTTGGATGTGCGCAGCAACTATTTCTGGTCGCCCGATTCAAGCAAGCTAGCCTTCCTGCAGATGGACGAGACTCACGTCCCGGAATATCCCATCACCGATTGGATTCCTGTTCATCCCACCGTGGACAAACAGCGATTTCCCCAGCCCGGCGACCGAAACCCGGATGTTCGCGTAGGCGTGGTAAGCCAAAGTGGCGGCAAGACGATCTGGATCAAGCTGCCTTTCAAGGGAGGCGATGACTACATTCCACGCTTCGGCTGGGTCGATCGCAAGACTGTGTGGGTCGAAACACTCACTCGTGATCACAAGCATCAGAATCTCTACTTCGCTGACGCCTCCACGGGTCAATCCAAGCTTGTTCTGGAGCAAAGGGACGAGAAGTTCTTCGACGAGAAGTACGACATGCGTATACAGGAAGGGCGCATCATTTTCACAAGCTGGCAGGACGGCCACACCCACATCTATCTCTACAGCTATGACGGCAATAACCCCCTTGCCGGCGCTGCCAAACTGGATCGGCAACTTACCAAGGGCGACTTCGAAGTGGATGAAGTGCTGGAAGTGGATAGCGCGCGCAAGGTTGTCTACTACGCCTCGAATGAAGGCAACCCCATCGAACAACAGCTCTGGCAGGTGGGCTTCGACGGTCAACGCAAGCAGCTTACCCATAGGGCCGGATTTCATATTGGTGCTTTCGCGCCAACCGGAGGAGCCTTCGTAGATCGGTACTCAGACAGCGTGACACCGGGGAGCGTAGACCTCTGCCGCGTTGCAACTCAAGCTTCCGGGGACACTCAATGCAACCTTTTCTGGTCTACCAAGGCCATGGACGCATACCACCTGCGCGCTCCGGAGCAGCTGCAAGTCAAGGCCAGTGACGGCACGACACTATACGCGACCTTGCTGCTTCCAGAGGGCAAGACAGACCCGGCCAGCGTACCGCTGATCATCAATCCCTACGGTGGTCCAGGCGTAGCGACCGTCGCGAATCGCTGGGGTGGCGACGGCTTTCTTTTCGACACGCTGTTAGCGCAGCATGGCTTCGCCGTACTTCACGCCGACAACCGCGGCATGGGCGGACGCGGGCAAGCATTTGAGCAGGCCGCCTACCATAACTTCGGTCCGGTGCAGTTACAAGATCAGCTTGCAGTTGCAGACGCAGCATTGGCGAAATATCCGCAGCTCGACGCCAAGCGTCAGGGCTGGTGGGGCTGGAGTTGGGGCGGCACATTCACCCTCTACGCCCTCACCCACTCCGACCGCTTCCGCGCCGGCGTTGCCGTAGCTGCGGTCACGGACTGGCGTAACTACGACTCTATCTACACAGAGCGTTACATGAGTGAACCGGCCGACTTCGCTTCAGGTTACAAGGACTTTTCAGTGGTGAACTCAGCTGCCAAACTCCACGGCCATCTGCTGCTGGTCCACGGCACTGGTGACGATAACGTGCACTTTCAAAACACGGTTCAGTTTGTGCAGCAGCTCATCGTCAATAACATTCCCTATGACCTGCAGATCTATCCACGAAAGACGCATTCGATCGCGGGAACGGAAGTGCGACCGCATCTCTTCAACCGTATCCTCGCGCAGTTTGAGACCTATCTCATGCCGCCGGTGACGGAAGGCGCAAACAAGTGAGTTCGGACACCAACGCCGAACTCACAGCACTCCTGCTTAGTCTGGAGCTGCAACTCATGGACCCGAACTTCCGCAAGGACCGAAGCCTGACCGCTGCGCTTCTTGCCGAAGAGTTCTTTGAGTTTGGTTCTTCGGGACGTATCTGGACCAGGGATGAAATTCTCGACCCCATAGAGACTTCTCAGCCGCCGCCGTTCGTAGAAGACTTCGCCGTTCGTGTCATCGCACCGGACTTAGTACAGGCCACGTACCGCACTCTGCGGCCGACACCTGAGGGCAAGCGACAGGCTGCATTGCGCAGCTCGCTCTGGGTGCAGCGCGAAGATCACTGGCAGATACTCTTTCACCAGGGCACCAAAGTCCCCGATTCCTGAACTCAATGCAGCGATTCGATGTAATTGCGAATGCCGCTGGCGAGTATCTGCACGCCGATGCAGAACAAGATAAACGAAGAGAGCCGCATCAGCACGGTCGTTCCAGACTTACCCAGCAGCAGCGCCGCTGCCCGTGCCCAACGATAGCAGACGTACACGATCGCGCATGTCACCAGCGTGCCCAGGATCGACGCAGCCAGAATCTCCGGTGACACGAAAGACTTCGCGTGCAGTTCTGTCGGCAGATGCGCGCCCAGGGCTACTGCCACCGAGATCGATCCCGGCCCCACCGTAATCGGGAGCGTATACGGATAAAACGCCTGGTTCAGCACTTCCTCTGGATTCGGCGTGGATGCCGAAACTTTCTGTGCGTCTTTGGTTAGCAGGTGCCAGCCGTTGACAGCCACGATTATGCCTCCGCCGATCTGCACCGAGTAAAGCGCAATGCCAAAGAACGAAAGAATCTTGCCGCCGCACAACATCGATACAAACAGCAGGAAGAAACTGTACATGGTGATGCGATTGATCAGCTTACGTTGTAACTCCAGGTCGATCGACTCCACCATGGCCAGAAAGACCGCAGCGCTCCCGATGGGATTGACAATGGGAAACAGCGCAGCCAGCACCAGGAACGACGCCTGCAGCACCAGCATCACATCGTTGTAAATCACGCTGAATTTCATCTAGCGATTCTCGCACCAGAGCCACGAATTTCAGAAGCCAATCCTGGAGCCAATCCTGAACCAATGCTGGATCAGGATGCCTGCGCCACCAAAAGTTCCTGCATCGGCGGTGTGGTCATCGGCTGCACAGCCTTGCGCGGCCCGCGTTTACGCGCGCTCATCACGCGAATGCGCTCCACCAGCTCCACCGGTGCGCAGCAGCCTTTACCGAGGAAGGCGTCAGCGCGGTGGGCGCGCTCGCCAGCCCGAACCGTATCGCTGGTCAGGATCATTGGCACCTCGGAGGAGATCTCCTTGAGATGGCCAATCAGCGCATTGCCGTCCATCTGCGGAAGTCCCAGGTCGGTCAAAACCAGATCGATCTGCGTGGAAGAGAAGAGGGTGATGGCGTCTTGTCCGTTGACTGCCGTATACACGCGATAGCCGCGTGTCTCCAGCAGAAACTTGCGTACGGAAAGGGTTTGTTCATTGTCGTCAACGCAGAGGATGGTTTTCTTGGGTCGCATGGGCTAAGGGAAGACTCCTTTGGGAAACGGAAAATCCGGTTGCGTGCCTTGCTATTTCGTATCGCAGTGCGCCATGAAATTTCACGGCCCTGCTTGGCAAAAGCATCGGTAAATCAGTCTCCGCAGCTCAAACACGGTCGCCAGGCACGGAATAGCTGCCTTTTCTAGTTCAGGAAACGGACGGATTACTGGGCCATTTGTAGACAACGCTTTCCTGTCTACGCCAAAGACGCAGTACCGCCGTGCCTGAGCCGGAGTGAACATCGGCTAGAGCTGCGGTGAACAGAGAAAAACAGGACATCCCGCGAGTCCCGTAGAGGATCGAGATTCGGATAGGCTGCGGCTCGATGCTCTCCGCGCGGGGAGCAACATCTTGTTTCTACCGCTTCTGTCCTAACTCCCGATAACTCTTAGTGAGTGGACTGCGTTTCTCTGCTCGGCTTCTATCTGTGATGAAACTTGAAAGGCAGGATCAGCATGCGTAACTCGCTCGATTCCTGCAACGCTTTCCGAGACTAAGGGCATCCGCCCATGCGCGCAACGGGGAAGAAAAAGCGAATAGCTGTGCGAAAATATTTTGAATTTTCTTACCTGAGGCGTTACGTGCCGTATTGGCAATGCGTTGCCCATGTGAACGCCTGTTGAAAGCATGTGCATCACGGCAGGAAAAGCCTTCCTTTTGCAACGAGAACAGTGCTACCCCCAACACGCACATCGCTGACACTGCCCTCGCTGGCTCCCCCATGCTCAGAAATTTGACGCAGGCCCGCACTCAAAAACAGGTCGCTCGGCCGCTTCATCTCCACGCCCTGCCGCAGATGTATCGTTTGGTCCGGCGCTACTGCACCATGCCGGACCAGATGACTGATGGCGCACCCTGCGGCTGAGCCGGTTGCCGGGTCTTCGCCACCATTGAACTGCATCCGCGCACGCCAGGCCGGATACACCGCAGCGCCTTCCTGAGCGCGTCTCGGAGCGGAGCTTGTAGAGCGCGGCGAGTCGTTGGACCCATCAGGGCCCAGCACATAGAACCAACGCGCTCCACGGGCTCTCAGGAACGCGCTGGCTTCATCCTGGCGCACCCGCAGGCGCTCGAGCGCCTCAGCCGAGCGCAACGGCACGATGGCAAAGGCCGTTCCGGTAGAAACGATCTGGATCGACAGCGCCGGATCGAAATCGTCGACGCTAAGCCCGGTCAGCGCTGCAACTTCGTCTCGCGGCAGAGTCTCTCCAAACTCCGGATCGCGCTGCGTCATCCGGCCACCCACCGGCCATTGCGGCGCGCCCTCAATGCGTGGCTCAAACACGACTGGTACCTGACCCACATTGAGCGCCAGCTTGATCACGTCATCGACCACGATCTCCGGAGCAATCTGGTGCAGCAGACTAGCCGTGCCCAGCGTCGGATGGCCCGCAAAGGGCAGCTCCTCCTGAGTAGTGAAGATGCGCACACGCACGCCTTCACTGCGCTCCAACTCCGGCTCGCGGCGCTCGATGAAAGTGGTCTCTGAGAGGTTGGTCTCTCGCGCGATGTCCTGCATGGTTTCGGTAGTCAGCGTTCCGGGATTCAGCACCACGGCCAGAGGATTACCCTCAAGTTGCCTCTCGGTGAACACATCGAGCACATAGTATGCAAGCCCCTCGTTCTCCACTTCGATTCTGTCTGGCCCCACTTGACACCTCCTGTGAATCTCTCTAGTCTACGAATATCGCAGAACGCACCTTTGCTTCAGCGAGCAGAAATTGAGTTACACGAATGCGGATTTCTCTACTCATCCCGGCTTGCTCCTGTCACACCTGCTGTCGTTGCAGCTGTGCGCGGGCGTAACCTGAGATAGATTCAAAGCATTCGAATCGAAACTCAAGTGACCCACCCGCTTCACTCAGCGCGGTGGGATTTTTATTGCATGAGGATTTCAGTTTCGCATGCCAACGGAGAGCAAAGGCAGACTTGCCCACTCGCTGTCGGCCGCAGGATGAGCACCGGTGGCGAAGTGGCTAACGCGCTGGTCTGCAAAATCAGTATTCGCGGGTTCAATTCCCGCCCGGTGCTCCAAAAGATCGAATCGGGATCATTCAGAACGGGTTTGAACTCCCGCTCGCCTGAAAGTATTCCAAGTCCGCTCTCATAATCAAGCCATACTTTTGTAATAAATAAGTTCTTCTCTCGCAAAGCGCTCGCCGGTCATACACGAATGCTGCAAGCCGCACCGTAGACTTGACAGCTACAGCCGTCTCCTGCTTTTCTCGTTAACTGTTCATGTCACAGAGTGTGCGGGTCTCGCCAATCTCCGATTGTTTATAAGATTGTCAAAGAGCCTGATTCAAAAAAGCTCCGATCGGCTGCCTAAGGAGAGGTATGAATTCGAAACGCACCGCCGCATTGATCTTCGGAGTCCTTGCGGTTGTATCACTCGCGTCCAGAGCGCAGAACGCTTCGGACGCACAACTGTGGCTAACGACCCCAGATCGATCCGCATTGCTTGCCCTGCAAACAGCCCCCTTGCATTTCTCCGAGACAGAGAGTCGACTGCCTAGCATCGAAGTGAACGATATGCAGCAGTTCCAGCCCATTGACGGATTCGGTTTCGCGCTCACCGGCGGCAGTGCGCAGTTGCTCATGCGCATGACGCCGAGCCGCAGAGCTGCTCTGTTGAAGGAACTGTTCACGACCGACGGGAATGGAATCGGCGTAAGTTATCTCAGGGTCAGTATCGGCGCATCCGATATGAATGACCACGTGTTTTCCTACGATGACATGCCGGAAGGACAGACAGACCCGAATCTGGAGAAGTTCAGCCTGGAACCTGATCGCGCCGATGTGATTCCGGTTCTGAAGGAAATATTGGCGATCAATCCACACATCCCGATATTGGGCTCGCCGTGGTCTGCTCCAGCGTGGATGAAGAGCAACGATAACTCAAAAGGAGGCAATCTAAAGGCCGAGTATTACGGTGCATTTGCCGCATATTTTGTGAAATATATCGAAGGTATGAAAGCCGAGGGCATCCCCATCCATGCCATAACAGTGGAGAACGAGCCATTGAATCCCAAGAACACGCCGAGCATGGTAGTGTTCGCGCAAGAGGAAGATACATTCATTGCGAAGTATCTTGGACCCGCCTTTGAGAAGGCTGGAATCAAGGCCGAAATCCAGTTATACGATCACAATCCTGACGCGCCCTCGTACCCGCTGTCGATACTCAAAGATCCGAATGAGAACAAGTACGTTGCTGGAACGGCCTTTCATTTATACGGCGGCGAAAGCAGTACTTTGACGGATGTGCATAATGCCTATCCAAACAAAAATCTGTATCTGACTGAGCAATCGGTCGGCGGACGCCCTGGCGCGGCAACGCTCAGTATCGCTGAGCCGGTAAGCCGCGTAATGATCGGCGCCGCCCGCAATTGGAGCCGCAACGTACTTCTGTGGAATCTTGCTGCCGACCCGAAGTTCGGGCCGCATACAAGTAACGGTGGATGCTCAATGTGCGTCGGCGCGATCACTCTCGACGGCGACAATGCAAGCTTTAACCCGGCCTATTACACTGTCGCGCATTTCGCAAAATTTGTGCCGCCTGGCTCAATTCGCGTTGGCTCGACCGAGCTGGAACAGTTGGCCAATGTAGCTTTTCTTACTCCTGACAGAAAGGTCGTCCTGGTGGTAGCCAATACAAGCAATTTTGCAAAGGCCTTTTCGATTCAATACCACGGCAGCAGCCTGACCACGACACTGCCTCCAGAATCGGTGGGAACCTATGTGTGGTAAACGCGAGCAAGGGAGAATGTCCATGCGAAGCCGTCAGCGCGGCGTCAGGGTTTCGGAATTAGTCATTGG
>Ga0302326_10014705_pt1 | contig 16530 bp, 12 predicted proteins | sample Palsa_T0_3_FD_202264 | JGI IMG/M metagenome (GOLD analysis project Ga0302326, IMG submission 202264) | Peat permafrost microbial communities from Stordalen Mire near Abisko, Sweden - Palsa_T0_3 | ecosystem: Environmental > Terrestrial > Soil > Palsa > Peat permafrost | place: Sweden: Abisko...
GAACGCGCGGAACGGCGCGATGCCGGTGCCGGGCCCGATCATGATGATCGGTATCTTCGGATCCTGCGGCAGCGCGAAGCCATGGGCCTTCTGCACATAGACCTTTACCGGATCGCCCGGCTGGATCCGTTCGGCGAGGAATGTCGACGCCAGTCCAAGCCGCTTGCGCTTGCCGATGACGTAACGCACGCAGTCCACCGTCAGCGACAGCTTGCCCGGCGTGGCATTGTGTGACGACGAGATCGAATAGAGCCGCGGCTGCAGCGGCTCCAGCGCCTCGACGAAGGCTTCGGGATGTGGACGCACGCCGGAGAATTTTTGCAGCGCCGCCATCACGTCGAGGGTGGCGGCGTCACCGTCGGGATCTTCGCCCTGCGCCAGCGCCCGCGCCTTCTCGCGCTGCGCGCCGCCGGTAATGAACGAGAGCAGTTCGAACAGCGAATCCGGCGCAGGCGCCAGCGATACGTCGTCGGTCAATACCTCGCGCAGCGTCTTGCCGCGTATGGGAGTGGTATGCAGCGCGCCGAGCAAGGCGATGATCTGATCGACATGGCCGAGATCATTGCGGGCGAAAATGCCGAAGGAATCCCCGACCACATAATCGAGGCCGCAGCCGCTGAGATCGAAATCGATGTGCCAGGTTTCCTTTTCGGACCCGGTCTTGTTGAGCAATTGGCGCGACACGAACGTCGCCGGCACCGGATTGTCACGGGAACGACCCGGCTCCGCCATGATCGCAGGCGCCGCTGCGGGTGGCGCGGCAGCCGGGCCAGGTAAGGCCGCCGGTGCCTTCTCCAGCTCCTCGTTCAGCGTTTTCAGCATCCGGGCGGTCTCCTTGCCGCCGGGAACACACAGATTGAGACGTGCCTCCGCCTTGGTCGCGATCGCGTCGGAATAGTCGTTGCAGTTATAGCCGCACTGGCCGCAATCCTGCTGCGCCATCGCCGCCATCATGCGCCGGCGCAACGGGCGGCCTTGCGCGAGCTTCATGCGATCGGCAATCGGCATGGTCTGGTCGTGCCAGGGCGCCTCGCCGTCGTCGCCATCGCCGCTTGGTCCCTCGAGGACGGCAGTGCCCTGCTCTGCCGACAACGTCGCCGGACCATCCGTCGACAGCAGCCCGGCAAAAAAGCCGTTCAGCCAGGTGCGCTGCGCTTCGGAAAACGGCGCGCTCGATGGAATGATTTCGATTCTGGGCGGGGGCGTCATCTGGTTCATGTGGAGATCTCTGCATCCGCAAGCTTGCGCAACGTCTCGCCATCATGGCGGCGCGCAAATGTCAGGAATGTTTCATCGGATGACGCACGATGCGACAGATAGGCCTTCAACAGCTTCTCGACGGTCTTCGGCGCGTCTTCCGCCTTGAGGTCGTGGTAAACCTCCTGCCCGACATCGGCGTTGGGGCCGAACCCGCCGCCCGCGAACAAATGATACCCCTCGACGGTGTCGTCCTCCTCGCCAACGGGAACCTTGGCGGCGATCAGGCCGATATCGCTGATGTAGTGCTGCGCGCAGGAATGGTGACAGCCGGTCAGATGGATATTCAGCGGCGTGTCGATTTCAACCCGCGGCTCGCACCAGTCGCCGATCTCGGCGCCGTGGCGCTTGGTATCGGACGCCGCGAACTTGCAGCCGGCATTGCCGGTGCAGGCAATCAGCCCGGCGCGGATTTGTGACGCCTTGACCGCCAGTCCAATCGACTCGATGGCGGCGGTGGCTAACCCGACATTCTCGTCCCGCACGCCAGGTATTAAAAGGTTTTGCCAGACCGTCAGTCTGATGTCGCCGTCACCGAGATCGCTTGCGATTTTTGCGAGGCCACGCATTTGCTCGCAGGTCACTTTGCCAAGCGGCAGTGAAATGCCGATCCAGTTGAGGCCATCCTGCTTCTGCTTGTGCACGCCGATATGTGCCATGCGGTCGAACATTGGGCGCGGCGCAAGGGCCTCTGCAGGTACGCGGGTAAAAGCGTGGCCGAGTTTCTGCTCGACCAGAACGAGGAATTTATCCATTCCCATGCCGTCGATGACATATTTCAGGCGCGCCTTGAGCCGGTTGGTGCGATCGCCGAGATCGATGAACACCCGCACAATGGCGTCGGCCACCTTGGTGGCGTCCGCCGGCTTGACGATGATGCCGGTGTCCTTGGCAAAATCCCTGTGACCGGTAATGCCGCCAATCCCCAAACGGAACCAGACGCCGGGCTCGACACCGAAACCGTCCTTCACTTCGACCGCGGCGAAGGCAATGTCGTTGGTATCTTCCAGCACCGCAATCTTGCCCGCGCCGTCGAAGGCGACGTTGAACTTGCGCGGCAATCCCGTCAGTGAGCGGTCGTTGAGAATGTGGTAATGCCACTCGCGGGCGTAGGCGCGGGTATCGATCAGTTCCTGCGGATCGATTCCCGCCGTCGGCGTGCCCGTGACGTTGCGAATGTTGTCGGCGCCGGAACCGCGCGAACACAGGCCAAGGTCCTGGATGCCCTCGATCAACGCGACGGTGTGCTTGGGCGGAATTTCACGCACCTGCAGATTGGCGCGGGTGGTGACGTGGCAAAACGGTCCGCAATAGCGCTCGGCCAGATCGGCCATTCCGGCCAGTTGCCAATGCGTGAGGATGCCGTTCGGCATGCGCAGCCGGCACATGTAGGAATCCTGCGCCGGCGCGACGTAAAACAGGCCGTAATAGCGCCAGCGGAAATTATCCGCCGGTGACGGCGGCGCGTTATCGAGCGCTTGCTGCTTCAACCGCGGATAGGCATCGAACGGATGCTCCTCGCGTTTGAATTTTTCCTGGTCGACGAGTTTCTTGCCGGACGCGAGCACCTTGTCCTGGGCTTTGAAATGCGCCGCATCAGGTCCGCTCGGCTCGGCGTTGGTCTTGCCTGGCGCCGCGCCACCGAGACCGCGCCCGACCCTGCTGATCTGCAGGCCGGTGGCAAAACCTTCGAGGTAGCGCTTTTGCTCGTCGGTAAAGTCGACTGGGAGAGTTTCTATTTTCATCGTGCCTGACGAAGCTCCTGCGGCCACGATCGGTGGCGCCAACGGGAAATGGAGTGTGACCGCGCAGGAATCGGGTCGACAGGGATCGCCGGGCTCAATTCCAGGGTGCGGACCAACCAGCCTCGTTGCTGCGGAAATCCATCTTGGATGTGGGCCAGCGGGCATCTGCGACGGCTGGCTGCACCGCAACATTCAAGTTGCGTGCCACCCTGGCTCGTATAAATTATCAAGCTTTATCAATAGGTTGAAAAATAGCGAACGGAACCTCGCCGCTTTTGCTGCGGCCGATTTCGAGCAACTAGCCTAAAAATTGGTCCACCGGGGCGCATGCCCAATAATGCTTCATCTGATTGGGGTCAGGATTTCCGGCGCCCGATCTGAAACGCCGCCAGATGGCCCGCAATATCGTCGGCATCGAACGCCGGCCCGGCAAAGGCTCCTATTGCATCGGATGCATCCGCGGGCTTGGCTGTGTGTCCCAAGGCCGCGTCGTAGATATCCGCCCTGAACACCGCCTTTGCCGTCCTGAGCGCCTCCGGGCTGATTGAGGTCTGTCCCCACCGGACCATCTGCGCATAGAGCCAGGCGGCCTGCACGGGGTCGGGTCGCCCAGCTCCCTCGCGTCCAACGAGGAGATAGCGATTGCTTTCGCGGATGGTTCCGTCCGGCAAAATCTTGAGACGGCCGTCCAGTGTCCGCTGGATAACGTCGGCGTCGACGCCGATCCGTTCCGGCTGGGCCAGCAGGCGTGCTGTCTCGGCGCGATTGTGCGGCTGCTCAATAAATTCAGCAGCGCGAAATGTGGCCCGGATCAACGCCGCAACAACTTCCGGATTCTTGTCCGACCAGCTCTGTCTGATGGCGAGCACTTTCTCGGCTGCGCGAACGAGAATATCAGAGACGAAGTGCAGGATATGACCGACGCCGCGATCGACCGCGATGGAATTCCAGGGCGCGCCGACACAAAATCCGTCGATCTGGCCGCTGGCGATGCTGTCCACCATGTAGGGCGGCGGCAGCACCACCAGACGAAGATCTTCATCGGGGTCGACGCCGCCGGCCGCCATCCAGAACCGCAGTTGATAATTGTGGGTGGAAAACGGGAATGTCATGCCGAAGGTCAGCGGTTCGGCTCCGCTTTTGCGCCGCGCCGCGACGACCCGCGATAGCGCCAGCGCGGTGGCCATCGGATCCAACGGATCACCATCGATTTCCGCCATGATCGCGGCATGCAACGCTGGCGACACCGTGATCGCATTGCCGTTGAGCCCAAGATTGAACGGGGCAGCAATCGGCACCTTGACGTGCCCGATCCCAAGGCTGGAAGCGATGGCGACCGGCGCCAACAGGTGCGCGGCATCGAACAGGCCGATGTTGAGCTTGTCGCGAACATTCGACCACGACACTTCCCGCACCAGGGTGACGTCGAGCCCTTCCGCTGCAGTAAACCCCTTGTCGACGGCGACGATCAGGGCCGCTGCGTCAACCAGCGGAATGAAGCCGATGTGAAGCGGTATGGTCATTTCAGCAACTCCGACGCCGTCAGGATCGACTGCGCGATCTCGCCGATCTTCTTTTTCTCGCGCATCGCGGTCGATCGCAACAGCACATAGGCCTCGTCCTCGGTCAGCCCCTTCAGCTTCATCAGAATTCCCTTGGCGCGGTCGATCACCTTGCGGTCCTCAAGCGCGGATTTGGCGCGATCGAGCTCATCCTGAAGCTTCGAAAACGCGTTGAATCGCGAAATGCAGAGATCGAGGATCGGTTTGAGGCGCTCTTTCTTCAATCCGTCGACAATGTAGGCGGAAACGCCGGCATCGACCGAAGCCTGGATCGACGCCGCGTCGCTTTGATCGACAAACATCGCGATCGGCCGCCGCACCGCGCGGCTGACCTGGAACATCTGCTCCAGAACGTCGCGGCTGGGGTTTTCCAGATCGATCACAATGACATCGGGATCGAGCGCATAGATCCGGGCCAGCAGGCTCTGCATTTCGCTGATGTGCGCAACGCTGGTAAAACCCGCCTCCCGCAGCCCCTCCTCGAGGATCGCGGCACGGATCGGGCTTTCGTCGACTATAACTATCTTGGGAGACGACTCGGCGCCCATCGATCACTCGCATTCCGGCAAATCATTCATAGCATGCCGTTAGTGGGCTCAAAGCCTTGTAATTATGAGCAATTGGGACTAGTCCCTGCCTTTCAATCAGGCAGATCGAATATGCAACAGGCCGCAGCGCCCAAAGTCAGCTTTGTTTCATTGGGATGCCCCAAGGCGCTGGTGGATTCCGAGCGCATCATTACGCGATTGCGGGCGGAAGGCTATGAACTTGCGCGCAAGCATGACGGCGCCGATCTCGTCATCGTGAACACCTGCGGGTTCCTCGACAGCGCCAAGCAGGAATCGCTCGGCGCCATTGGCGAAGCCATGGCTGAGAATGGCAAGGTCATCGTGACCGGCTGCATGGGCGCGGAACCCGAGCAGATCGAAGCCGCCTATCCCGGCGTGCTGTCGATATCAGGTCCGCAGCAATATGAAAGCGTGCTCGATGCGGTGCATCGCGCGCTGCCGCCGGTTCACAATCCCCACCTCGATCTGGTGCCGCCGCAGGGCATCAAGTTGACGCCGCGGCACTATGCGTATCTGAAGATATCCGAAGGCTGCAACAACCGCTGCAGCTTCTGCATCATCCCGAAGCTGCGTGGCGATCTGGTGTCGCGTCCGGCCAATGACGTGCTGCGCGAGGCGGAGAAGCTTGTCAGCGCCGGCGTTAGGGAATTGCTGGTCATTTCGCAGGACACCTCGGCCTACGGCGTCGATTTGAAATATGCCGCGAGCCCGTGGAAGGATCGCGAGGTCCGGGCGAAATTTGTCGATCTGGCGCGCGAGCTTGGCGAATTCGGTGCCTGGGTGCGGCTGCAATATGTCTACCCCTACCCGCATGTCGATGAAGTCATCGGCCTCATGACGCAAGGCAAGGTGCTGCCCTATCTCGATATTCCCTTCCAGCACGCAAGCCCGGAAATCCTCAAGGCCATGAAGCGCCCGGCGGCGCAGGACAAAACCCTGGCGCGGATCAAGACCTGGCGTGAGCAATGCCCTGATTTGACCTTGCGTTCCACCTTCATCGTCGGCTTTCCCGGCGAGACCGATTCCGATTTTGCCTATCTGCTGGACTGGCTTGAGGAAGCCGAAATCGATCGCGTCGGCTGCTTCAAATATGAGCCGGTCGCGGGCGCTCCGTCGAACGCGTTCGGCAACGCCGTGCCCGAGGCGATCAAGCAGGAGCGCTGGAATGCGCTGATGGCGCGCCAGCAAGCCATTTCCGCGCGCCGGCTGAAGCGCAAGGTAGGCACGCGACAACAGGTCATCATCGATGAAGTCGGGCCGACCGTGTCAAAGGGCCGCTCCAAGGCCGATGCGCCCGACATCGACGGCGCGGTCTACCTCTCCAGCCGTCGACCGCTGCGCGTCGGCGAGATCGTCACCGCGAAAATCGAACGCGCCGACCAGTACGATCTGCACGGCAGCGTCGCGGGTTTTTGAACGCGCTCTGCACGTCGTGCCGGCGAACGCGATTACGGCTTCAAGATCGACGCACCGGTGGTGGCCCGGCTTTCCAGATCGATATGAGCCTTGGCGGCATCCTTGAGCGCATAGGCGTGGTTGATCGGCACGTGCAGTTTGCCGTTGATGACGGCGGCAAATAACGTGTCGGCGCCCTCCAGCAGTTCGGAACGCTTGCCGACGTAATCGTTGAGTTTCGGCCGGGTCGCGAACAGCGAACCATGATTGTTGAGCTCGGCGATCGAGAACGGCGGCACCGGCCCCGACGCGTTGCCGAAACTGACGAACAGGCCGCGCGGCTTGAGGCAGGACAGCGAGCCCGGAAACGTGGTCTTGCCGACGCCATCATACACGACATCGCAGAGTTCATTGCGGCTGATTTGTTTGACGCGCGCCACGAAATCCTCGTCGTTATAGAGGATGACGTGATCGCAGCCATTGGCGAGCGCGAGGTCGGCCTTGGCCTTGGAGCCGACGGTGCCGATGACATGCGCGCCCATCGCTCGAGCCCACTGACACGCCAACAAACCGATGCCACCGGCGGCGGCGTGAATCAGCACCCGATGGTGCGGTTCAACCTTGAATGTCTTGTGCAGGAGGTACCAGACCGTCAGCCCCTTCAGCATCAGGACGGCGCCCTGTTCATAGGTGATGTGGTCGGGCAGCTTGACCAGTTTTTCCCAGGGGATGTTGCGCTCGGAGGCGTAGCCGCCGAGGTTGAAATAATAGGCGACGCGGTCGCCGGGATGGAAGTTCGTCACCCCGGGCCCGACCGCGAGAACCTCACCGGCGGCTTCATTGCCGGCGATGAACGGCAGCCCCGGCGCCTTGTAGAGGCCGGTACGATAATAGACGTCGATGAAGTTCAGTCCGACGGCATGCTGGCGGATATGCACCTCGCCGGGTCCCGGCGCGGGCACGTCAATGGCCTCATAAACCAGGGCTTCGGGGCCCCCTACCTTGTGCACGCGCACGGCCTTGGTCATAGCAGATTCTCCCTCGGCATTCTCTTGCGATGGAGCGAAAGCCATCGGGCCCGCATTGTCAACTCAATGGCCACAGCGAACCCAAGGGATCGATCGGGGATCTACACGGGATCAATCAGGCCGTGTACCTATAAACTCAGTTTTGAAAACCCTTTGGAAGTCGTCGACTTCCGAAATCGGTCAATTCCGGGCTCATGCAGCGCAACTCGCATCTATCCGGCTATGGCTGGCCGCGCGTTATGAGTCCACGTCCTGATTAACGGCTTTTTGGCGGTTACGGCTGGCGATAATATTGAAGAGTTCGACCGCCGCCGAAAACGCGATGGCGAAGTAGATATAGCCGCGCGGAATGTGAAACCTGAATCCGTCGGCGACCAGCGCCACGCCGATCAGCACCAGGAACGCCAGCGCCAGCATCTTGGTGGTCGGATGTTGCGCCACGAATCGCGCGACCGGACCCGAGGCCGCATACATGATGACACAGGCGATGATGACAGCCGCAATCATGATGGCGAGATCCTGTACCATGCCGATCGCGGTGATGATGGAATCCAGCGAGAATACCATGTCGATGACGATGATCTGGACGATAATCCAGAAGAAGGCGCCGGCGCGCGGCGCAGCATCGCGTTCTTCATCGCGCGCTTCCACCTCGGTGTGAATTTCGTGGGTCGCCTTGGCGATCAGGAACAGCCCGCCGCCGATCAGGATGATGTCGCGCCACGAAAACGCTGTTCCTTTGACGGTGAAGACGGCTTGCGTCATGCCGATCAGCCACACCAGGAGGCTGAGCAACAGAATTCGAAACACCAGCGCCAGCGCCAGCCCGATCTGCCGCGCCCGCCGCGCCTGCGCTTGCGGGATGCCCGAGACGATGACCGACAGAAAAATGATGTTGTCGATGCCGAGAACGATTTCCAGCGCGGTCAGGGTCAACAGCGCCGCCCATGCCTCCGGACTGGTGAGCAACCCCATCATGTGTTGAGCGATCGCACCAGCCGGATCGCCGCATCGCTTCCCACGACATAGGCGGCGATCACGCAAAGCCCTGCTGTCACGGGAATGCTGACATGGAAATCATTGGCCAGCGCGACCACCGCAAGCACCGCCCAGACGCCGATCAGCAATAATGTCAGCCAGCGCAGCCGCTCCACGCGTACCGGGTGAACCACATAGAAAGGAGCAAAGGTCAGCACGATCAGAACGGCCACGCCGAGGCTCGAAAGCGCCGGCGGCCAGTGCAGCAGGAACAGATAAAATGCCGCGATATTCCACAATCCCGGAAAGCCGCGGAAGTGATTGTCGGCGGCCTTCATGCGGCGATCCGAGAAATAGAGCGCGCCGGATACGGCAATGCCCGCCCCCAACAGCGGCGCCGCCAGCGGCAGCAGCAGGCCGCTCGCGGTGATGGCATAGGCCGGAACAAAGACGTAGGTGACGAAATCGACCACGAGGTCGAGCACTTCGCCCGACCAGTTGGGCTGGACACGCACGACATCCAGCCGCCGCGCGATCGGACCGTCGACCCCGTCGATCACCAGGGCTGCTCCGAGCCACCAAAACATCGCGGCCCAGTGCTCGCGCACCGCTTCGAGCAGCGCGATCAGGGCGACGCCAGCTCCCAATGCGGTGAAGATATGCACGGAAAATGCAGCGGCCCGCATCATCGGCGATGCTGACGAAGAATCCTGCTGGTTTGCCTGGCCCATATCGCCAGCAGTGCTATCAGGAATCGCCTCGATTTGTACATCCGCGGTTGCGGCGTTCAGCCGCGTAATTCGATCCGAATATGACAAGGTGATGCGGACTTGAAAATGCCGCCGGGAACGTCAATTGTCCCCGACATGAACGATGCATCCGTACTATCCGGCTCCGATACCTATGACGTAGTCGTCATCGGCGGCGGACCCGCAGGACTGGCGTCCGCGATCGCGCTGGCGCAGACCGGCGCGACCACGGCGTTGATTGCCCGCCATACGCCCTACGCCGACAACCGCACGACGGCGTTGTTGGGTGGTTCCGTCGATTTCCTGCAGGCGCTGGACGTCTGGCAGCGTGTCAAGGACAAGGCGGCCGAGCTCAAGGTGATGCGTCTGGTCGACGACACCGGCCGCCTGATCCGCGCCCCCGAAGTCAGGTTTTGCTGCGGCGAAATCGGTCTCGAAATGTTCGGCTACAATATCGAGAACCGCCTGCTGCTGGCCGCGCTGGAACAGCGCGCCGCGGAGCTTCCCGGCCTGACGCGGTTCGACGAGGAGGCGGCCGCGATCAACCCGCAAGACGATATTGTCGCGATAGCTACAGACCAGGGAAAGGCGCTGTCGGCACGCCTCGTGATCGGCGCGGACGGACGGCAATCGCGTTGCCGCGAGGCCGCCGGCATCGACGTCAAACGCCGTGAACTGCATCAGGCCGCGCTGACGTTCAACGTCAGCCATTCCCGGCCGCATCGAAATGTCTCCACGGAATTTCATACGCCGCAGGGTCCTTGCGTATTCGTGCCGCTGCCCGGTGATCGCTCCAGCGTGGTGTGGGTTGCGGCACCAAAGGAGGCCGAACGCCTGATGGCATTGAGCGACGGCGAACTGTCGGAAGCCGCAGAGGCACAATCGCATTCCATTCTCGGCCGGATCGCTGTCGAGCCGGGACGGCATTTGTTTCCGCTGGCGATCGAGCAGCCCAGACACGTCGCGCAGCGTCGCATCGCCCTGGTCGGCGAGGCCGCCCATGTGGTGCCGCCGATCGGCGCGCAAGGCCTCAATATGGGACTGCGGGATGCCGCCGATATCGCCGCGGTGGTGCGCGACGCGACGGCATCGGGTCAAGATCCGGGCGCACCGCAGATGTTAAAGCGCTACGCTTCGGCGCGGCGCGCCGACGTCGCCAGCCGGACATTCGTCATCGATATCGCCAATCGTTCGTTGCTGAGCGCGTTGCTGCCGATGCAATCGCTGCGCGCGGCCGGGCTGCATCTGATCGGCTCGTTCGGGCCGCTTCGCCGTATCGCCATGCGCGAGGGATTGGCGCCGTCGTGGCGGTCGCCAAGGGTTGATGCGGGTTTTACGGAAACGCCAGCCTCCCCGTCTGAATGAACCACATCACGCTGGTCAGCGTGATGACCGACGCGAACGTTCCGATCATCACGGCGACGGACGCGGGCTCGATCCAGCTGTCGTTCTGCCGGGCGATCACAAACACATTCAGCGCCGGCGGCAGCGACGCCATCAATACGGCAGTGGCCGCCCATGGCTGCGGGAACGGGCCCAGCAACAACATCAGCCCTAACACGACCAGCGGATGGATCAGGAGTTTGACCGCGATAATTGCGGGGACTTCCCAGGGAACACGGCCCAATGGGCGTAGCGCCACCGTCACGCCGAGCACAAAAAGCGCCGTCGGCGCGGCGGCGTTTTGCAGGAACAGCAGCGTATTGTCGATCGCGACCGGCGGATGGATGTGCAGCGCCGCGGCGAACGCGCCCGCGCAAGCCGACATGATCAGCGGGTTCAGGATGATCTGACGTGCCACGAGACCGAGCGTATGCAGCCAATGCCGGCCTTCGCCGTCGGTCAGCGCGATCAACAGCGGCACGATCGAGAACAGAAAAATACTATCGCAGCAGAAGATCAATGCGGTCGGCGCGGAGGCCCTGGAACCGAGCACCGCCAGCGCCAGGCCGGGCCCCATATAGCCGATATTGCCGTAGCCGCCGGAAAGGCCGGCCAGCGTTGCTTCGCGGAACGAGAGCCGCCCGACCAGCCGGCCCGCAACCATGGCGAGGGCAAAGGCACTGATCGTGCCGAGGGTGGTGGCGATCAGGAATGGCGGGTTGTTGAGTTCCTCAAACGGCGTCTTCGAGGTGATCACGAACATCAGCGCCGGCAGCGAGACATAGAGCAGGAAGAAGTTCATCCAGGCCAGACCCTGCTCCGGAAGGCCCTTGGCCTTGCCACAGGCGTAGCCGATGAAGATCAGGCCGAAATACGGTAACGCGAGGTTGAGGACGGCGACCATTGGGAGACGTTCTTTTCATCGTTGACGGCCCCGATCGGCAATGGGACGGACCAGCCACAGCAAAGGTTAATTCGACCGTTTGCCTCTAGCATCGGCCACAATGATGGTCTATTCGACGAGATATGATAAAAGCGCGGACCGCCAAATTTCAGATCGGGCAGATCGTCCGTCACCGGATATTTTCGTTCCGGGGCGTGATTTTCGACATCGATCCGGAATTCAACAATACCGAGGAATGGTGGTTGTCGATCCCCGAAGATGTGCGGCCACACAAGGATCAGCCATTCTATCATCTGCTCGCCGAAAATTCGGAATCCGAATACGTCGCCTACGTCTCCGAGCAGAACCTGTTGCCCGACGATTCAGGTGAGCCGATCCGGCACTCGCAAGTGGCCGAGATTTTCGTGAGGGACAAGTCGGGCGGCTATCGCCCGCGCAATCCGTCGCTGAATTAGAACAGGGCCCGTTTCAACACAGTCCGGCTCAATCAACCAAACGTGTTCGATAAAAAAGGCGCTCCATTCGAGCGCCTTTTTGCTGGTCGATAAGAACTTTCGGCCTTATTTCGCCGCCGGTGTCGCGCCTGCCGGCGGGTTGGCCTCGAGCTTCTTGCGGGCCTCTTCAGCGCGCTTCTGCAGTTCTTCCTGCAGCTTCTTCTGGGTTTCCTCGAACACCTTCGGATCGGTCGGGGGGCCGTCATAGGCCTTGGCGAATTCGGCGAGCGGCAGCGGCAGCGTGAGCGGCGCGCCGTTGGAGTTGATCGCCTGGACCACCAAATTCTGCCCCTTCTTCAGGTTTGCCAGCATTTCCGGGGTCACGTCATAGTCGGACATGCAGCCGTTGGCGAAGCAGATCACATAGGGGCTTTGCGCCGGCGGATTGTTGTCGATGATCACGCGGGTGCCGTGAACCAGTTGCATGCCCAGCGGGAGAGTGACACGCAGGATTTTCTTGGTCTCGCCTTCGGGCTCGATGACGACGGCCGCGATTACCGGCTGGCCGGACTCGATGCGCCCATCCTTGCCGGTAAAGCAAACCTGCTTGGCATTGGCATCCTGGCCCTTGAGGCAGAATTTGGTCCAGGGCGCGTAGATCAGCTGAACCTGTTGGTCCGCGGGCGGGGCGGCAGGGGCAGCCGCAGGCGGCGGCGGCGGCGGCGGCGCCGCCTGAGCGGCGGGTGCGGGTGCTGCGGGGGCGCCTTTCTTCGGGGCGGCCGCCTTGGCCTTCGGCGCGGCCGTGGGTGCACCGGGCGCGGGCGCCGGAGTCTGGGCCTGGGCGCCGGGAGCAAGCAATGCGGCAGTCAGTGTCGTCGCCGCAAGCAGGGCGAGAACCCGCCCACGCGGCCAGGCCGGCGCGGCCAAGATACGGAAATTCATTGCGGAAAACCCTTTCTGAACGGGAGCGCCCGAGACCGCTGCAGGCACCGACACCTAGCCGTTTGGGCGGCTGTCTCCTTGCCAATTGAGGCAGATGCGTGACAGGCCCTGCCGCCTTGGTCAATTGCACGCCTTCATACAGACGCAGACGAAAAGATCAATGGCGGCAGGCATCTTTGGCACCCATCGCGGTCGGATCCGGAGGGCTGTGATAAAATGCGCCAGTGAGCCATTCCGAATCAAATCAGCGCGCTGTGTTGCGGGTTCCGAAACGCACGCAGGTTCGCGCTTTTGTCTGCGCCATCCTCGCTTTCGGCCTCTCACTCGCGACCGCCACCAACAAGGTATGGGCGGAGCAGAGCTACGCCATCGCTATGCATGGTGCGCCCGCGCTGCCGGCGGATTTCACCCACATGCCCTACGCCAATCCCGATGCGCCGAAGGGTGGTCGGCTGGTGCAGGGCATTCTTGGCACCTTCGACAGTCTCAACCCCCTCATCGTCAGGGGTCTTGCGGTGCAGCAAATCAGGGGATTCGTAGTCGAAAGTCTGATGGCGCGGGGCAATGACGAGGCTTTCACGCTCTACGGTCTGTTGGCGAAAAGCGTGGAGATCGACGACGCCAGGAGCTACGTCACCTTCCACCTCGATCCCAAAGCGCGTTTTTCCGACGGGCAGCCGGTTACGTCAGACGACGTGCTGTTTTCGTGGGCCCTGTTGCGCGACAAGGGACGCCCCAACCATCGCCAGTATTATTCCAAAGTCGCAAAGGCCGAAGCGCCCGACCCGCTCACGGTACGGTTCGATTTCGGCGGCGTCCAGGACCGCGAACTGCCGCTGATCCTCGGCCTGATGCCGATACTGGCCCGCCACGCCGTCGATGTCGCGACGTTCGAGGAAACCTCGATGACGGCGCCGGTCGGTTCCGGTCCCTACCGTGTCGGGGCCGTGAAACCGGGCGCCAGCGTCACGCTGACGCGCAATCCCGACTATTGGGGCCGCGATCTGCCGGTCAACCGCGGCCTGTGGAATTTCGACGAGATCCGGCTCGACTTCTATCGCGAGGCCAACGGCCAGTTCGAGGCCTTCAAGCGCGGCCTCTATGACTTTCGCGTCGAGACCGAGCCGCTGCGCTGGCACGACGGATATGATTTTCCGGCCGCCCGCAGTGGCGAGGTGATCCGCGACACCATCAAGACCGGAATGCCACAACCTTCCGAATTCCTGGTATTCAACACCCGGCGTCCGGTGTTTTCCGACATCCGGGTGCGTCAGGCGCTAACACTGCTGTTCGATTTCGAGTGGATCAACCGCAATTACTTTTTCGGGCTCTATGCCCGCTCGGCGAGTTTTTTTGCCGGTTCCGAACTATCGGCGTATGGCCGCCCCCCTGACCAGCGCGAGCGCGAACTTCTGCAGCCCTTTGCATCGCATATGCCATCGGACATTCTCGACGGCAGCTACCGCCTTCCCGTCGGTGACGGCTCGGGCCGCGATCGCACGGCGCTGCGCACCGCGCTGAATTTATTGTCCGGGGCCGGTTACGATCTCGATGGCACGGTATTGCGACAGCGCGCGACCAAAAAGCCCCTCACCTTCGAAATCCTGGTGACCACCCGCGATCAGGAACGAATCGCGCTGGCGTTCACGCGCGATCTGAAACGCGCGGGTATCGAGGCCTCGGTGCGCGCGGTCGATGCCGTTCAATTCGACCAGCGCCGTCTCGGCTTCGATTTCGACATGATCCAGAACCGCTTGGATCAATCGCTTTCGCCGGGCAACGAACAGTATTTCTACTGGGGCAGCGAGGCTGCGGACAATCCGGGCACGCGAAACTATATGGGCGCCAAGGACCCTGCCATCGACGCCATGATCGCGGCCATGCTGGCGGCGCGCGAACATCCCGGGTTCGTGTCGGCGGTGCGCGCGCTGGACCGGACCCTGATGTCGGGCTTCTACGCTATTCCGCTTTTTAACGTTCAGGAGCAATGGATCGCCCGCTGGAATCGGATAGAACGACCGGAGGCCACCGCTCTGACCGGGTATCTCCCGGAAACCTGGTGGCAAAGGCCGGTTCCTTAAGCAACGTCTCCCCCAAACCAAGTTCCCGTAACCCAACTTCCCTCCAGCCGTGTGATGCCGTGATCCAGACCAGCGTATCGCCGACACTTGACGGACTGTTTCGCCGGATCCTGGCCCGGCAGCCGGATGCGCTGGCGCTGCTCGACCCGCTCAACAAACCGCGCATCACTGGCCAGGCGCCAAAACGCCTGACCTTCGCGCAGGCTGATCGAGCCATATCGGCGCTGGCGGCGCATTTCATCGAAGCGGGCTTGCCGGTCAATTCCGTGATCGCGATTCAACTGCCGAACACGGTCGAATTCATGCTGACGGTGCTCGCCGCGCACCGCGCCGGGTTGATCGTCGCCCTGCTTCCGCAGCTGTGGCGGCAGGCGGAACTGACGGTGGCGCTCAACCGCACCGGGGCGCGAGCGGTCGTGGCCATGAGCAAGGTCGACGGTGCCAACCATGCCGATCTCGCCATGAACGCCGCGGCCGAAGCATTTTCGATCCGCCATGTCTGCGGCTTCGGCACCGACCTGCCGGAAGGCATGGCCTCGCTCGACTTTGCGCTTTCCAGCGCGTCGACAACCTCGCGCGCGGTCACACAGGACGGCCGCCGTGCGGCTATCATCACGTTCGACGTAACGGCTGACGGTTTCCGCGCGGTACCGCGCACGCATCTCAATCTCATCGCCGGCGGTCTCGCGGTTTTCCTGGAAAGCCGTGTGCCCCAGGGTGCAACCCTGATGTCGGCATTCACGCCGTCGTCCTTTGCGGGTCTGACCTCGTCGCTTCTGGTCTGGCTGCTGTCGGGCGGAACGCTGGCGCTGCATCATCCGTTCGACGGCGACGTGCTCGAACAGCAGATCAACGAGGATTGCTGCGATACGCTGATCGCACCGGCGTCGATGGCGTTGCGGCTGGCCGAGATCGACATGCCCTCGCGCCTGCCGACGCTGCGCAATGTGATCGGTCTGTGGCGCACGCCGGAACAGGTGGCATCGAGCGCGCTGTGGACCGCGGAAGCCGTGAGGCTGACGGACATCTATCTGTTCGGCGAAGCCGGATTGTTCGGCGCCTGTCGTGCCGCAGATGGCGCGGCCGCTCCCATCATGCCCGGCCCGCACGGCGCGCCGCGCGACATCCCCGGCACGTCGATCGCCGGCGAGACCCTGCTGACGCCAAGGGGAACGCTGGCACTGAAGGGGCCGATGGTTGCGGTGGCGGCTTACGCCCCTCCTCCGCCGGCGAGCGACTCCCTGATAGCTGCGCCGCAGCGCGATTACGTCGACACCGATTATGCCGCGCGGATCGACCGCTCGACCGGCGCGATCTGCATTACCGCGCCACCCTCGGGCATTGTCGCCGTCGGCGGCTACCGGTTCCTGTCACATGATCTGCAGGAATGGGCCAAGCGGCTTGGACAGGGCGCGCTGCTGACCGCATTGCCCGACCGGTTGAGCGGTTACCGCCTTGCCGGGCGCGCGAAGGACAATGCCCGCGGCCGCGAAGCGCTGAGCG
>Ga0302326_10014706_pt1 | contig 16530 bp, 12 predicted proteins | sample Palsa_T0_3_FD_202264 | JGI IMG/M metagenome (GOLD analysis project Ga0302326, IMG submission 202264) | Peat permafrost microbial communities from Stordalen Mire near Abisko, Sweden - Palsa_T0_3 | ecosystem: Environmental > Terrestrial > Soil > Palsa > Peat permafrost | place: Sweden: Abisko...
TGCCCGTCCCGACGACGGCTCGCAGCTGGCCCGGAGCGCCCCGGAGGACCGTTCGGCCAGATCGTCGGCGGCCAGCCGCAGCAGGCCGAACGACTGGTCCACTTCCTCCCAGCGGACCCTCAGCCGGGTCAGCGCGTCGCCCGCCGAGTGCGCGCGGGCGGGCGGCATCACCAGGTCCGGGTAGCCGTCGTATGGGCGGGTCAGCCGGTTGTCGTCGGCGAACCCGGCCGCCTTGCCGATCGGGCCCAGGGTCCCGTGGGCCCGGGCCCGGGCCGGGGTCAGCGGGCCGGTGCCGCGCAGCCGGTCCAGGAACGAGGACGTGGCCATCAGGGCGGCGGCCTCGCCGCTGACCTGCCTGGCCAGCTTCTCGACCTCGGCCAGGAGCTCGGCCGGGGCCAGCCGCGGTAGTGCGCTCACCCCGCCTGGGACCACTACGCCGCGGCCGAACCGGCTGCCGCACATCCGGCTGACCAGCCGCATGACCCGTTCCTTGTGCAGCGCGAGCCGGGCCGTGGCCACCGCCAGCCCGGCCGCGTCGGCGAGCCGGACCGCCACGTCGAGGTGGTTGGCGATCCGCTCCAGCTCGGCGTGCAGTACCCGGACCAGGGCGGCGGCCGGGGGCGGGACACAGCCGGTCATCCGCTCCACCGCGTGGCAGAAGGCCAGCGCGTGGGCGACCGAGGCGATGCCCTCGGTACGTTCGGCCAGCAGGACGGCGTCGGACGGTTTCATCCCGGCGAACCGCTGCTCCACCCCGCGGTGCTTGTAGAACACCCGCATGTTCAGGTGCGGGATGGCCTCGCCGGGGGTCTCGACGAGGTACTCGATGGACTCCATCACCCCGGACCGGACCGGACCGTGCGGGATCGTGAACAGGCCGTAGCCGGTGACGTGCCTGGGCAGCGGGTCGCCCGGGCGGATCAGCGGCGCGAGCCGGGGATGGCCGTCGGGTACCAGGCCGAGCTGGTCGTGGATCACTCGCTCGTACCAGAAGGCGGCGCCTATCCGGGGGGTGAGCGCGGGATAGCGAGTCGCGCCGGGCGGCAGCGTCACCTCCAGCGTCTCGATGTCCCCATCCGCCTCCCCTTTCCCCCTCACTGCGAGGTGCGCGGACAGGGCCACGCCATGGCCTTGGCCGACTGGCGCGGCGAACAGGCCGGCGAACCGGTCGCCCGCGGTCAGCCGCGCCTCCAGGTCCTTCCACAGCGCTTGCACGTCGGGCTCGATCATCGTCATCGCACCGCTCCCAGCTGGGCCACGGCCCGCGAGATCAGGTCGGTGAGCTCGCCCGGCGGGTGCACGCCCAGGACGAACAGGACCGCGATCCCGGCTACCGCCGGGACCACCATCCAGGCGCTGGGCTCGCCGCGGCCGAGAGCCGCCGCGGCCGACAGCGATCGGGGAGCCGGGGTGAACAGCATCCGGGTGGACGCGGTGGTCAGCCCCAGGAACGCGACCGTGACCAGCACCACCAGCACCACCGCGGCCGCGTCATGGCCCGATCCCAGGCCTCCGTAGACGATCTCGAACTCGCTGCGGAAGATGCCCGAGGGCGGCATGGCGGACAGTGCGAAGATCGCGAGCAGGAACAGCGGCCCGCTCCACGGCAGCAGGTCAAGCGCGCCGCGCATGGTCGCGATCTGCTTGGTGCCGTACTTCACGGTGAACACGCCCGCGCCCATGAACGCGTTGGCCTTGGCGGCCGCGTGCGCCAGCACGTGCAGCATCACCCCGGCCAGCGCCACCGGCGCGCCGAAGCTCACCCCGATGGCCAAGATGCCCATGTGCTCGATGCTTGAGTAGGCCAGCAGCCGTTTGATGTCCCGCTGGCCGAACAGGTACAGGGCCGCGAGCAGCAGCGACGCCACGCCGAACGCCAGCAGCGCGTCCCGCGGGAAGCCGCTCCCCAGCGCCACCGCGGTGAACTGGTAGTAGCGCAGGATCGCGTAGAAGCTGACCGCGAGCAGCGACCCGGATAGCAGCGCGGAGACCGGTGTGGGCGCCTCGGAGTGCGCGTCCGGCAGCCAGGTGTGCACCGGGAACAGGCCGACCTTGGTCCCGTAGCCGAGCAGGGCGAGCACGAAGGCCAGCCGGACCGGGGTGCGCGGCAGGCCGGCGGCGTGCTGAATCAGCGGGGCGATGGCCAGGTTGTAGTGCTCGCCAAGCACCTGCGACCCGGCGAAGTAGGCGAACACGGTCGCGAGCAGGGCCAGCCCGAGTCCCGCGCTGGCGATCAGCACGTACTTCCAGGCGGCCTCGGCGGCCCCGTCGGTGTCCTCGATCGCGACTAGCAGCGCGGAGATGATCGTAGTGATCTCCACCGCGATCCACAGCAGTGCCAGGCTGCTCATCAGCGGCGCGGCCAGCATCGCCCAGCCGAACAGGTTGAACCCGGCGTAGAAGCGCCGGGCGTAGCGGTCGTCGTGCCCGTGGTGCTTGATGTAGCCGACCGAGTAGATGCCCACCGCGGCGTAGAGGAAGCCGGTGGCGAGCAGGAAGATCGCGCTGACCGCGTCGACCCGCAGGTAGGACAGGTAGCTGAGGTCGTGATGAGCCGCGGCCGGGACGAGCGCGAGGACCAGGCCGAAGCACGCCACGCCGGATGTTGCGGTGACGACCGGACTGAGCTTTGCTGACCCGGGCAGGATGGCGCAGGCCAGGCCGGCCGCCAGCGGCACGATCAGCAGAGCGAGTATCACGCCGAGCATCGGCTTACACCCTCATCCCCGGAGTCTGGTCAGGTCAGCGGTGGACAGCGACTCGGACCGGTTGTGTTGGGCGCGGATCAGCAAGGTGAACACCACCACCGCCACCAGCAGGTCGAACAGGAACGCGGTCTCCAGGATCAGCGGTAGCCCGGACGCCACCACCAGCGCCGCCAGCGAGATCGCGTTCTCCAGCGAGAAGAACCCGATCGCCTGGGATGCGACGTCCCGGCGCACAATCATCAGCCCGAACGCGACCAGCACCATCGCCGCCGCCAATGCCAGCGCCAGCGCCGGAGCGGCGGGTCCGTGGATCTTCAGCGCGCCGAAGCAGAAGAAACCGATCGCGGCCAGCACGATCCCGGCCAGCACCGCGCTGGCCGGGCTGAGCGTCTGGCTGCCCGCGACGCCCTGGGCCTCATCCCCGTCGCCGGGATCGGTCCGGGCGAGCAGGCGGCGCATGACCAGCGGTACCGCCACCACCTTCAGCGCCGCGGACAGCGCCGCCAGCGCGTACAGGTCGGGCAGGTTCCGGTCCGCGGCGATCACGATCGCCAGCACCGAGATCAGCGCGGACTGGGCCATGTACAGCCGGACCTGGTCGCGGACCAGCGCCTGGCGCAGCAGGCCGAACTCGATCAGCAGCATCACCGCGGCGATCACGTTCGCCGCGCCCTCGTAGACGCCAGGCGCCTGCACCGGATCCATCACCCGCCCCCTAGGTAAAGGGTAAAGACGCCGAGTACGGCGATCAGGAAGGCGCCCGCCGCGAACTCGGTGATCTTGAACAGGCGCAGCTTGGCGAAGGAGTTGTCGATGACCGCGACCACGCAGCCGACCGCGCAGGCCTTGGCCAGCAGCGCCGCGATGGCCAGCACGACCGCGCCGAGCTTCTGGGTGGAGGCCAGGCCCCAGGGCGCCAGGAACACGTCGGCCAGGATCGTGTACAAGATCAGCTGCTTCAGCTCGCTGCCCCACCTGATCATGGCCAGGAACGGCCCGGAGTGCTCGAAGCTCCTGGCCTCCTCGATCATCCCGAACTCGTTCGTGCCGGTATGCGTCTCCACCGGGATCCGGCCCGTCTCCAGCAGGATCACCATGAACAGCGCGGTCGCCGCGAGCAGGTGCGCCGGGCGGATGATCTGCCCCGCGCTGGACCGAACGGTCGCCGCGAGCGCGTACGGCAGGTCGGTGCCGGTGAGCAGCGCCACGGTGAACACCACGAACAGCACGACCGGTTCGGTGATCGCCGAGAACGTCTTGGCCCGGCTCGAGCCCAGCTGCGCGTACGGGCTGCCGGTCTCCAGCGCGGCGGTGGCGATCACGAAGCTAGCCAGCGACAGCAGGAAGCCACCGCCCAGGATGTCGCCCATGTAACCCAGCGGCAGCCCGTACGTGGTCAGCACCGGGATCAGCAGCGGGATGGTCAGGTACGCGGTCACCGCGACGAACGGCGCGGCCAGGAAGAACCAGCTCGCCCCCTCCGGGGCCAGCGCCTCCTTGCGGAACAGCTTGGCCAGGTCGTAGTACGGCTGGAGCACCCGCGGACCACGGCGGCCCTGCAGTCGCGCCTCGACCTTGGCGATCACACCCGTTACGCCGGGCGCGCCGAGCGCGACCGTCAGGACCTGCAGGAGCTGGATAACCGGTATCGGGAGGGCCGCGCTCACCGCGCAGCCCCGGGTTCATCGCCGGGCAGTCCCAGCAGGTCGTCCATTGGCTCCTCCCACCCTGATGCAGCCGATCGGGTAGAAGCCATCAGCGCGACGTCGCGCGGTTCAAGGCGAGCCTCATCGCCAGGTGTCATTCTTGCCTAGGGCGCTCTCGGCCGCAAATCCGGGGCGGGCGCTGTGCGGGCTATCCTGAGGTAAGTGCGGCGGAGGGGCTCGCCGTCTTGGCGTCCGCCGGTTGCGCGGGCGACGCGAATACGGCGATGCCGTCAACGGTCCCTACCAGGCGTGTAACTCGACGCGGTAGGAGGATGGCGCCGATGCCGAACGGTGAGGACATTCTGGCGGTCGGCTTGAGGGAGCTGGCCGCACTGGGTACGGCCCGGGACTCGGAGCAGCTCGCCGCGTTGCTGGACCGGCTGGAGCAGGCCAGGCTGCGGGTCTTGGTGGCCGGTGAGGCCAAGCGGGGCAAGAGCACGCTGATCAACGCGCTGCTGGGCTGCGATGTCCTGCCGTCGGGGGTGACGCCGCTGACTGCGCTGGCAACCACCGTGCGGTACGGCAGTGACCTGCGGGCCGAGGTGATCTTCCTCGACGGGCACGAGGAGAAGCACCCGCTGACGGCGCTAGCCGATCTCGTTACCGAGCGCGGGAATTCGCGCAACCGGCGCGGGATAGCCGGCGTGACGGTGTACCTGGACGAACCGCTTCTCGCAGCCGGGGTAGAGCTGGTCGACACGCCGGGGACGGGCTCGGTGTTCGAGTGGGACACGCAGGCGGCCTACGAGGCGCTGCGGTCGATGGACGCGGCAGTGTTCGTGCTGACGGCTGACCCGCCGGTGTCGGCGAGCGAGCGGGACCTGCTGGCCCGGGTTGCGGAGTTGTCGGTAACCACGTTCACGGTGCTGAACAAGACTGACCACCTAGATGAACCAGGACTCGCTGAGGCACTGGAGTTTACCCAGGGGGTCCTCAGCGAGTCCGGTCATGCCGGGAAGGTGTACCCGATGTCGGCGCGCGCCGCCCTCGGCGGCTACGACGCCGGCTTCGCCGCGTTCGAGGCCGATTTCGCGGCGTACGTGCTGGCCAGGCGCAAGGCGGACCTGCGCACGTCGGCGGTCGCGCAGGCTCGCCGGATCGTCAGTTCCCTCCTGGATGAGGTGGCGCTGACCCGCCGGGCGGCCGAGATGCGGGCCGACGATGCGGCCCAGCGCGTCGGGCAGTTCAGCGCCCGGCTTTCCGAGGTGGCCGTGCGCAGCCATGACGCCGTAGCTGTCGCCGAGGGCGAGTCGGGGCGGCTGCTGTTCGCGCTGAACGATGCTGCCGATGAAGATGCCCCTCGGCTGGCCCGTGAGATTACCGGGCAGCTCGGCACGCTGCTGGACGGCGAGCTGCGCACCGCGCCGCCGGCTGAGATCGAGCGGCAGGGCCGCGCGCAACTGACAGCGCTTACCGAGGCCGCTGCCGAGGCCTGGCGCCAGCAGCAGCAGACGGCCATCGAGCAGGGACTGGCCCAGGTCGACGCCCGGCTCACGGCCGGACTGGAAGCCGAGCTCAGCGTGCTACGCGGCGCCGCCGCCGAATTGCTCGGCCTGGACCTCGCCATCCCTGAGCCGGGCGGCCGGCTGGCCGAAAACCAGCGGTTCTTTTACACCACGGCCGAGGACGTCGGCCAGACTGAGCTGCTGGCCGGTGCGGTCCGCCGCCAGCTCCCCGGCGAGTTCGGCCGGCGGGCGGCCCGTGAGCATCTGCGCCGTGCCGCTCCGAGGCTGGTGGAAAGCCAGGTCGGCCGGGCTCGGGGGGATCTGCAGTACCGCCTCGCCGAGGCGACGCGGGCGCTGGTTCGGGAAGTCGGGCAGCGCTACGCCGACGGGACTAGCCGGATACGGTCTGCGCTGCAAGCCGCAGCCGAGCTGCGCGAAGCGTCGGCGGCCATCGCCTCAAGGGTCTCGGTGACGGTGCCGATCTGGTTGAGCTTGATCAGGGCGGCGTTGCCGATGCCGTGGGCAATCCCCCGGCGGATGATGGCCGGGTTGGTGCAGAAGTCGATAGCTTGCGGCGGGACAGCTCGCCGCGCAGGGCGCCGTAGACCTCGGAGCCCGCCCGGATCGCCTCGGGCATCGAGGGAGCGCCGAGGGGCGCGATCATGAACTCCTGGAAATCTAGCGGGTTGGGGGCGTGCACCCCGCCGTTGAGCACGTTGAAATGCGGTACCGGCAGGGACGGCGCGACGGCCCGCGGGGTGAGCCACTGCCATAGCGGCTTCCGCTCCGCGGCGGCCAGCCCCCTGGCCAGCGGCCTGTCACTGCCGTCTCCGCCACCGGCGCAGGAACGGGGTCCGGCCGCCCGGCGGGCGGACGGGGATGCCCTCGCGGCGCATGAAACCGCGGACGGTCATGGCGGGCTGGCCGGTGAGCAGCTCGATATGGTGTATCCCGGCGCCGCACTGCCAGTACAGGTCCTTCACGAGCGGGGTACTCAGCGGGATCGGCTCGGGGAACCGTTCGCAGATCGAGGCGCCCGGCGAGACCCGCGGTATGTCGTGAGCGAGTAGGACCGAGGCGATCTGGTCGTCCTCGTACAATGCGTTGACCAGCTCGATCTCCCCGGGCCCGGCCAGTGGAACGGCCCCGCCGGTACGGACGGACACACCCAGGGAATGCGCGCTGCGCAGGACGGTGCTGGGCGATACGCCGATCAGCTCGCCGACCTCGGCCGCGGTCATGCCGAGTTGCTGGTACAACTCACCGAGAGTCTGGACCGGAACCGTCTGGCGGTCCCCGCGGTTCCATTTGCCCTGGGTACGCACCCGGATCCCGTATCGGTGGAGCCGGTTCCTGACGGTGCGTTCCGGCAGGCCGGTTTCCGCGGCGATCTGCCGCGAGCTAAGCCCGGCGACGTCATAGAGGTCGGTCATAAGCTGCGGGAGATCGGGCGGATCACCGGTGCGCCGCAGTGGCCGCGGCCGGCCGGCCCCGCGTGCCCGCAACATCACCCCGGCCCGGTGCAGCATCCGCGTCACCCGCTGCCGGTCCAAGCCGGTGACAACGGCGATCCGGTAGGTCGACAGCTCGCGGCATACGTAGAGATGGGCCAGCTGCTCAGGCTGCCACTGACTTTCGGCGGCATCCCCGGCGCAGTAGCCGCACGGCGACGCGATACCGGCCGGCACGCGCGCTGGAATGACGAAGCGGTCCTGCATCAGGGATACAGCCTCCTGCCGCGCCGGGCAGGGACCGTTGGCGATGACCGCGTTTAACGGCGGGCCCCTCCGCCGTATCCAGCTTCAGCATAAGGACGGGTGGCATTTCAGTAAAGAGCACCCCGCACGCTGCCGAAGACCTGGCCGTGACAGAGCGGGCCTGGCCGCGGCGCGATGTATTCTGAGGAGTCAACGCGATGAGGCTCGCGCTACGCCCGGAGGTCCGGTCCGGGTTGATGGCCTCTACCTGTTCTGGTGGCAGCGATTGCTGCTTTGCAGGTGGAGGGAGCGGTCATGAGCCTCAGTGCGTGGGAGCGGCAGACGCTGGACTCGATCGGGAACGGCCTCGCCGAATCCGATCCTGAACTGGCCACGCTCTTGACTACATTCGCCCGGCTGGCATCCGGCGAGGAGATGCCGGCAGCCGAGGAGATCTCAGGGACGTCGTGGCCGAGCATGCGCCGGTCGCTTCGCAAACGCCGGCGTTCGCGCTGGGATGGGTTGCGGCGGTTTCTCAGCCGGGTCAACCGGGGCCTCGGCATGCGATGGCTGGTGCTGTCGCTGTGGCTGGCGCTAACGGCAGCCCTCATGTGTATTCCCCTGTTCCTGGGCAACGGCAGCGGGGTCTCCTGCTCCATGTCGTGGGCCACCGCATGCACGGTCCCGGCCGCACGCCCTGCGGCAGATAAGACGGCCACGAGCCACGCGCCGGCGCCCGGCGGCTGGGCGATGACCAGCCCAGCGGGGGCCGCGGGCCTGGGAGTGCGATAAAATTGTGACTGGCGATGAAGCTCGCCTTTAACTGCCGATACGGCTGATGGCTTCTACCGCACTATGTGCTGGTGGAGGCAGGTTTGAATCCCGTAGCGCCATTCGGCAGCATCCTGTTCGACCGCCCCGGGGACGGCGCCGAGCGCGACGACCCGGGAATGTTCCGCGACCTCAACCTCGATCAGGTCTTCGCGGCCGCGGTTGCCGGACGGGACGAGTACAACCTGATGCCGTTTTTCCGCACTCCGCTCCGCGACGCCAGAGCCGTGGCCTACCGGCACGAGGTGCAGCGGGATCTCGAAGCTGAGCCGCTGGGGAAGGCCGTAGCGGAATTCGCGCTGCGGATGCGCGACATGCGCCAGGACCTGGAAATGTCCGGCAAGCTCCGCGCCAGGTACCAGAAGGAACACTGGCTGCTGGAGGCGGCCCGCGTCTACGTCCAGGCGGTCGCCGCCCTGGCCCGTGCCCTCGATACAAGCGAGCTCGCCTCGGCCGGGTTCACCAGGTTCCGGGCCTACCTCGCGGACTACGCCGGATCGGAGGCATTCACCGGCCTGGAGGCCGACATCCAGGCAGTGACCAGCGCGCTTGAAGACGTGAGGTACTGCATCAACATCAAGGGCAACCGGGTACGGGTAACGAAGTACGAGGACGAGCCGGACTACAGCGCCGAGGTACTGCGGACATTCGCGAAGTTCGCGGAGAACGCGCCGAAGGACTACCGGGTCAGGTTCCGGAACGTGGCGGAGATGGATCACGTGGAGGCCCGGATCCTGGACCTGGTCGCCCGGCTGTACCCGGACGCCTTCAGCGCGCTGGACGACTTCTGCGCCCGCCGGGCCGGTTACCTGGACGGCACGATCCGCGCCTTCGACCGCGAAGTCCAGTTCTACGCCGCGTACCGGGACCTGATCGCCCCCATGAAAGCGGCTGGGCTGGAGTTCTGCTACCCCGCTGTCTCCGGCACCGGCAAGGAGACGACTGTCCGGGGTGCCTTCGACCTGGCGCTGTCAGCCAAGCTCATGCCGCAAGCCGGCGCGGTGGTGCGCAATGACTTCTGGCTGGCCGGGGCGGAACGCATCTTCGTGGTCACCGGGCCCAACCATGGCGGCAAGACCACGTTCGCGCGGATGTTCGGTCAGCTGCATTACCTGGCCAGCCTCGGCTATCCGGTGCCGGCCCGCGAGGCAGTCCTGTTCCTGCCGGACCGGGTCTTCACCCATTTCGAGCGGGAGGAGGACCTGGCCACGCTGCGGGGGAAGTTCGAAGATGAACTGGTCAGGATCCGCAACGTACTGGACCAGGCCACCGGGGACAGCGTCCTGGTGATGAATGAGAGCTTCGCCTCGACCACGCTGCGGGACGCCCGCTACGTCGGTGAGCGGGTCGTGGACCGAATGACCTCGGCAGGGCTGCTCGGGGTATATGTGACCTTCGTCGACGAACTGGCTTCGCTCAACGAGGCCTGCGTCAGCATGGTGGGCACGGTGGTGCCGGACAACCCGGCCGAGCGGACGTACGAGATCGTCAGGAGGCCCGCCGACGGTCTGGCCTACGCGGCGTCGATCGCTGGCAAGTACCGCCTGCAGTATCCGCAGCTGAAGGAACGGCTGGCGTCGTGAAAGCCCACCTGATGTACCCGGACCGGGATTTCGACCCGAAACGGGACCTGCCGCCGAACGAACCGGACCTGTCAGCCGACCTCGAGCTCGGAGCTCTGCTGCAAGCCATGGCGCACGGGGACGATTTCTTGCTGACCGTGGCCCGGCAGGGCCTTCATTCCGGCCTCACCAGCCCAGCGGAGATCACCTACCGCCAGCACGTTCTGGCCGACTGCATTGCCCAGCCGGGCGCGGTACGCGAGCTGTATGAGCTGGCAGTGGGGGCGATCACCCAGGAACGGCATCTTCTCGGCTGGAGCTTGCGCGATTCGCCCGATTCCGTCCTGTACCGCTCCCGGCAGCTCCTGCAGGCGTACCTGGAGGTGTTCCGCCGGCTGCGTGATTTCGCCGATGCTCAGGCCACCAGCTTCTGGTCGGAGGGGTTCACCCGGTTGTTCGCCATGCTCGGCGAGGAGCTGAACGCCGACTACCTGGCCGAGGTCGACACCGAGATCAGCGAGCTGGAATTCCGCCGCGGCACCCTGATCAGCGCGCGGCTCGGCCCGGGCGGCAAGGGAGCCGGCTACGTCCTGCGCCGCCAGCTGGATCAGGGCTGGCGTGGCCGCGTACCAGGTCTTGGCCGGCCCGGGCACAGTTTTTACGTCCCGGAACGGGACGAGAACGGGCTGAGGACCCTGTCGTACCTGACCGACCAGGGGATCAACACCACCGCGAACGCGGTGGCCCAGTCGGCCGATCACATCAAGGCCTTCTTCGCGATGCTCCGCGCCGAGCTGGGCTTTTACCTCGGGTGCCTCAACCTGCGCGACCAGCTGACCGAACGGGGCGGCACGGTCTCCTTTCCCGCTCCGTCCGGTCCGCTCACCGACGCCGTCGGCCGGGGCTGCCTGTCGGCTCGTGGTTTGTGTGATGCGTCGCTGGCGCTGCACCTGCGGGGCGGGGCGGTGGTGGGCAACGACCTGGATGCGGACGGCAAGACCCTGATCATGATCACCGGGGCGAACCAGGGCGGCAAGTCCACCTTCTTGCGCAGCCTGGGCCAGGCCCAGCTGATGATGCAGGCCGGCATGTTCGTCGCCGCGCAATCCTTCGCCGCCAGCACCAGCACCGGCGTGTTCACCCACTTCAAGCGCGAGGAAGACGCCGCCATGGACAAGGGCAAGCTGGATGAGGAACTGGACCGGATGAGCATCATCATCGACCAGGTCAGCCCGGGCGCCCTGCTGCTGGCCAACGAGTCCTTCGCCTCCACCAACGAGCGGGAGGGCTCCGAGATCGCCCGGCAGGTCATCCGCGCGCTGACCGAGGACGGCATCCGGATCGTGTTCGTCACCCACCAGTACGACCTGGCCGGGCGGCTCTACGCCCAGCACGACCCCGCCATGGTGTTCCTGCGCGCCGAACGCCGCGACGACGGCCACCGCACCTTCCGGCTCCCCCCCGGCGAACCCCTGCCCACCAGCTACGGCCAAGACCTCTACCAGTCCGTGTTCGAGACCGCGGATCAGACCGCGCCAGCCTAAGGAGGACCCATGGAGGTCGAAGTTGTCGTCGAGATCCCGCAGGGATCGCGCAACAAATACGAGATGGATCATGACACCGGGCGCATCCGGCTCGACCGGATGCTCTTCACCTCGACCCGGTACCCACTGGATTACGGCTTCGTCCCCGACACCCTGGCCGAGGACGGCGACCCGCTCGACGCGATGGTGATGCTGGACGAGCCGACCTTCCCCGGCTGCCGGGTCCTGGGCCGGCCGGTGGGGGTGTTCTGGATGACCGACGAGCACGGTCCCGATGCCAAGATCCTCACGGTGCCCGCGCGGGACACACGTTACGCGGCCATCGAGGACCTGACTGACGTGCCCGGATATCTCGCCGCCGAGATCGGGCATTTCTTCGACATCTACAAGGCACTGGAACCTGGCAAGAGCACCGACGTCCGCGGCTGGCAAGACCGGGCCGCGGCCGAGCAGGTGATCAAGGCCGCCGTGGCCCGGGCAGGCGGTCCCGCGGCGCATCTGTCTTAGGTCATGGCGCAGCGACCAGCCGGGGCGGACGATCCTGCCGACGGCCATCTCCCCAGCTTGCTGTTTGCCCGGGGCGCCGCGGCCGACGTCCCCCGGCAGCAGAAGGATGACTACGCCTCCTTCGCGCGGGACCTGAACCTCGACCAGATCGTGGAGTCGGTCGCCGCTGACCGCGAACAGCGTGACCTCATCATCGCGGTCTTGTCCGGGCACCTGCGCGACGCGGCCGCCGTCCGCTACCGGCAGGAGATCTTCCAGGACCTGGAGGACCCAGCCCTGTTCGGTCAGGTCGAGCGCTTCTCCGACCGGATGCATCAGGTCCGCGCCCATCTGCGTCAGCTGGAGAACATGCGTAGCCATTACCAGCGGGAGGGCTGGCTCCTGGACGCGGCGGCCATCTACTGCGACGCGGTACAGTCCCTGGCCGGCCATCTTGCCTCGGCGCGGATCAGCTCTGCTGGCCTGCTGGCCTTCGGTGACTACCTCGCCACCTACGCCGCTTCAGCCGCGTTCACCGCGCTGGTCCGCGATACCGCCGACCGCAAGCGCTCCCTGGAGCGGATCCGGTACTGCACCCGTATCCGCGGTAGCCGGGTCGACGTGAGCCGTTATAAGGACGAAGCCGATTACAGCGCCGTGGTGCTGAAGACCTTCGAGCGCTTCCAGCAGGGCGCGGCCAAAGACTACCGAGTCAAATACCGGACGTGGCCGGGGATGAATCACGTCGCCGCCCAGATCCTCGACCGGGTGGCATTGCTGTTCCCGGAGGAGTTCACCGCCCTGGATGAGTACTGCGGACGGCATGCCGTGTTCCTCGACGAGAGCATTAGCCGGGCTGACCAGGAGCTGCAGTTCTACCTTGCCTACCTCGACCACATCAGGCCGCTTCGCGGCGCCGGGCTGAGCTTCTGCTACCCGGAGGTTTCCGCCACGTCGAAGGATGTCCTGGCGGCCGGCACCTTCGATCTGGCCCTGGCCGGCAAGCTCATCCCGGCGCGCAGGCCGGTGGTCAGCAACGACTTCCGCCTGGCGGGCCAGGAGCGCATCTTCGTCGTCACCGGGCCGAATCAGGGAGGCAAGACTACCTTTGCCCGCACCTTCGGCCAGCTCCATCACCTGGCCGGGGTCGGCTGCCCGGTCCCGGGCACGGCCTCCCGGCTGTTCCTTTTCGACCGCCTGTTCACCCATTTCGAGCGGGAGGAAGACCTCGCCAAGATGACCGGGAAGCTAGCGGACGACCTCCTCCGGGCCACGGAAATCGTGCAGGCGGCCACGCCCGCCAGCATCGTGATCCTGAACGAGATCTTCACCTCCACCACTCTGTACGACGCCCGCTTCCTGGGCACGAAGCTGCTGACCAAGTTCATGCGCCTCGACGCGCTGGGGGTCTACGTCACGTTCGTCGACGAGCTGGCCTCACTTGGCGAGCAGGTCGTGAGCATGATGAGCACGATCGTCCCGGAGGACCCGGCGGAGCGGACCTACCGGGTTATCAGAAAGCCAGCCGACGGCCTCGCCTACGCCCTGGCACTGGCGGAAAAGCACAACCTCAGCTACGAACGACTGCGAGCCAGGGTCGCGTCATGAAGGTCTACCTCCTCCACCGGGACCAGGACTTCGACTTCGAGGCGAAGCTGCCCCCCGCCCATGCGGACCTGATCCAGGACCTTGACCTGGCAACCCTGCTCCAGGCCATGGCCGACGGCGACACGTTCCTCTACCAGACGGCAGGCAAAGTACTGCTCACCTGCCTGGATGCCCCAGAGGCTATTCGCTATCGCCAGCGGGTCCTGGCCGATTGCCTGGCCCACCCGGACGTGATCCGGGAGATGTACGGCGTGGCCGTCAACGCCTTGAACCCGCGGCAGACCTGGGGCATGTACGGCGGCTCGTACCAGAGTCCCGCGTCCAGCCTCTCCGGTGCGGTCAGCCATCTCGAAGTCTACGTAGCCTGGCTGACGCAGCTGCGGCAGATCGCCGACGAGCACGCGGTGCAATTCCGCTCCGACGGGCTGCAGGCGCTGTTTGCCACCGTGGCGCGCGAGCTGGACGATGAGTACTTCGAGGAGATCGGCTACCACCTCAAACAGCTGCGCTTCCGGACCGGCGTGCTGATCAGCGGCGAACTCGACCGCGACAACAGCGGGATCAACTTCGTCCTCCGCGACCCCGGTGAACTCGGACCCTGGTGGAAGGAGCGGCTGGGCATCGGCCCGCGTTCCACCTACTCCTTCACCATCCCGCCCCGTGACGATGCCGGCGGCCAGATCCTGGCCGACCTCACCAGCCGGGGAACTAACTTCGTCGCCAACGCGGCCGCTCAGTCCGCGGATCATATCCGCAGTTACTTCACGATGCTGCGGGCGGAGCTGGCTTTCTACGTGGCGTGCCTGAACCTGGCGGACCGGCTGGCGGCCAAGGGGGTGCCGGTCTCGGTCCCCGACCCCGGGCCGCTGTCACCGGTCACGTTCGCGTGCACGGACCTGCGCGATGCCTGCCTGGAGCTGCAGTCACCAGGTCCGGTGGTGGGCAACGACGTGCAGGCCGACGGGAAGCCGCTGATCATCATCACCGGCGCCAACTCGGGCGGGAAGTCGACGTTCCTGCGCAGCGTCGGGGTGGCCCAGCTGATGATGCAATGCGGGCTGTTCGTCACCGCGCAGTCCTACCGGGCCGGCGTGACCCGCGGGATCTTCACGCACTTCATCCGCGAGGAAGACGCCGGCATGACCAGCGGGCGGCTGGACGAAGAACTCACGCGCATGAGCGTCATCGCCGACCAGATCGGGCCGCACTGCCTCATGCTGTTCAACGAGTCCTTCGCCGGGACCAACGAGCGCGAGGGCTCCGAGATCGGCCGCCAGGTTGTCCGTGCCCTGCTAGCCGCCGGCATCAGGGTGCTCTTCGTCACCCACAGGTTCGACTTCGCCGACGGCTTCCGCCAGCAGCCCGCGGACCCGGCGCTGTTCCTGCGGGCCGAGCGCCAGCCCGGCGGCCGCCGGGACTACAAGCTCGCGGTCAAAGAGCCCCTCCCCACCAGCTACGGAGAAGACCTGTACTACCGGCTCGGTGGCTGGCTGGACGAAGACCGCACCGGCACCGGCGGTCCGGCCACCGAGGATGGGCAGGCAGGTAAAAAGAGTCCCGCCGGATGAAGCTCCGGCGGGACATGTGTCCTGAACCGTCACTGCATAAGGACCAGGTTTGTCGGCCGTGGCCACGGGCGGGCCTTGCCAGGACCGACGGCGGCGTTCACAATTGCAAGTGGCGATGAGGCTCGCCGCTGTGCAGGTCCGGCATCCCCCTGCCGGACCGGGGAACCGCGGGTTTGCTGTGCCGCTGATGGCCTCTGTCCCTGTCCGATTGCGGCAGGAGAGGAGGCTGGCATGGTTGCCGTCACCCGCCGCCCGAAAGAGTCGCCGCGATGAGCGCCGGCCCGTTCCGCCGCGTGCTCGTCGGCTGGGATTGCTCCGCGGGATCCGCTGCGGCCCTGCGGGCCGCCGCCGCGATCGCCGGCGGCGAGGCGGGACACGTGGTTGCGCTCGCGGTTCTCCGCCCGGTGCCGCGCGGAGAAAGCGACGAAGAGCGGGCCGCCGAGATAGCCGGGCGTCGGCACCAGGCGCAAGAGTCGTTCGGCAAAGCCAGGGACACGCTGCCAGACCCCGTGCGGGCGACGGTAAGCCTGGAGCTCGCGGAAAACTCTGACGTGGCCCGGACGCTGTGCGAATACGCGGACACGCACGTCTTCGAACTGCTCGTCCTCGGCCGCCACGGGACCGGGGGCATCATGCACCCGCGACTAGGTCACGTCGCGGAGACGATCGCCAAGAAAAGCGATTTGCCGCTCCTGCTACTCGGCGGGCAAAGCTAACGCGAGCGGCAGAACAGGAAGAACACCACGCGGATTTCGAGCGTGACGCCAGCGACCACGCGATGTATTGTGTGGTTGATCACGCGATGAGGCTCGCGTACCGCCTGGCCGGTTAACCTCGGTCGGCTGATGGCCTCTACCTGCAAGGACGTTCTAGCGTCGCACAGGTAGGGGAGGTTCGCGTGGTCCCCGAGCTCATCCAGGTGCTGCAGAGCCTTGTGGTGCTCACCCTTGCCCCCTTGTACGCGGGGGTGCTCGCCCGCGCCGAGGCGGTGGTCGCTTCCAAACGCGGGCCCAGCGTGCTGCAACCGTACCGGGACCTGGTCAAGTTGCTCCGCAAGGGCAGTGCGATCAGCGACCAGGCCTCCTGGGTGTTCCGCGGCGCGCCTTTCGTGGCCTTCGCCTGCTACCTGACCGTTTCCGTGATCGTCCCTGTGATCACCGACGAGCCGCTGCCGCTGGCGTTCCTGGCCGACCTGATCGGCGGCGCGTTCGTGCTCACGCTGGCCAGCTTCGTGATCTCGCTGGCGGCCCTGGACACCGCGAGCCCGTACGGCGGGCTCGGGTCGAGCCGAGCTAGCTGGATCGGCAGCATGGCCGAGCCCGCGCTGATCCTGGTGTTCTTCACCGTCGGTGCGGTATCGGCGTCGGACAACCCG
>Ga0302326_10014707_pt1 | contig 16529 bp, 9 predicted proteins | sample Palsa_T0_3_FD_202264 | JGI IMG/M metagenome (GOLD analysis project Ga0302326, IMG submission 202264) | Peat permafrost microbial communities from Stordalen Mire near Abisko, Sweden - Palsa_T0_3 | ecosystem: Environmental > Terrestrial > Soil > Palsa > Peat permafrost | place: Sweden: Abisko...
CCAGCGCGCTCGTCGCTATGCTGAGTCACAATGGCGTGCGGACAAACACCTTCTCGCTGGTCTTCGAGGAAGAGGAGTTCGACGAAGGGCGATACTCGCGGGAAATCGCGCGGCGCTTTGGTAGTGAGCATCACGAGATTCCGGTCACCGAGCGCGACCTGCTGCTGGTGCTGCCTGGGGCTTTACATGCCATGGACCAACCCACAATTGACGGCGTCAACACTTATGTTGTCTCCGCCAAGACTCGCGCGGTGGGTGTGAAAGTCGCATTGACTGGACTGGGCGCAGATGAAATGTTCGCCGGTTACTCGAATTTTCGCCGCGTTCCGCGGATGGAAATGCTTTCCCGGCAACTTGGACGACTGCCGAGGCTGGTGAGGCGGACGCTTTCCCTGTCCATGGCGCTGCTTGCAGGCCAGGGCGATCGCGGCCGCAAGCTGGCCGAGTTGGCCGCGAGCCAGGATTCCATGCTTCATCCAGACTTCGTTCATCCCTACTTTCTGGTGCGCACGCTTTTCGGAGTCGCGGATTGCGAGTTGCTGTTTGCTGCCCCAGACTACCAAGCCTCGCAGCAATCCCTCGATCGAGTGTTGCAGGAGTCGGTCGCTCAGAGCCAGTCTCTCGATCCTGTCAACCGCGTCTCTTATCTCGAATCGCTCTTCTACATCCGCAACACGCTGCTCCGCGATTCCGATTTCATGAGCATGGCGCATGGCCTCGAGTTGCGTGTACCCTTTCTCGACAGAGAGCTGGTCGAAGCCTGTTTCCGCATTCCGGGGAACAACAAATTACGAGGGAAGTTGCCGAAAAGCCTGCTCCTGTCGAGTCTTGGCGTCGAGTTACCCCCCGAAATTGTGAATCGGCCCAAACGCGGATTTACACTGCCCTTTGAGCGATGGCTGCGGGGTGAGATGAGACCAGTCGTCGAAGAAGCGCTGCTCAAGGGTAATTGGGATCAGACCTCCATCAGCGCCAGTGCCGTGCGAGAAGTGTGGAAGCGCTTTCTTGCGGGCGAGACCTCATGGTCGCGGCCGTGGTCGCTTTTCGTCCTGCAACGATGGTGCGAGCAGAATCTGTGAAGGGCGGTGCCCGTGCCAGGTCTGGCGGGCGAAGCCGGGCAGGAAACGGGTTTCGTCAAACGATCGTCCATCCACACTCCTGGCGGCGATCTTGCGTTCCAAGAATGCCCACGGTTCGGCTAACATAGTAAGACCTTCTACCTGCCAACGGAATGGACTTGATCGAAATAAAATCAGAGGCTGAGTTGTCGAACCCGAGCCCCCCGGCGCCGGTGGTCCCGGTAAGTGTGATCGTTCCGGTTCGCAATGAAGCCCGCAACTTGCCGCGCTGCCTGGACTCGCTCGTTGGTTTCGGTGAAGTGTATGTCATCGATTCCGAGAGCACCGACGATACGGTTGCGATTGCTCAGTCGCGCGGTGCGAAGGTGCTCCAGTTTCATTATGCGGGAGGCTGGCCGAAGAAGCGCCAATGGGCCATGGACACGCTGCCGTTCGCGTTCGACTGGATTCTGCTGCTCGACGCGGATGAAGTTATGACGCCGGAACTGGGTGAAGAAATTCGGCATGCGCTTCTGAACCCGGAAGTGAACGGATATTCCATCCGCCTGCAGATGTATTTTCTCGGAAGGATCTTGCGGCATTGTGATGCGAGCTTCCGCAAGATGTCGCTGTTTCGCAAAGGCCGAGCTCGCTTTGAGTGCCGCTTGAGGAATCAGGACACGTCCATGGCCGACATCGAGATCCACGAACACGTGGTGGTCGATGGGCCCGCCGCGGAGTTGCGCAATGCACTGCTCCACCGCAATGTCGATTCGTTGTCGCGCTACATCTTGAAGCACAATGAGTACTCGAACTGGGAAGCGCGCGTGCTTTTGAGGCCAGAAGACGGTCCGGAACAGGTGCGCGCCGATTTCTTCGGTACCCAGGCACAGCGCCGAAGATGGCTCAAGCGCAATCTCTATCGCTTGCCCGGCTCGCCGGTCCTGCTCTTCCTGTATCGTTATGTTTTTCGTCTGGGATTTTTCGATGGCGTGCCCGGGCTGATTTATTGCGCCTTCCAAGCGGTGCAGATGTTCCATACCAAGGCCAAGATCTACGAACAGCGGATCGAGAGGAACTGAGCCCATGTGCGGCATCTGCGGACTCGTGAACTGCGGTGACGCGGCAACCCTTGCGCGGATGACGAACGTGCAGACGCACCGCGGTCCCGACGACGCCGGCTTCTGGGAGCGGCGTTTCCCCGACGGCGGATACATCGGACTGGGCAGCCGCCGCCTGGCCATTCTCGACCTCTCCGCCGATGGTCGCATGCCGATGAGCAACGAAGATGCAACCGTGTGGATCACCTACAACGGAGAGATCTACAACTTCGCCGAGCTGCGCCGCGAGCTCCTAGGCAAAGGGCACAGTTTTCGCTCGCACACCGACACAGAAGCGATCGTTCATCTCTACGAAGAATACGGTCCCGACCGAATCCAAGACTGCCTCAACCGCCTGCAAGGCATGTTCGCGCTTGCTATCTGCGATTTGCGCGGCTCTTCACCCAAGTTGTTTCTGGCTCGCGATCATTTCGGAGTCAAGCCCCTCTATTACTGCGAACGCGGCGGAAAACTCGCTTTCGCTTCCGAGGTCAAGGCGTTGCTCGAAGTGCCCGGAATCGAAGCGAGCATGAACATGGAGGCGCTCAACAAGTACCTGACATTTCTCTGGGTGCCCGATCCGCTGACGATGTTCGAGGGAATCCGCAAGCTTCCGGCAGGCCACTACGCGATCTGGCAAGGGGGCGAGTTCAAGATCGAACAGTACTGGGACCTGACATTCCCTCCGGCAGACCACGGCTTCGAGCGAACGGAAGATGACCTGGCGGATGAGGTCCGCGAAAGGCTCTGCGCCTCGGTCGAGCGGCAGATGATGAGCGATGTTCCGATCGGTGCTTTTCTGAGCGCGGGCCTTGACTCCTCGAGCATAGTTGCGGCCATGGTGGCGGCCATGGCGCGCAAGCAGCCCGTGCGGACCTATACGATTACCTTTCCCGAGAAGTATCGCGTGGGGGAGACGACGATGGACGATCCCGGCGTTCCGCGGCGCCTCGCGCGCAGCCTCGGCTGCGAGCACCATGAGATCGTGGTCGAACCCGATGTGGCCGGTCTGTTGCCGAATTTGATCTGGCATATGGATGAGCCAACGGCCGATCCCGCCATCATCACCGCGTATCTGGTGTGTCGCGAAGCCCGGAAACAGGCAACGGTGCTTTTGTCGGGCGTGGGCGGGGATGAGATTTTCGCAGGATATCGCAAGCATGCAGCTCACCTGTGGGCGGAAGAATATCGGCGCGTGCCGGCCCTGGCTCGCTCCGCCGCCGAGCGCGCTCTGCTCGGCCTGCCGTCGCTGCGCGGAACCAGCATGAAGGGGCGATTGCGTCTCGCGAAGAAGATGGCGCGAAGTGCGGCCCTCAGCCCGGCGGAAGCCTTCATCAGAAACTGCACGTATCTTGACGCCCGGCAGAAGACCGACTTATATGCTTTAAAATCGAAGCAGTTAGTCGACGGCAATCTTGATTCTGATGACCGGCATTGGGCTGCGTTCGACAAAGTAAAGCACGCGGACTTTCTCAACCAGATGCTCTATCTCGATACCAAGATTTTCATGACCACGCTGAATCTGACTTACAACGACAAAATGAGCATGGCTTCGTCGGTCGAGGTGCGGGTACCGTTTTTGGATCGGGAGTTCGCCGAATTCGTTGCCTGGAACGTCAGGCCGGACTGGAAGCTGAAAGGGAAATGGCGTCCGGTGACCAAGCACATCTTCCGCCAGGCCATGCGTAGTATGTTGCCGGAAGAGCTGATGCGGCAGCCGAAAGCGGGCTTCGCGGCGCCGGTAGACTACTGGCTGGCGCACGATTTGCGTCCCCTGGTGGACGATCTTCTTTCAGAATCTCAACTACGGCGACGCGGCTTGTTTCGCCCGGAAGTGGTCCGCGGGTACATTGACGAGCACCGCCGGGGCGCCGAAGACTGGTCGATGCAAATCTGGCAACTGCTGACGCTGGAAATCTGGATGCAGCTTTTTGTCGACGGTGGCGCTAGATCGCTGGCTCAGCGGCAGATCGACGCGTCTCAGCTTAGACTGTCTCAACCCGCAATGTCTCAACCAGAGCTGTTTGAAGTGACACCGTCTCAACCAAGCCTGTCGCAACCAGGACTGGCGACAGGATGAAGCAACTCTTACAAGACGCGCGCACCGGTGAAATGAAGGTTGCGGAGGTTCCCTCTCCGCAATTGCTACCGGGATGTGTTCTGGTGCGCGTGGTGGCGTCGCTCGTTTCCGCCGGCACGGAACGCGCGTCGGCTGAATTTGCCAGCAAGGGTCTGCTGGCGAAGGCGAAGGCTCGTCCCGACCTGGTGCACGACGTACTCGCCAAGATCCGAAGGGACGGTTTCGCCTCCACGATGCAGACGGTGCGCTCGCGTTTGGATCAACCGCAATCGGTTGGCTACAGCAGTTCTGGATGGGTGGTTGCGGTAGGCGATGGAATCTCCGACATCAACGTGCGCGACCGCGTTGCTTGCGCGGGCGCTGGATACGCGGTGCATGCCGAATTTGCTTGTGTGCCGCGAATGCTGGTGGCGAAAATTCCAGAGGTCACCGAAGCGACGTCGCAAGTTTCCTATGAAGAGGCCGCCTTCGGGACGGTGGGAGCGATTTGCCTGCACGGCATTCGAACCGCGGAGGTTGGACTAGGCGATACGGTCGCGGTGATCGGCCTGGGATTGCTTGGACAAATCACGGTGCAGCTGCTGAAGGCCGCAGGGTGCCGCGTCTTTGGTCTTGATCCGGTGCCACAGCGTGCCGCTCTCGCGATTGCCGGCGGTTCCGATGCCGCGTGCACGGGTGCGCGTGAGTTTCGCGATCTGTGTTACCAGAAAACGGGGGGCATCGGCGTGGACTCTGTGCTGATTACGGCGGAGACTCCCAGCAGTGAGCCGGTCAACCTGGCGGCAGAACTGGCGCGCGACCGCGCCATTGTGGTTGCGGTCGGAACCGTTGGCATGGAATTGCAGCGCAAACTTTATTACGCTAAAGAATTGGACTTCCGAATCTCCCGCTCCTATGGCCCGGGCCGGTATGACACAGCTTATGAGCAGAAGGGCCGTGATTATCCCATTGGGCACGTGCGCTGGACCGAAGCCCGCAACCTCGAAGCCTTCTTGCAATCCATCGCCGCGGGCAGGTTGAATCCGGGATCGCTGATCACCCACCGCTTTCCAGTGGAACAAGCTACCAGGGCCTATGACCTTATCGCCGGAAACACGCGCGAGTTCTTCCTTGGCGCGCTGATTACGTATGCAGACGCCGCATCTCCATCCATAGGGGATTTGAGGAAAAGTTTGTCGAGGAAAATTCCGGTGACAACCGCTCCGAAAGCGCCGGCTTCGGTATGTCTGGGAGTGCTCGGAGCTGGCCATTTCGCGCAGAACACGCTCTTACCCGCACTGCAAGCGATCGCAGACGTTTCTTTCATCGGCGTTTGCAATGCGACCGGTCCGCGCAGCCGAAGCGCGGCGGAGAAGTTCGGATTCGCCTACTGTTCGAATTCAGAGGAAGAACTTCTGCAGGATGCAAACATCAACGCCGTGCTGATTGCCACGCGTCACAATCTCCACGCGAAGCAGGCTCTGGCCGCGCTGCGCGCAGGAAAGGGGGTCTTTTGCGAAAAGCCGCTCTGCCTGAACGAAGAGGAATTGTTCTTCCTTGTACGCGTAGCGGCTGCGGAAAATGCCTCTCTGCTGATGGTCGGTTTCAATCGGCGATTTGCACCGATGGCGGTGCAGCTGAAAAAGTTTTTGGCGGAGATCCACGAGCCGATGGCTATTCATTATCGCGTGAATGCGGGTTACATTCCGGCCGATCATTGGGTGAATGATCCCGAGCAGGGAGGCGGACGCATCCTCGGCGAGGTCTGTCATTTTATCGATTTTCTATGCTTTCTCGCGGGCGGGTGTCCGGTTGAAGTGCAAGCGCAAACCATAGGCAATCCGGGGCAGTACAGTTTGGATAACGTCGTCGCATCGCTGAAGTTTGCGGATGGCACGCTAGGGACGATTGGTTATCTCGCGAATGGCGACAAGTCGGCTTCCAAGGAGCGCATCGAGGTCTTCGGCGGCGGATCGGTCGCGATTCTGGAGGATTTTCGGCGACTCGAACTGGTTCGCAACGGACGTAAACAGATCACCCGCGCGCGTTGGGGACAGGATAAGGGCCACAAAGCGGAGATGCAGGCATTCGTGGATGCGCTTCGGGGCAAGGCACCGGCGCCGATCACGTTGGAACAGGTTGTGGGTTCGACGCTTGCGACGTTGCGGCTGCAGAACTCACGTCAAACTGGGCAGCCGCTGAAGATTCAACTGAGCCAGTTCGTCGCGTCCGCCGTCGAGCGAAAATCCGCATACTCCGAAAATGGAATCACAAGGGTAGGGAACGAGCGGTAAATGTTGATTCTGGGCCTCAACATGTTTCATGCTGACTCGTCGGCGACCATCGTCGAAGATGGAAAAATTCTCTTTGCCGTGGCGGAAGAACGGCTGAATCGGCACAAACATTACGGCGGATTTCCTGCCCTGGGGGTGCAGGCTTGTCTGGACGCGGCGGGCGCGAGAATTTCTGACGTGGAGCATGTTGCTGTAGGGCAGGACAGCGATGCCAACCTGGCAAAGAAAGTGCAGTATGCGCTGGCGAATCCGGCAAAAATTCCGAACTTCATCAAGATGCGGCAGCGTAAAGAACCGATGCGCGACTTGCGCTCGCTGCTGGCGCAGGCGCTTGACGTGAATCCATCCACGCTGAAGTTTCAGGAGCATCATGTGGAGCACCACATCGCGCACATCGCCAGCGCGTATTACTGCTCTCCCTGGGAAAAAGCGGCGGGCTTCAGTTATGACGGTTCGGGCGATTTTGTCTCCACGATGGCGGCGCGTTGCGAAGGCCTTGAAATCGAGGTGCTCGACCGGGTGTTTCTGCCGCACTCGTTGGGGAGTTTCTACACCATGATCTGCGACTTCATCGGCTATAGAAAATATGGCGATGAAGGCAAAGTCATGGGTCTGGCACCCTACGGGAAAGACTCCTATGTCGACGAGATCCGGAAAGTCGCCACGCTCAAGAATGGCAACTTCCAACTCAACCTGAGCTATTTCAAAGCCCTGGGTAGTACTCAGGGGATGGAAGTGCTGCCCGATGGAACGGTGCGCCTGGCGCGGCATTTCTCCAACAAGATGGAAAAGCTCTTCGGCCCGCCCCGCGAACCTCATGCCGAGATCACCCAGCGGGATATGGATCTCGCTTACGCCATGCAGCACTGTTTTGAAGAAGTGTTTTTTCAGGTTGTGAACGAGTTATACAAGCGTGTTCCCGATGAGAATCTCGCGATGGCGGGAGGCTGCGCGCTGAACAGCGTAGCCAACGGCAAAATATTTTCCCGAACGCCATTCCGACGGACCTGGATTCAGCCGGCAGCCGGTGATGAAGGCCTGGCGATTGGGGCTGCGCTGTACACTTACCACTCCGTGCTGCAACATCCACGCAGGAACCAAGAGCGGATGAATCATGCCTACCTTGGGCCGGAATTTTCCGAGGCGCAGATTGAATCGACATTGAAGAGCGCGAACGTCAGGTACCGGCGGCTGGGACGCGCGCCGCTGCTCGACGCCGTCTCCGAGCAGATGGTCAAGGGCAATGTGGTGGGATGGTTTCAGGGGCGTATGGAGTGGGGACCGCGTGCGCTAGGCAATCGTTCCATCGTCACCCATCCAGGTCTTCCTGAGATGAAGGATGTCTTGAACGCCCGCATCAAACATCGCGAGTGGTTTCGTCCGTTTGCGCCTTCGATCTTGGCCGAGGCGCAGCACGAATATTTCGAACACGATCATCCCTCGCCCTACATGCTGCATGTCTACAAGATTCGTCCGGAGAAGCGGAAAAGTCTATGCGCGGTGAATCATGTGGACGACACCGGGCGATTACAGACCGTTACCCGCGACGAGAATCCGCTCTACTACGATTTGATTAAGACCTTTGGCCAGAAAACCGGAATACCGGTGGTTCTGAATACAAGCTTCAACGAGAATGAGCCGATCGTATGCACGCCACAAGAAGCGGTCGATTGCTTTGAGCGAACCAAAATGGACGTGCTGGCGATAGGGCCGTTTTTTGCCTGCAAATGCGACCGGCGTACGTAGCGATGACTGAAATCCCAGTTGCGGTCGCCGACCCTCTCACTCCAAAACTTCGGAAATGTGGTGCCTGGCGCGGCATTCGGGTGCTAACGTGGGATGGTTCCATCCTCTACGGCTGTCGCGGTTATGCGGTCGTTCGTCTCGATGCCGCCCTCGACTTGGGCACAAGCGCTGAATGGAAAGTGGTCGCGCGCTTTCCTCCATCATGGTGGAGAAATCTAACGTCGCAGTGCGCGCTCAGCTATCGCCTGATGCGCGCCGGCTTCCACGCGCTGGCTATCGTCCGTAGCGAGACAAACGGCGGCACCATGGTGGGCGCGGTTCCGGGCGCAATTGTAACGTGCACTCCGGACAGCCATGAGTTTCATGTCACTCATCGTGTTCAACGCGGTACCCGCCCCCTGCACATCGCTGCGGTTCCGTCCGGAAGAATTTATTGGGGCGAATATTTCGACAATCGCGAGCGTAAAGAGGTTCACATCTATGCCTCGAACGATAGCGGGCGCACTTGGCTGATTGCATACACATTTCCCCCGGGAAGCATTCGGCACGTTCACAACATCATTTACGACCAGTGGCGCGATTGCCTTTGGATATTGACCGGAGATGATGGGGCCGAGTGCAAGATTCTGCGCGCTGACCGTGATTTACGCTCGCTTGACGTGGTGCTGTTGGGCAACCAGCAGGCGCGGGCGGTGGCCGGAATTCCTACGCGAAATGGATTCTATTTTTCGACGGACACGCCCTCCGAACAGAACCACGTGTATCGGCTTGATTGTCGGATCGATGGAGCAGAGAATCTTCGGCCGCTCGGCGAACTTGCCAGCTCTTCGATCTTTGGTTGCAAGGTTGGTCGAAGTTCTGGAGAGGCTCTATTTTTTTCCACGATGGTCGAGCCTAGCGTGGTGAACAAGAGTCGTGAAGTGCAGATCTCGGGCTCGAGCGACGGTGCGAACTGGCAGGTCCTGGCTAGCTGGAAGAAGGACAACTTGCCGATGCGTTTTTTCCAGTACGGCAACGCTTTTCTGCCCGACGGAGAGAACTCCACCCGTTATCTGGCGGCAACGACCATTGCGGTCGAGTCGGCCGATCTGGTCACCACTCTCTGGGAAGTCGAATCGTGAGCCTCGCCACGCGTTGGCATTACTATCGGCGTATCTTCAGTGCCTATCTGTTTTCGAGACTTGCCTCCGGACGAAGCCAGTTGACATTCTGGCATGAAGTGCCCGAAATCAATCCGCGCGCTACGGCCAGTCAGTTCGGCGAATATTACATGTCGTTCCGCGAGAAAGCGGACTACCTCGGTCCCTTCGACGCCGCTGGCATTCCCATGCTCGACTATCACGGAGCGATCGGCGTGCAATACAATCCGATTGCGATAGCGCAGTGGGGTCTCGCTAACTACAACCGTTTTTGCGAGACGAATGACGACGCGCCTTGGCGGAAGACTCTCAAGGCTGCCGATTGGCTTACCGCCAACCTCGAACAGAATGCTCACGGGCTGTGGCTGTGGAACCATCATTTTGATTGGGACTATCGCGACACGCTCAAGGCGCCGTGGTATTCCGGGCTGGCGCAGGGACAGGGTGTTTCGCTTCTGTTGCGCGCGCACGGGAGAACGGGAAACCCGGAGTATCAATGCGCCGCTGGAAAAGCGTTCGTGGCGCTAACCCGGCCCATCGCGGAAGGTGGCGTGTTGTTTGAAGATGACAAAAACGATTTATGGATCGAAGAGTATGTGGTCGACCCCCCGACCCACATCTTGAATGGATTCCTGTGGGCACTCTGGGGCGTGTTCGATTTCTGGCTGGCAAGGAAGGACGCTTCAGCGAAGGGGATTTTCGATCGCGGCGTGGAGACGCTGCTTCGGAATCTAGCTCGATTTGATACCGGATACTGGTCGTTATATGAACAATCTGGAACGCGGCTGAAGATGCTGGCAAGCCCTTTTTATCACCAGTTGCATATCGTACAGTTGCGCGTAATGTTTAAGCTGACGGGGGAAGCCCGTTTTGCGGCTGTCGCCGAGAAGTGGGAAAGCTATGCTCAAGGCCGCAGCAACCGGGTCCGCGCCTTCGTCGAGAAGAGCGTTTTCAAATTGCTTTACTACTGATTGTCATAACTGATGATTGTCATAACTGACCGTTTCCGATACACATCGTGAAGATTCTTTACGTCTCACAATATTTTCCGCCTGAAATGGGAGCGCCGGCGGCGCGCGCCGCCGAATTGTCGCGGCATTGGGTGCGGATGGGACAGGAAGTGACGGTCCTGACCGGATTTCCGAACCATCCGACCGGGGTCGTACCTGACGAGTGGCGGCCTCGCCTGCACCGGCTTCACTACACAGAAATTGTCGACGGAGTACGAGTGGTTCGTACCTGGCTGTGGCCGCTTCCAAACCGAAAAGCTCACGAAAGAATTCTGAATTACACATCCTTCTGCGTTTCAGCGGCGCTGAGCGGTTTGGCTCTCCCCAAGCCCGACGTGGTTATCGCCACGTCTCCGCAATTGCTCTGCGCCCTTGCGGGATGGTGGCTGGCGTGGTGCAAGCGGGCTCCTTTTATCTTTGAGGTGCGCGATCTTTGGCCGGAATCGCTGGCGGCCGTCGGCGCATCCAGCGAAGGGAAATTGCTCCATCGCGTCCTGGGTGCCGTTGCCGGATTTCTTTACCGTCGCGCCGACCGGTTGGTGGTCGTGGCGCCAGCCTTTGAGGACCACCTGATCCGGTACTGGAATGTTCCGGCGGGGAAGATTTCTGTTGTGGAAAATGGAGTAGAGACCGATATTTTCCGTCTAGAACCAGCAGCGATGGAATTGCGAAAACAATTGAAGCTGGAAGGTCGTTTCGTTATTTGTTATATCGGCACCATGGGCAATGCGCATGGACTGGAGACCTTGATCGCCGCCGCCGAAGAACTGCAAACGGCGTTCCCGTGCGTGGTGTTCTTACTGATCGGAGAGGGAGCGCAAAAAGAGCGGATCGTCAAACTGGCCGCCGGGCGCGGACTCGACAATATCCGGTTCTTCGATCAGCAGCCGCGGGAACGTATTCCCACTTATATTTCGGCTGCCGATGTCTGCCTGGTGATGTTAAGGAAGAGCGAGTTGTTCAAGACCGTGATTCCCACCAAACTTTTGGAGTACATGGCCTGCGAACGGCCGGTGATTGTCGCTGTCGACGGGCAGGCTCGCCAGATAGTCCAAGAAGCCGGCGCGGGGATTTTTGCAGAACCCGGCAACAGTCACGCTCTGGTGAACGCGATCTTTGACGTGGCCGGGGAACCCGAGCGCAGGCAAAAGATGGGAACCAGCGGGCGGCAATACATCGTCAACAGGTTTTCCCGCGAAAAGACGGCCCGGGAGTACATCGGGGTGCTCGAAGGGTTACAGAGCCGCCAGAACGGAAAATCGGTTAACGGCAATGGCCGAGTCTAAGAGTATTCGTGGGGGCGGGACTTAGTGATCAACCGCTACGATCGCGAGAGAGGTAGATAGCGACATGGCTGCGTCCGCAGTGCGATAGGCCGCAGCTTTGCCTGCGCTTCCCGGGATAAACAATATGTCGCCCTTAACCAAAGGCAAATCCGGTGCCTTGGCATAGAGTACCTTTTTGAGGTTAATGGGAATTTCCTGGACCCCATTCGGAGTCTGCCGCAGAATCCTGGTTCTGCTCAAGGCGGAAGTGCGCGTACTGCCCCCGGCCAGCGCCAGCGCTTTGAGAACCGACAAGTTATTGTCTTCGATCATAAACCCGCTCGGATGGTTCACATCGCCCACGACGTAAACGATCCCGGCCTTGGAAACAATGATTGTATCTCCAGGAAGAATTTCCACATTGTTCTGAGTATCTTCGGCCAAATTCGATGATAGCTGAAGCTCAACCTTCTGGCCTCCGCGATGTTCGATGGTCACATAGCGACCCGCCTTCTCCGTCAAACCCCCCGCCGCCGAGATCACGTCGAAAAGCCGGCGCTCGCCAATAACCGCGTAGGAGCCGGGGCGAGCCACTTCTCCGAGTAGCGTAATGGATTGGGAGGAGGCTTCGTTCACGTAAATCGAAACGTGCGGACTGCGGACAAAGCCCCCCGCCTCGAGACGTTTTTGGATCAGCTCCTGTGCTTCATCGGTCGTGAGGTCGGCAACGTGAACGTAGTCGATCAAAGGGAGATAGACGTCTCCCGAACCACTGACGCGCGCCTTGGTCGAGAGGTCAGGCACTCCGTAGACAGTGACATCAATGAGGTCGCCGATGCCCAGCTTCGAGTTGGAATTCGCGACTATACGAGAAGACGAAGTGCTGTCGGTCGCGTTTACCGGTTGCGGTTGGTTCGCCGCCGGGGGTGGTGTCTGAGCCACAACTCGAAGGCAGCAGACACCGACAAAAAACACGAGTGAGGTTCGCAAAAGACAGCGATTCCCGCCGGACATACGAGGCTCCTGGAGTTACGCGTACGTCGAGTCTAACACACGCGACCCCGCGAAAATCGGCGCAGAGCCCAGCTTTAGCGCCGTGAAAAGTATTTGCAGTTTCATCGCCTCTCGATGATGCTCACCGCTGTGTCCTCAGAATCCAGGCGTGCCCGCTTTGTGCGTAAAAGCACTGACAGAATGCCAGGGATGCGGAAAATTTTTCGCTTCAGAGGCCCATCAAGTTAGCGCCGCTTGCGCGATATGGGACAGCAGCGGACTCCGCGAAGCAGTTCTTGCTCAAGAACGTTGAGGAGTTGTATAGTTCCAGAAAAACAAATCGGATTTGTCACATGGGCCACTGAGTGCGGCAATCCTGTCTCAATAACAAGACTGGAACATCAGCAGAGCGGCGGTTTGACGACTGCTTCTGAACGTTTCCGTCGGAAGGAACACTGATTTTGACGTTCTTGTTCTTTGGGTTATTCGCGTTCTCTCTCATTGTTTCGTTTGGGGCAACGCGCAATGTGCGGGACTTGGCCAATCGCAGAGGCTGGGTTTCCAGGCCCCATGATGGCCGGCACGTCCACCAAACGCCGCTTCCGCGCCTGGGTGGTGTCGCCATTTTCCTGGCGTTCTCGGTCAGTTTGATCGTCTGGCTCGCACTCTCTGCGTTATTTCCGCGACTGGTCCAGGGACTCGCTCCGATCACACTGCTGCGCATCTACGTCCCGGCCTGCCTGATTTTTTGTTTAGGGATTTACGACGATCTCCACGGTGCCGGCCCCTATTTGAAGTTTTCTGTGCAAGCCCTAGCCGCCGCTATGCTGTTTGCCGGAGGAATGCGCGTCCTCGATCTGCCACTGATCTTCAGGTCCTACTCGCTGCCGTGGTTCCTGGGCTTGCCCCTGACGGTTTTGTGGGTGGTTGCGGTCACCAACGCCTTTAATCTCATCGATGGTTTGGATGGTTTGGCCGCCGGATCGGCCTTGTTTTCGACCTTGGTATTTTTTGTTTGCGCGCTGGTGAATCATTCATGGCTGGGTTCCCTGATGAGCGTCACGCTAGCCGGCGCCATCTTGGGATTTCTGCGTTTCAACTTCAATCCGGCCACGATTTTTCTTGGGGATTCGGGCAGCTTGTTCATCGGTTTCATGCTGAGCGCGCTCGCTCTCGAAGGACAGCAAAAGGCGCCGACTTTCGTTGCCATCGCAATTCCGGTGGTCTCATTCGGATTGCCGATTCTGGAAACCATGCTCTCGATCCTGCGGCGCCTCATCAGCGGACGTCCGATTTTTACTGCTGACCGCGAACATATACACCACAAGTTGCTGCAGAAGGGTTTTTCGCACCGCCAGGTGGTGACCGTCCTCTACGCCGTCTCAGCTGTGTTTGCCATGCTCAGCTTGTTTCTGCTTTGGCCCACTGGCAGCACGCTCGGGCTGGTGCTGGCGGTGGTGGGCACTGGCGTCTGGCTGGGGGTCCAGCACCTGAACTATTTGGAGTTTGGCGAACTGCGCCGAGTGGCGCAGCGCACCATCGACCAGCGGCAGATTGTAATCAACAATCTCTCGGTGCGCCGCGCGATAGAGGAACTGAAAGTTGCCCGCAACTTCAGTCAGGTGCGCAGCATACTGATCGCGGCCTTTGATAGCAACGACTTCGATGCCTTCGAGTTGCAGGCTAAATCGCTTCCCGGTGATCGAGCGCTGCCCGGCGAAAACAACGGTCGTTTTCACTGGAGCAAGTTTCCTCACATGGCGGCAATTGCCAACGAAGCTTCATGGAAGCTGATCCTCGAACTGGTGACGAGTTCGAAACAGCCCCGAGGTTCCATGGTCGTTTATCGCATCTACAGCCGACGCGATCTTCAACTGGATGTCAATCTCCTGACTTCAGAATTCCCCGGTATCCTGGCCGACGCGATCGAACGCGTGCTGACTCTGTCTGAGGTTCCGGAACCTGTGGCGGAGGTCGACACCCCGTTGGCCGCGAACCTCTGACGCGTGTTTGCAAAACCGACTGAGGCGAACCGGGCGGATGCACTTCGGTGGTCGCCGTCCTGCTCCGTTCCCCCCTTCGAGGACTGTGCAAAAGCAATCCACAGGATCTCGCTCCATTCCTGCTTGATCATGAGTTAGAATGAGGCCACTATGGATCGGAGCATGCGCGAATTGCCGGATCCAATCGCACAGTCCGCTCACGGCGAGCGGCGCCGTTCCGTTCGTCAAAAACCTCACACGCCGGTTTACGCAAGTTTCAACGGACCGCAAGCCGGCATGGTTGTGGATCTCAGCGAATTGTTAGACCTGCACGAAGACGGGTTCGCCATCCAGACCGGGGAACGCCTGGAAACGAATCGCGCGGTTACTCTTTGCCTCGATCTGCCTGAAACGAAGAGCTACGTTCATGGCAGTGGCCAGGTCATTTGGAGCGATGATTCTGGTCGTGGTGGGATACGGTTTTCCGCGCTCTCCGACAGTTCGCGGAAAATACTGAAGGAATGGCTTCTTACCAACTTGCTGATTGCTAGTTCCAATCACGCTGCTCGAAGCGAGCAAAGATCGCGTCGCGACGAAGAGAACCAGAGAAGTGTTATGAGCAAACCGGTAGCACTGCATGAATCCAGCCCAGTCGCGTCCATCGTGGATGTAAACGGATCGGACGTAAACGGATCGATGGCCTCTTCGGAGTTCGTACTTGATCTGGAAATAGTGCGCGGAAGGATTCGAGAGTTGGGTGATGACATCGATGCGATTCTGCAACTCATAACTGAGCGCGCACTGAGTCTCACAGAATCCACTGGCGCGGCCATGGCGTTTCTTACGGACGACAAGATGATCTGCCGGGCGCGCAGCGGTGAACCTGCCCCGCCGCTCGGAGCTGCTTTGGACACACAACAAGGGCTATCTGGAGAATGCGTTCGCACTGGCCGTCTGGTCTCGTGCGAGGACACGGAGAACGATCAGCGAGTGGACGCGGATGTCTGTCGCAGTTTGGGCATCGGCTCGCTCATCGCGGCTCCCATTGTTTCGGGCTTCCAAGTGGTCGGCGTGCTGGAGGTTCTTTCTCCGCATCCGCGCAGTTTAAGCAAATCCTATAACGTGGTTTTGGGCCAGCTCGTCGAAATGATCCCCAAGATCCGCAGCCGTCGCGATCGGTTTGAAACTGCCCAACCGGAAACTGCGGACCGAGTAGCGGACAAAGCCGAAGTCGTGCCCGCTGCGTCTTCGTCTTCGCCGTTAGATTCGATCCCGTCCGGGTCAAGCAAGTCAGATTCGATGTCTGCGATACGTGATGCCTTCAGGGACGAGAAGTACGATCAGAACGGTGGATTGGAGAGTGCGGTCTCACGGCAAGTCTCGGAAGAGAACTCAGCCACCCCGCCCGAACGGCCGGCACGCTTGCTTTATCGTGCACTGCTCGGGCTCTCCGTGGCAGTAGCATTGGCAGCCTTGGCCTATGTATTCGTTCCCGCAGCGAAGAATTGGGCCGGATCGCAGCAGGGGGCGCGGTGGTTAACCGTCAGGCCGGCCAAAGCCATCAATGTCGCCGAAGCAGCTTCCGGGCAACCGGCTGATCTTCGCTCGGCGGATTCACGATCCGCTGACTCTGGTTCGGTTGATCCTAATCCGGTTGATCCGGTCTCAGCCGATCACTTCCCGCAGCCGAAGTCACTGCAGGCGCTGCAAAGGCTCGCCGAAGCTGGTGATACGGACGCGCAATGGCAAATGGGCGTACGCTACCACGACGGACAAGGAGTTCCGCAAGATGACGCGCAGGCAGTGCGGTGGTTCCAACTCGCGGCTGAGCAAGGCAATGTTGCCGCCCAGGGTGCGCTTGGCGCCTACTATTGGAGGGGCCG
>Ga0302326_10014713_pt1 | contig 16527 bp, 14 predicted proteins | sample Palsa_T0_3_FD_202264 | JGI IMG/M metagenome (GOLD analysis project Ga0302326, IMG submission 202264) | Peat permafrost microbial communities from Stordalen Mire near Abisko, Sweden - Palsa_T0_3 | ecosystem: Environmental > Terrestrial > Soil > Palsa > Peat permafrost | place: Sweden: Abisko...
CTCGCTGATCTCGCCGGCCAGCACCGCGATGCCGGCGGACAGCTCTTCCGCGCTCGGCGAGGCCGCACTGACGGGGCATGCTGGCCTGGGTAGTTCCCGACGTCACGACGATCAGGGTAGACGGCCCGCGCTGGGCTGGCGAACCGTTTTACGGCCGCGTCCGGGCCTGTCCGGGTAAGGCCGGCGGCCCGACCGCCGGCGGTGCCGAACTTCCCTCCAGGGCCACCGGTCAAGGGCCAGCCGACCTCACAGTCGTGGGCTGAGTACCTCGTGCCCGGCAGCGAGTCCGGGCCCGCCGGTCGGGGCTTTAGTCGAACAGGCCTACTGATTCCCGGTTGCGGTACGGGCCGTACGCGTTGATGCGGAGCGCGCGGTGGTCGGACAGGCCGGCGAGCCGGTCACGATCACCCGGATGGGCGATGAGCATGGTGATGAACGGGTCGTCCCAGATAGCGGCGTTGAGAAAGGTCATCGTGCTCTGGCACAGGTCCAGGTGCTCCTCGAACGCCGGGCGGGCGGGCGGAAGGCCGGGGTCGTCGAGGTAGCCCAGGATCGCCACCCTCGGCCCCATCGGCAGCATCAGGCCGTGGGTGGTCTTATCTTCCTGGCCGACGTACATCCAGCCCCGGTCAGTGATCATGAACCGCGATACGTCAGCCGGGCTGTGCAGAACCCGCCACCGCCACGTGCGCAGCACCGGGAGCTGGTTGAGCAGCGCGGTCATCCGCGCGTACTGCAGGTCATCGCCCAGCGGGACGGGCAGGCCGTTCCGGGTCTGGTAGTCCGCGGCGACGTCGGCGAACGAGGGATGCCGCACGCCGGCCGCCGCCGCGTACGTGAACAGCAGCTCGTCATCTCCCGGCACGAGCCGTCGGTTCGCCAGCCGCACGACCAGGTCGCGGAGCTTGTCCTCCACCGGGTCCCACAGCTTGTCCACCACGTCACGATCGATCCCGGGCGGCGGCGCGGTCAACCGGTACATGCCAGGCAACCACGCGATGCTCTCAGCCCTGGGATCCACCGGGTCCACCGCGCCGGCAGCCGTCCGGCGCACGGCGACCGTCGCGTCGCGGAGCCGGCCGCTCGCCGTTGCCACCCCGAACCCGCCGATCAGCACCGCCGGCAGGTAATGCTGCTTCTCCCCGCTCACCCGTACGAGGATGCCTTCCGACCCCCGCTCCAGCGAATCGCTTATTACGCGCGAAAACGTACATCTGCGGCAAGCCTTCAACGCATGCGCGGTCACATGCCCTCGTGGGATTCGAGTCGCCGGGCTGCTGAGCGAGCCGACGGTCAGCTCGCGCGGCACGCTTCGCGCACTGCACCTCTGGTCAGTCGGTTTTGCCGGGGTAGTCATCAAAGATGCTGTCCCGCAGCGGTGGTGCGGGCCAGGCGACACCGGGAGCACCGAGGTCTGCGGCGCCTGGTGCCAGGCGGCTCGCCACCGCCCGGCAACGTCCGGGTCTGTCCACAGCTGGTCGACAGGCGGTGGCGGGTCGGCGCGTAGCGGCCACCGGCCGTCGCTGTTGAACAGCAGCCGCATCAGGATCGCGCGGCGGACCAGATCGCGCAGGCGGTCGATCAGCCGCTCGTTGCGCATGCGTGGCACGAGTACCATTGGTTTCGTCAACCGCCCAGCCAATCCGAGACTCTTTCTGCGGCAGCAGCTGACCCTATCGGTACAAATATGTTCGCTTTGCTCTTATTTTACGAGTTCGGAACATCTCGAATGGATAAGGCATGACCGTACGTAAGGTGAAGGTCTCGCTACAGATTGGCGAGCCTCGTCTGCCTGACAGAGGAACCTGGTACGAGCTGATCTCGGATTTCGAGCAAGAAATCGCTAGGCCCAGCCGTGTCACATTCGTAATTACTGACGACTTCGACACAGTGGTAGGCCGGTATGATCTGAAATCACCGCTTAGATTGAATCCCGACGCAACCGAGAATAGCTACACTGCGACGAAGCCTGGCGGTGGTACGGCTGGGGCCAGAACTATCGATCAAGCGGGCGATCGGATTGTGGTCGTCGCCAATGTCTACATGGCAGGGCTAGGCAAAGATCTAGTGAGAAGAATGCTCCTGCATGAAGCCCAGCATGTTCGTCTTATCCAGGGCGGTGATACCGCTATTGCGGTACATCGCAGGACGGGCATATCGTTGGCGCCAGAAGGTTTGGACTGGAATTTCACATGGATAGCCGAGAGTCTGATTGACGAATTCCGGTGCGAGCGAGCCCTGCATGAAAAGGGTCTTCCTAGCTCTGGAATGGTCTCTCCGCCAGAGGACTACTTTGAAGTTGCGCGAACGCTAGGCGATATTCGATCCGAATACGATAGGGATCAGGATATCATGGCGGCGCACCAGAGGTGCTTCACCGTTCTTGATCGCATTAGCTCACTGCTAGCATATGCTGCCGCAGCTATTGTATCCGGTGACCAGAACCTATCAGACTGGTCATCTGTAGATTCGATGTCGCTCCTAGTTTCTGCGCTCTCAGAAACCCCGAGTACGGCTGAGCGCATAGATGATCAGAAAGTTCTGACAACCACACTTCACATTATAGGCCTTCTACGATCTGAAGCCCGGTCTCTCGGTTTCGAATCGCGGTTTCTAGAGGACGAAGGGCTCTGGTTTCAGTTTCTCATACGTAGCTGAGCCGCAGCTTCTAGCGTTGGCCGCCTGTGTCCGAGCTGGACGTGCGCAGTCCGGCGGTGATTGCCGACAGACCCCGGAGGCGGCGAGCTCTGCCGCGACCAGCAGACGCGCTGCCCGGCTGCTGTGCCAAATGAACGCGTAATCCACGAGTATGAACAAGCCGCATGACGGCTGCCAGCGCATTCATGACAACACGAATTCTGGACCATCTGGATGGACGTGCCAGCTGGGAGTCACCACACGTCCGTTCGGGTTGATCCGAGGCAGAACCGGGACGGCCGGATCGCGGGGATCACCTCAGCCGGGCGGGACCTTAGCTGTTCTCCTCCGATGCGGCGGCCTGTCTGCCGTGGGCGGCGCAGGTGTCGTCCTTTGCGTACTGGCCAAAGAGGTCCTCATCGTCGCCGTCTTCCTGCTCGGGCGTCACTGGAGGCGGGCCGCCGACGGGGAGCGCCGAAGTCGATCGCATCGCCGAGCAGCCGACCACCGAGTAACGCGGGCCGCCAAGTCCCGGCCAAGTTCCTCGTCGGTGAATGCGTGGCGAACGGGGTCAGCACGAGGCATCGCCACAGTTCGGGACACATACGGCAGAGGTCTGTAAATCATCGCCTCGCCGAACCGCGATCTGCTACTCGCAGCCGATCGGGTGAAGTCCAGAACGACCCGATCTGAGCGCTTCAGGCGATCAGCGACACTAACCAGATGCCCGCCCATAGCGGGTACGCGCGCGCAAGCTACGCCAGCGGCAGTGGCGGTGCGTCACGGGTGTCGCGGATCGCAGGCGACGTGACCGCCGGCCCTGCCTTTGTCAGCTGCGTGCTGGTGAGCTATGCGCCGTGCGGGGACAGGTGCCACTTTTGATCTGCTCTGGCGCGGCTAGCCGCCGGGGACTGCCTTATGGGGGTTCAACTCGGTTTCATGGGGGTTCAACTCGGCGGCAAGGTCATCTGGGCCGGTCTACTGGGCTGCGGCTGCGGTGCGGGGGCTGGTGAGCAGCAGCCGGAGGCTGTCACTGTGCTTCCCTGATGGTTAAGCGTCGTGCTGCGGCTGCCCGCGGTCCGGCGCTGCGTACGGCCCGGTCCTGGCTCAGAGCCCTCGTCGTTTCCGCAGGTCACATACCTGGACCGGTCGGGCAGGCCGGTGCTGCCGCCTCTTTCGTCGGCGAAATGCGGGCCCGGCCGGCCCTTGACGTGCTAGCTTGGAGTGGTGATGGATCCCCCGTTTGGGGATGTACCACCACCAGCGGGGTTCAAGTCCCCCCTCGGACACAAATACCGGTGCGATCTCCCCAAAACAGACATCGCTTGAACACGCGCCGGGCGGCTGGCCTTCTCGGCCGTACCGGCTCCCGGCTGCACAGCCGCCTCCTGTCCGGGAGGCAGCCATGACTGCATCCCGGCCCGTTGCCCCTGTTATCCCCGGCGTCAGCCCGGGGCGTCGGCCGGGCCGGCCTGGTGCGGGCCGTCCCCTGCCGTTGGCCAGCCCGCCGGGCCGCCCGGACGTGGTGTACAGGTTCGGCCGTATCGACGCCTCCGGGCGGGTCGCTGACCGGGCTACCATCGCGGCGCTGGGCTGGCGGGGCGGTGACCGGCTGACTCTGACCGCTGAGGCCGGGGTGATGGTCGCGCGCCGTGACCCGGGCGGCATGGTCACCGTGCCGTCCAGGGCCTACGTGGTGATCCCGGCCGCGCTGCGGCGCCGCTGCGGGCTGCGGGCGGGTGACCATGTGCTACTGGCGGCCTCGCCTGGCCAGGACACGCTGGCCGCGTACTCCGTCGCCGTGGTGGACCAGGCGCTGCAGGCGCACGCCCCGGCCTCCGGCGAAGGGAGGCGGCCATGACCGCCGTGAACCCGGATGCCTCCCGGCAGGCTGTCGTGGAGGCGGCGCTGGTGGTGCTGGAGCGGATGGGCCTGACCCCGGCGGACCTGTCCGTCGTCCGGCAGAACCGCGTGCCGGTCCCGACCTTCGCCGAGTACATCCCGGTGGTATCCGCGGCGGTCAGCGCTGGGACGCGCCGGGCGTACGGCTCGTACTGGAACCGGGTCCTGGACCAGTGGGGCACCCGGCGCCTGGATGAGCCCGCGCCGTCGGAGATCCGGCAGCTGATGGCCTACGTCAAGACCCATGTCGTGGCGCGCCGCAACGCCCGGGGCGGGCGCAGCGCGGAGGAGCACCTGGTGGCGGCGCTGCGCTGCCTGTACCAGCGGGCGGTGGATGACGGGCTGATCGCCGAGGCGGACAACCCGGCGCGGAAGGTGGCCAAGCCGCGCCGCCTGCCGACTACCCGCCGGGCGCTGCCGGATAACCGGCTGGCGGAGATCAACGAGGTCGCCGCGGCCACGGGCGATGACCCGGAGCTGGACACGCTGATCCTGCGGCTGCATACCGAGACTGCGTGCCGGCGCGGAGGCGCGCTGGCGTTGCGCCCGCGGGATCTGGATCCGGACCAGTGCCTGGTCCTGCTGCGGGAGAAAGGCGAGACGGTCCGCTGGCAGCCGGTCTCCCCCACCTTGATGGCCCGTCTCGTCGAGCACGGCCAGGAGCGGCACGCCCCGGCGGACGGGCAGTTGCTGCGGTACGCCGGCGGGCGGCCGATCACCTACCGCCGCTATGACCACCTGTGGACCCGGATCGGCCGGCACCTGCCCTGGGTGGCGACTCAGGGCATCAGCACGCACTGGATCCGGCACACCATCTTGACGTGGGTCGAGCGGAACTTCGGGTACGCCGTCGCCCATGCCTACGCCGGCCACACCGACAGCGGCAGCGAGGCCGGCGCCACGGCAACCTACGTGCGCGCCAGCCTGTCCGAAGTGGCCGCTGCGCTGGCCACGCTAACCGGCGAGCCCCACCCGCTCGCCACGACCGAAGGGTGGTGACCGGCATGGCTGCCGTCACCGCCGGCGCGTCCCCCACCACGGACCCAGGCCCTCGTGGCCTGGGTCCGGCGCGGACCGGCGGACCAGCCATCGCGGACCGGTCCCCCGCCGCTGCCCGGCCCGGCCGGACCATCCGGTCCTGGCCGCTGCTGGTCCTGGCCATCCCGGCTGCAGCCGAGGTGTGGTCCGGGTGGGTCGGCATCGCGCAGAAGACCGGGTTCGGCCTGGTCTCCCCGTTGCCGGGCATCTGGCCCTCGCTGCACCTGGACACCGCCATCACCCTGCCGGTCGGCGTCGAGGCCTACGCCGCCTACGCGCTGCGCGCCTGGCTGGCCCGCGACCGCCCGATCAGCGACCGGACCCGCCGGTTCGCCAAGTGGTCCGCGATCAGCTCCTTCGCGCTCGGGATGGCCGGGCAGGTCGCCTACCACCTGATGGCCCAGGCCGGGATGGCCCGGGCGCCGTGGGCGGTCACCACCGTCGTATCCTGCCTACCGGTCCTGGTCCTGGCCATGGGGACCGCGCTGGCGCACATGCTGCGCGCCGACGCCGAGGCCACCGAAACACCGGACAGCCGGACCGGACCACCAGCCGTCCTGCGGTCCCTGTCCTGGTCCTCGCAGGACCAGAACGGACCAGACCGCAGAGGACCACAGGCTGACCGGGACCGGCCCGCGCAGCGGGACCAGAAGGTTCCCGAGCCAGAACCACAGGACGGCCCTGGGATCAGAGGGTCCGGCCCGCGGCCCGCGCATCCGCAGTTGGAGCGGGCCCGCATTGTCGCCCGACGGCTTGCTGCAGCGGGGAGGCCAGTATCACGACGAGCGTTGCGTAGCGGCGGAGTCAGGGGCTCCAACGAGGTTCTGAGCGCTCTAGTGCACGTAATCAATGCCGAGCGAGCAGGTGTGCCGGCGGCGGGCGAAAACATTGACCGGTGAACAGCCCGTGACGATGGAGCAGGCAGCTGATCTGGCCGACTGTCGTCCCGGCTCCGACGTTCGGCGTAATCGAGCGTGTCGCGCTTGGAAAGGCAGTATCAGCTGAGACGCGGGTACTGTCCTGTGATTGGAAGCGGCAGCTCAGGGCATGGTCTTCGGATGCCTGCTTCACTGTTTGCCCGCAAACCCGAGCGCTGCCCGTTCGGGCATTCGCTTGCTCGCGGTAAGCCGCAGAAAATCTCGGGGATGCCGTGCATCTGCGGCCCGGCACGGGAAAGAGCCGAGCACGGCCGGGGCATGGGTCACGTGACACTATGGTGCGGCCTGTGCAGCGACCAGGACCACCGGGACACCGTGTTCTACGAGCCGCCGCATGATCTGGGCCACCGGCCTGTCAGCGGCTGGACGACGCGGCCGGACGCCTGAGCGCTTCGGAGTTTTGCTGGGGCGCTGGTTGATCAGCGGATGTCGTGAGCGTTTCGTGTGTCGGTGTTGTCGATGGCGCGGGTGGCGGCCCAGCTGGCGAGTAGTTTGAGTCCATCGGCCGCGGGGGTGTCGGGGTCAGCGGTGTAGAGATTGAGGCGCAAACCGGGCTCGGAGGGGAGTTCCATGGCCTCGAAGTTGAGGTCGAGTTCGCCGACGGCGGGATGGCGGAGTCGTTTGCGGCCGCTGCGGTGGAATTTGACGTTGTGCGAGGCCCAGTGCTGGCGGAATAGCTCGCTCTGGGTGGAGAGTTCGCCGACGAGGGTGATGAGGTCTTTGTCGTGGGGGTTGCGTCCTGCTTCGAGTCGGAGCATGGCGGCGGCGTCGGTGGCTATCCGGTCGTAGTCGACGAAGAACTCTCGGGCGGCCGGGTCGAGGTAGATGAACCTGGTGGTGTTGGCGGCGCGTTTGGCTGTCGCGCCGGCGGCGGCGGAGTCCAGGACCGGCGAGTAGAGCGCGCGGGCGAGCGGGTTCATGGCGAGGATGTCGTGCCGGGCGTTGCGGATCCAGGCGGGCGCTTCGGTGATCGCGTCGAGGACCTGCTGGATGACGGGGCGGACCGTGGTTGGGCTGGGCCGGGCGCGGCGCGTCGCGGTCGGGCCGGCGGAGCGGGCTAGCACCCGCAAGTGCTCGCGCTCGGCCTCGTCGAGTTGCAGCGCGTTCGCAACACCGTCGAGTACCGCCTCGGAGGCGCCCGCGAGGTCGCCGCGTTCCATCCGGATGTAGTAGTCGATGCTGACTCCTGCGAGTAGCGCGACCTCTTCCCGGCGCAGGCCCTTGACCCGGCGGTTGCCGCCGTAGGCGGGCAGGCCGGCCTGGTCGGGGGTGATCCGTGCCCGCCGGGAGGTGAGGAACTCGCGGACCTGTGCTCGGTTGTCCATGACTCCAAGGTAGGTGACCGGGCTGGAGCCAGGGAGGTACCGCCGTTACCTGTAAGAGCAGACACTCCCACGGGCGCGCGCATGCGCGTTGACTGGTCCTCGTGAGCACAGCAAGTACGGCCGCTCGTCCAGCGCCACCACCCGCATCACCGCAGATGTCGCCTGCGCGTTGACCCCCGCCTTCACTCCTGATTACCTCGACGACGAGAAGGACACGTCATGGACAAGAACCCCAACACCGCCGCGGTGAAGACCCCGTCGTCGAACTTCACCGGCGACGTGTGGATGAACCCGGTGTTCGGCGGCGACGGTATCTCGCGGCTCACCTGCGGCTTCGTCCGGTTCACCCCAGGCGCACGCACCAATTGGCACAACCACGTCAACGGGCAGCTGCTGGTGTGCACTGACGGCATCGGGCTGGTCGGCACCCGCGACGGGACGATCGTCGTGCTGCGCGCCGGTGAGAGCGTGTGGACCCCGGCGGGCCAGGAGCATTTCCACGGCGGCACCGCCGAGAACATGATGTGCCATTACGCGATCCTCGACGCCTCCGGCGCCGGCGAGGCCACGACCTGGCTCGAGCCGGTCACCGACGAGCAGTTCCTGGCCGCGCACCGCACGGCGGGGGTGTAACCGATGGCTCTCAGCGCTGCCGCGAAGAGCCACGACGACCAGCTGTTCGGCGACCGGGTCTCCACTCTGGCGCAGTCGCACCTCACGAACCTGCTTGATGAGGCCGAGGTCGTCCCCGCCGTCAACCAGATCGAGCTGCACCCCTACCTCCAGCAGCCCGAGCTGCAGGCGTTCAATGCCGAGCACGGTATCGTGACGCAAGCCTGGTCACCGATCGGCGGCATCACCTTCTACCGCCAGAGCGGGCACACCAGCACCCTGGAAGACCCGGCCATCGTCAAGATCGCCGAGTCCCGTTCCAAAAGTCCCGCGCAGGTCATGCTGCGCTGGCACCTGCAGGAGGGGCGTTCGGTCATCCCGAAGTCAACCAAGCCCCACCGCAGCGCTGAGAACTTCGATGTCTTCGACTTCGAGCTCACCACCGACGAGGTCGCGGCCATCGACGGGCTCGACACCGGCAAGCGCGGCGGCCCCGAGCCGGACGCCATCACCCTGGAAAGCTTCGGCCGGCCGATCCCGGAGGCCTGACCACAATGACCAGCGACAGCACACCGGACAAGGTCGCCGTCATCACCGGCGCATCGTCCGGCATCGGCGCGGCAACCGCCCGCGCCCTGGCCGCAGACGGCTACCGCGTCGCTCTGCTGGCCCGCCGGCTCGATCGCATCACCACTCTCGCGGACGAAATGGGCCACGGATCCATCGCCATCGAAGCGGACGTCACTGATCGCGACAGCATCGTTGCCGCCGCCGGCCGCGTTCGCCAAGAGCTCGGCACCGCCGGTGCCCTGATCAACAACGCCGGCGTCATGCTGCTCGGTCCGTTCGACTCCGATCAGCGTGCGGACTACCGGCAGATGATCGAAGTCAACCTGCTCGGTGCGATCACCGCCACCGAGGTGTTCCTCGACCAGCTCAAGGACGGCGGCGGCGACATCATCAACATCTCCTCGGTCGCCGGGCGAACCGCCCGATCCGGCAACGGCGTCTACGCAGCGACCAAGTGGGGCATCAACGGCTGGTCCGAGTCACTGCGGCAGGAACTACTGCCCGATATCCGCGTGACGCTCGTCGAGCCAGGTGTCGTGGCCACCGAACTGCCCAGCCACATCACCCACCCCGGCACCAAACAAGGCGTCCAGCAGCTCTACGACAAGGCCGAGGTCACCGCCGAAGACGTCGCCGAGATCATCGCCTTCATCCTCAGCCGTCCGCGCCGCCTGGCCATCAACGAGATCCTGTTGCGGCCAGCCGGGCAACAGTGACGTCCCGCAGGCTGCTGACGAACCGAGAGGACGATGAAGGCACAACCGATGGCCAACCCTGTGCTTGTGCTTCTCCGTCATGGTGAGAGCGAGTGGAACAGAAAGAACCTGTTCGCCGGCTGGGTCGATGTTGATCTATCTTCGGTCGGCGAGCGCGAGGCGCGTCGCGCGGGCGCCCTCCTTCTCGAGCACGACCTGCTTCCGGACGTGCTGCACACCTCGCTGCTCCGCCGCGCGATCCGGACCGCCCAAATAAGCCTCGACGTCGCGGACCGGCACTGGATCCCGGTGCGCCGTTCGTGGCGGCTCAACGAGCGGCACTACGGCGCGCTGCAGGGCAAGAACAGGGTGGCGGTCCGCGCGAAGTTCGGCGATGAGCAGTTCATGCGCTGGCGCCGGTCGTACGACATGCCGCCGCCGCCGTTGCCGGATGACGAGTACAACGCCGCAGCCGACCCCCGGTATGCGGACCTGCTCGAGACGGTGCCGCGCGCCGAGTGCCTCAAGGATGTCGTCGGGCGGCTGCTGCCCTACTGGTACGACGCGATCGTGCCGGACCTGCGCCGGTACGGTGTCGTGCTGGTGGCCGCTCACGGCAACTCGCTGCGTGCCTTGATGAAGCACCTCGACGGGCTGTCTGATGAGGAAGTCGTCACACTCAACGTCCCGACTGGTATCCCGCTCCGTTATGAGCTCGACGACAAGACTATGCACCCGACCCGGCCGGCCGACTACCTCGACCCCGAGGCTGCCGTCGCCGCGATCCAGACCGTCGCCAATCAAGGCAGGACGTAGGCACGCCGACAGGCCGATCGGCGCGGTGCCGCGGGACTGACCCACCCGCCGGCGCGAAGCCTAGAGGACCGTACCGCGCGAATCCGTTCGGTCAGCCGGCCTGCAGGATAAACGTCGAGCTGGCTATGACGCTGTTTGGCTTATTGCCTAGAGCGTCGCTGGTCCTGCCAGCTGGCCAGCGATGGCGTGCTGCTCGCTCGCTGGCGAGTCGTTCTGCCCTCGTCCGGCCGAAATGTCTGATACCGGATTTACAGTGTCAGGCGTGACCGAACCACGCTGCCGCTACGGCGTGACAGTGACCATTGCCGGAGATGGCGGCCGCCTTCGCGATCCCGGCGACTACGCCAGGCGTGCCGGCCTGACCGCTCGACTTCAAGGCGCCATGGGCTGTGTTAGATCGATGCAGTTCGGCAGCGCCGATACATGGGTGCAGGTGTCCCGGGGATCGTGGCCGGCGACGACGGTCGTGCCCGGCTCAGCGGCGATGTCCCGCAGCACCTGGTAGGACCGGAACGTATCGCCCATCCCTTCGAACAGCCGAAACGGCCGGTCGAGCTCCATCTCCTCGTAGTAGTGCATCGCGTCCGACGCGAGCACCACGTCACCGGTACCGGTGCGCACCCGGGTGATCAACTGGCCCGGGGTGTGACCAGGCAGGCGCGTGACGGCGATCCCGGAGAAAAGCTCGGCCGTCTCGTCTACGAGGGAGAGCCGGCCTTCGCGTTCAAGCGCCCGCACGACCTCAAGTTCGTACGGCAGCACCATCGACTGGAGCAGCGCGTGCCTTCCCAGCGGACCGCCCCAGAATTCGTACTCGGCCCGGGCGACGGTAACCGTTGCGTTCGGAAAGGCCCCGAGATTGCCGATGTGGTCGTAGTGCATGTGCGAGATGACGATGTGATCCACTGCAGCCGGGCGCACCCCCAAAGCCGCCAGCAGTTCGAGCGGAGGCACCTCCTGGTAACGTCCCTTTGCCGCTCCGCGCTCCCGGTCGAAACCGCAGTCGACGAGCACGGTGCGGCTCTCGTTGCGGATCAGCCAGAAGTAGTAGTTCATCTGCTGCGGGGCATCCGGTTCTTCGTAGACCTCGAATCGGAGGAACTCCTTCGATTTAGTCGATGCGCGGGTGCCGTAGCGCAGCGCAAAGACGTCATATTCCCCGGTCACGGTTGGGTCCTCCTCACACCTGACTCGCCGTCAGGACTGGTCAGTGGCTCGCCCCGAAGTAAGCTGCGTCAAGCGTCGCCCGATCGTTGAACTCGTCCACCGGCCCGGAGGTGATGATCTTCCCGGCGTCCAGCACAGTGACGTGATCGGCGATCGAGAGGGCCTTCTCGGCGAGCTGCTCGACGAGCAGGACGGTCAGGCCCTCGTCGGCCAGCGTCCGCAGCCGCTGGAACAGGTCATCGACGATTGCCGGAGCCAGGCCGGCCGATGGTTCGTCGAGCAATAGCACCTTCGGACGAGATGCCAGGGCCTGAGCCAGGGCCACCATCTGCTGCTGCCCGCCGGATAGGCCGCCCGCACGCTCATCGCGTCGCTCGACGAGAATCGGGAAGTCACTCATGATCTTCGCGCACCATTCGGAGCGCTCCGAGCGTGACATGCGAACGCTGTAGCTGCCGAGCAGGATGTTCTGCCAGACCGTGCGCTGCCGGAAGATCCGCTTGCCTTCTTGGACCAGGCAGATGCCCGACGCAGCACGGCGGTAGGGCCGGGCGTGGCCGACCGGATGATCCTCCAGCAGCACCGATCCGGTGGTGACCGGCAGCAGTCCGGCGATGGCCTTCAGCAGGGTCGTCTTGCCCACCCCGTTTCGCCCGAGCACCACCTCGATCGTTCCCGGCGCGATGTCGAGCGAGAGATCGCGCAAGACGCGCAGGTCGCCGTAGCCAGAATCGATGTTTTCCACCCGGAGCAGCGGTTCGGAGCTGAGACCACTGTCCACGGCCGGCGCCCGTGACGGGGCCGCGGCAGCCTGGCCCTCCATGCTGGCCTCGGGCGACTGACCAAGGTAGCTCTCGATCACCTTGGGGTCACGGCGGATCTCCTGCGGAGTCCCGCTAGCCAGGAGCTGACCCAGGTGCAGCACATGGATCTCGTCCGAGATGCTGGCAACGAACCGGAAGTTGTGTTCGATGAGGATGACGGTCGTACCGGCCGCGGCCACCGCCCGCAGGATCTCACCCAGCCGGGCGACCTCGTCCTCGTTCAGGCCTGAGGCCGGTTCGTCGAGCAGGACGACACCGGGCTCACCGCACAAGGCGCGGACGACCTCGACAAGTCGCCGGGTACCCAGCGGCAGCTTGGCCGCCTCGGTGAGCGCCAGGTCGCCGAGCCCGACCTGCTTGAGCAGGGCGGCGGCCCGACGGCGGTCACCGCGCAGCGCTCGCCAGTAGCGAGGAAGCCGCAGGATCGAGTAGGCGAACCCGACATGGTCACGGTAGTAGCCACCGGAGGCCACCACGTCCCGTACGGTGACCCCGGTGGGGATCGACGGGGTCTGGAACGTGCGCCCTACCCCACGGTGCGCGATCTGGTTCGCTCTGAGTGCGGTAACGTCCTTGCCGTCGATTTGGATGACGCCTGCATCGGGGGTGATGTACCCGCAGATGAGGTTGAGCAGCGTGGTCTTGCCCGACCCGTTCGACCCGATCAGAGCGGTTACCCTTTTCGGCTCAGCGTGCAGGGTCACGTCGCGCAGGGCCTTCACGCCGCCGAACGATTTCGAGATGCCCTGGACATCAAGCGGGAAGCCGCGCACTGGCGGGAGCTCTCGTGCCTGCCCAGTCGGGGACTCATCGGTCGGATCCAGGACCACCGGTTCGGGTGCCAGCCACGATGCCACCCGGCGGACGCCGGAGGTGGCCAGCCCGGCTATGCCCTTGCGCAGCAGGACCGCGGCCAGGATGAGGAACAGGCCGTAGGCGATGGGAGCGTAGGTGGCGAACGAGGCCGACTCTTCCGGCCCGATCTGGAGCAGGGCCGCACCTAGGAAGATGCCGTACACGCTCTCCGAGCCGCCGAGCACACTGGCGGCGACGGCTCCGATGCCGAGGGTCAGCGAAAACTGTCCGGGTTGCACGATGAGGGAGACAAAGCCGAACAGGCAGCCGGCTACGCCTGCCGGGAAGGCGCCGAGCGTGTATACGGCCGTCTTCAGTCCGAAGTTCGAGTATCCAAGGGACTGGGCCAGTACCGGCGAGGTGCGCATGACACGGAACACGACACCGTAACGAGACGTGATCAGGTTGCGGTAGCACACGAACCAGAAGACGGTCACCAAGGCTGTCACTTCATACAGACCGACGTTGCCCAGGGCGTGCCCGAAAATCTCGGGATAGGGGATGTTGGTCAGGCCGTTCAGACCGCCGGTGTATTTGCTGAAATCGCTGGCCAGATTGGGAATCAGGATGACCAGGAAGAAGGACGCCATTGCCAGCGACCAGCCGCCTATCCGCAAGGACGGCACGGCGACGATCAGGCCGATGACGGCTGCGGTGAGGCCGCCGATGAGCATCAGGGCAACGATGTCGGTGACCACGCCATGGGCAGCGAGGATCATGGTCAAGTACGCGCCGACCGCGAACATGAAGACTTGGCCGAGCTGGAGTTCGCCCGCGAATCCGAAGCTGAGGTTGACGCCGCTGACGACCAGCGCCAGTACGGCGATCAGGCACGCTTGCTGCAGCCAGTAGGCGTTCTGGTTTACCAGTGGCCACCCCACGGCACAGACCGCCAGAATAAGCGGTACCGCGGTGGTGTACTTGTTACCGCGCAGCAGGCTGGCCGCCGCCTCCCGCCACGTGGACACGCTAGGGTCGTGCGCGCCGGTCTTGTTCATGACTTCTCTAGCCATCAGACGATTCTTGCTTTCTGCTGTCCGCCCAGACCTTTGGGCTTCAGCGACAGGGCGACCAGCAACAGCACCAGAACCGCGGTGTTGCCGTAGTTGGCGCCGACGTACCGGGTCGCCAGCGTGGATACGAGGCCCACGACGATGCCTCCGATCAGCCCGCCGACGAAGCTTCCTTCGCCACCGAGCGCCACTGCCACGAATCCCGTCAGGGCCAGCGTGGGCGCGAGGGTCGGATCGGCATAGGTGATAGGCCCGACCAAGACGCCGGCCAGGGCGCCGAACATCCCGGAGAGCGCGAAAGCGATCAGCGAGAATCGGCTCACGTTGATCCCGCGCAACATCGCAGGTTCGATGTCTTCAGCTACCGCCAGGCAGGCCTGCCCTTGCCGCGTCTTGCGAAAGACGAGTTCACAGGCCACGGCGCTTACGACCGCCAGTGCCACAACGGTGATCTCCACCGGCCGCATCAGGATCCCGAAGGCGTGCACAAAACCGCCCGGCCCCACGAACGGGACCAGCAGCGGGATGTAACCCCACTTCACGCCCACCCAGCCGGCTATGGCGGTCGAGGCGCCGACCGTCGTCACGAGGGCACCGGTGCCGACCGTGCCAGTCGCCGCGCGCAGCGGCCGGACGGTGAGGAGTTCGCAAAGAACTCCTAGCACCGTGCCGGCCAGCATCGTCAAGATGACGGCGAGAACGGACGGCAGTTTATTCACCGCCAGGAACTGATAGGTCAGGAAGCTCCCGCCGACCACGATTGCCCCGTGAGCAAAGTTGAACACTCCGGTGGGCAGCATGGCGATCGTGAACCCGGTAGCTATGAGCGCGTAGATCGCTCCAAGAACCAGCCCGCTCCAAATCGTTACCAGCACAGATCGTCTCCTTTCATTGCACCGGCCACAACTAGCTTGTGCACCACGAGGACTTCAGAAGCGCGGCGTCGCCGCAGTTAGGAAAGCGGGGCCAGTTTCGAGTTCGCGATCTTTCCGACCGGGACGACGACGAAGTCGCTGCCCGTCTGGCATGCGTTTTCGTGATCGGCGCCCGTGTAGCAGTACGCCGCGTAATCGGCCAGCGGCGTCGCCGTGCCGTTGGTCAATTTGATGCCTTCGGTGGCCTTGGCCAGCGACGTCGCGCTGAGCGAGCCTGCCGACTTGGCCGCGGCGGCGAACAGCATCATCGAGTCCCAGCCAGATGCCGTCTGATTACACGGCACGGTCGGGTCCTGCGTGGTGGGCGCGTACTTGCTGATGAGCCCAATTGCGGGCAGGTTGCTCGACGGGGCCATGCACGCGAACGCTGTCTCGTAGGTGCTGGACAGCTCGGAGGCCGGAGCCAGTGCCGGGATGTTGAACGACGCTCCGGCCACGTCGAACACGACCGGGACGTTCCAGCCGAGCTGCGCTCGCGCTTGGAGGATGTAGCCGATCGGGGCGCCGAACGCGGCGGCGTAAACCGCCTGGGCACCGCCGCTCTTGAGCTGCGACATCTCTGAGGTGACGCTCACCGCGCTGACCGGGAAGCTCGCCGTCTCGTACTTAATACCGGCCTTCTTGAGGTAAGGCTGGATGTCCGTGGCTTCGTTCGCGGTGAAGTCGAGCTGAGCGGAGAGCACGCCGACGTTCGTGTACTTCTTGCCGGCGAAGAAACTGGCCGGTGCCTCCGTGGTCAGTGACGCGGCGCCGCTCAGCGAGAACTGAGTCGGGCAGCTGGCGGCCGCGACGCAGCCGCTACTGCCATCGTTGATGTCGACCGCGTACAGGCTGTCCCGCTTCACGATCGGGATGAGCGCGGCGACGATCGTGCCCTCTTCTCCCGGGTAGATCATCGAGTACTTCGCCGGGTTCTGCGCCAGTTGCTTGATCACCAGGCTCGTCGCGGTCGCGGCATCGCCTACGTCGTTCAGGATGGTCACCGCGATCTTGCGGTGGAGCACTCCGCCTTGGGCGTTGAGATACGCCGCCCCCGCTTGAACGCCCAGCGCCTCCTGGGTACCGATCGTCTTGTTAGGGCCGGTCTGGTCGGCGACGACCAGCACGTTGATCGTGCCGCCGCTCGCCGCTGCGGTGCTGGCGCTCTTAGTGCTACCGCTGCTAGAACACGCGGCAACGGTGGTGGCCGCGAGTATGACC